>Ga0105050_10009381_pt1 | contig 10973 bp, 9 predicted proteins | sample FRY01_FD_78088 | JGI IMG/M metagenome (GOLD analysis project Ga0105050, IMG submission 78088) | Freshwater microbial communities from Lake Fryxell liftoff mats and glacier meltwater in Antarctica - FRY-01 | ecosystem: Environmental > Aquatic > Freshwater > Ice > Glacier meltwater ... | reverse complement strand
GGGTCGGTTATATTTCCATCGTCGCCGACACTTCTAAGTTGCCGGGTGCGATACAGCAGGCGGTGGATAAGTCTGGGCGGCAGGCCACTAAGTCGTTTGAGAAACACGGCGCGAAGGCCGGCGAGTCGTTCGGTAAGTCGTTCGGGTCTAACGTTTCGTCGTCCATCCCCGGTGTCAGCTCGATTCAGTCCACGATGTCGGGTTATACGACGGCTGCCGGTAAGACCGGTGCTTTGGCGGGGAAAGCGTTAGGTGTTGCGTTTACTGCTGCTGCGACCGCCGGAGTGGCGGCGTTGGGTTACACCCTGTTTAAGGGTTTCGAACGGTACACCGCGATTGATTCGGCGAATCAGCGGTTGAAGAACCTGAACAAGACGTACCAGATGCTGGGCAAGCAAGCCATTGATGTGGGCAAGGTGATGAAGGATGTCGGCGACGTTGTAACGGGCACACCGTTTTCGTTGTCGGATGCTTTCACGTCGGCCACGTCCGCCATCGCTTCGGGTGTCACTGACATCAAGGGCTATATGACGGATGTGGCTGATGCTGCGGCGTTCGCCGGGTCTGACATTGCGTCGATGGGCGCGGTGTTTTCGAAGATCATCAACAAGGGCAAGCTTGATGCCGGGGATTTGCAGAACGAGTTGGTGAATCTGCCGATTATCCCGTGGCTGAAGGAAATCTATAAGGGCGTCGACATCACGAAGGCTGTCTCGGATGGCCGTATCGGTATTGAGCAGTTGCAGTATGCGATCGAAAAGTTTGCGTCGGGTACGGCGCAGACTGCCGGCGAAACCATTCAGGGCTCGATTGAGAACATGCAGACTGGGTTCGCGAAACTCGGTGCCGAGATTCTGTCGGCACTGTTCGGGGGTCCGGCTGAACAGGGCGCCAATGATCTGAAGGGCGCTATTGATGCGATCACCGGCAAGCTAAAAGAAGCGTCCGCGTGGGTGACCAGCCACAGAGGGGACATCAAACAGTTCTTCACCGATGCTATCGGCGCGGTGAAGTCGCTGATCGAGTTCATTGGCAAGGTGAAGGGATTCCTCGAAGGTATCGGTGTCGGTGTCGGCGAGGTTGTTATTGCGTTCGCCGCGTGGAAGGCGATAGCTGGCATTTCGGCGCTTTCAACCGCGCTGGGTGGCATCAATACGATGCTGGGTGTGACGACAGCGTCGTCTGCGACGGCAGCGACCGGGGTGACTGCATTTGGTGAAGCGTCGGGTGCCGCCGCGTCGGGCGGGCTCGCTGCACTGGCAACGAGGCTCGGTCAACTCGCGAGTCTCCTTGGCCCACTGGGCACGGTTGCTATACCAACTATCGCAGGCAATGAGATCGCCAACGAAGTGTCCGGCGAGGACAGGTCTCCGTGGTGGGCGATTCAGCAGGGCTTGTCCGCGCCGGGGCGCATCTGGGATCACATATTCGGTGATGGTGGGGCCGGTAACGATGGTGGGGCCGGTGGTAACGGTGCACCTCCGGCATCGTCTGGCGTGTTGCCGTCGCTGGCGACTGGTGGCATGACTTTAGACCAAAATAATGAGCCCCATCAGATGCCGCCGATGCCCGGTAATGGTTTGCATTGAGAAGACGGGCTCGGTTGGATGCCGGGCGATAGGCCGCTTGGTCCGCCACCGGATTTGATGCCTGGCACTGGCGCGGCCGGCGGCGCCGGCGGCGCGGGTGAGCGTGCACCAAAGCCGGTGTTGCCGTTTAACTCAGAACTGCCCGAGTGGGCGCGAGGCGGCACGAGCACGCCGGAATCGTTTTCTGCCGAGTCGTCGTGGCTGGACAAACGCCACGATGTGGAGGAGAAGCGCGCCTACCTGAGCCAGTTGGAGCAGGACAACACTTCGACTGCCGCTGAGATTCAGGATGCGAAGAACTCGGTCATCGAGGCTGACCGCGACATGTACGAGCAAGATATGCGTTTACAGGAGACGAAACGCAAATCCTACGAGAAGACCGGCGACCAACTTAACTCTGTCACTGAGTCTTTGGGGTCTGTCGCGAAACTGGACGAAGACCTGGGCATTAGCCGCGGCCTAGTTGGTATGGCGGACAACCTTTTACGGTTCGTTGCCGGGCTGGCGGCTGCACCGCTGAAGGGCCTGATGGCGGGGATGCAGGCACAGTTCGATCAGATGTCGGGCAAGAAGGACGGCGCTAAGTCTGGTCCTGGCGGGTTGAACGGGTTGCTGTCTGGGTTCACCGCCGGTGGCGGGCCTGGTGGCACATTCGGCTCAATGTTTACAGGTGCGGGCGGGTATGCAGGAGATGCCGCGCTGCTCGCGAACGTCCCGTCGGGGCAGTACACACAAGGTCAGCGAGGCGACCTGACACAGGGGCTCGCCGACTGCTCCAGTGCCGTCGAGGATTTGGTTAACCTGATGGATGGGCAGCCCACGGCGGGGGCCTCGATGTACACAGGGAACGCCGCTGAGTGGCTGACTTCGCGTGGATTCATGCCGGGTTCACAGCCGGGGGCGTTCAATGTCGGATGGAATGCCGGCCACATGCAGGCCACTTTGCCTGGCGGCACCCCGTTTAACTGGGGTAGCCCGGCGTCGGCGGCGGCGGGCGGTCAGGACGGTGGACTCGGCGCGTTTGATCCCGCGTTCACAAGTAACTATTACCGCCCAGTCAACGGGCAGCAGCAGAGTCAGCAGCAGTCACAGAATCCGTTGACGTTCCCCGCCTACGTTCCACCGGGCTACGCAGCCGGCGGTGGGATACCGGGCAGGGGCAACGGCGACACCATCCCGGTGATGGCCGAACCGGGTGAGCACATGCTCACGAAGAACGATGTCAGCGCGTTGGGCGGGCAATCCGGCGTCTACTCGTTCCGTAACGCGCTCCACCGTGCAGGTGGCGGGGCCATCGGGTCTGGATTTCCGCTCACCCCCGTCGACGAGGAACTGCTAAACGGTGCGGATAACACGAACCCTGGACTGACCGGTACTCCCACAAGTCCCGGCGGCCCGGCGGTTCCGGCACCGTTCGGGCAGCCCGCGCAAATAAGACCGACAGAGGTTGGACCCGCGGGCACCGATCTACTCGGCCCGCAAGTACCGATGCCATTCGGCCCTGACGGGCAACAGGTTCCGTCGCTCGGCCCTGACGGTCAGCCGCTGTCACCGGAGCAGCAGCAGCAAGCCGACATGATGAAACGGCTCGCCGGGTTCATCCCAGAGGCCGCGAAAGCCAACACAGTAGCCGGCACATCGAACCTGTCGCGTATCTGGATGATGGGTGCTGATGTCGCGAACGGACTAATTGATCAGGCAGCGTCGCTGGCATCCAGTGCGGTGGCTGCCGGGGCTAACGCTTTCGCACCCGGCGCAGGCGGGCTAGCCGGCGGCGCGGCAGCATTCGGGATCGGGATCGGTACCGAAGCAGCGAAACGCGGCATCTCCTATGGCGCGCAGATGGGCGGCATCGTCTCAGATGCGTTGGTGGAGCAACTGTTCCCGTTCGGCGCACCATCGTTCATCGGATTCGACTCCGCACAAAACAGCATCAACGGGCTGATTGATTCGAAGAAGAAGCAATCACAGGGCGGCGTGTATGACACCGGGGGTGTCCTACAGCCCGGTGGTGTGGCGGTGAACATGAGTAAGCAGCCCGAATCGGTGCTGACGCAGCAACAGTGGGATTTGATGTCGCAGACAGGGCAACAGCAGCCGGGGTACGGAATCAACATCGAAAACGTTGCCGTGTCGGATGTTAACGAACTATCCCGAAGCCTGAACTCTCGGCAGCGCTTGGCGGCGATGCAGTACACCGGAAGGCCAGGAATGTGACCGGGCCAGGGATCGTCGCCATCCGTATACGGCGCGGCGAGTACGTCTTCCACATTCACGGCAAGGATGCGGGACTGGAGGGTGTGTGGCTCGCTAAAGGGCAAGTGAACGGCCTGTACGAAGCCCCGGTGAAGACGACATACAAGACTGGGGCATTCCAGGTCGGTTCGACCGCGAAAGCCGTGAAGTGGCTGCACAGGGATTTGGAGCTCGGGTTCCACCTGACCGAAACCATCACGAACAGCTACGAGTGGAACGAGTCACTGTTCCGGCAGGTCTTCTTCTATGAGGAAGACCAGTGGGCGGTCGACCCGAAACCGACCGTCATCGAGGTGGTCACCGAACTATCGGGCATCCGCAAACTCGATGTGCTCATGCACGAAGAACCACAGTTCGAAGCCGATATTGATCCGATCAAGCAGCAGTACGGCAACCTAGTCTTGAAGCTCCGTGCCGGTCAGCCAATGTGGTATGAGGACGATTTAACGTCTCAGTTCACATCGTCGGCGACGACGGCGGCAGGCTCGGTGACGGTGTCGAATCCGACCGATCAAGTGATGCGGCACAAATGGGTGCTCACATCGGCGGCCACCAGCGGTGACATCAACTGGAGCTTGCCGGACTTTCAGTGGGAAGGCGACCCCGGTGAGCGGGCACCCGGCGGCGTCAACGAGTCACGCTACATCAACGACATTGTGGTGACTGCCGCCAACGACGGCTGCACCATAGATTTGGATCGTTCGCAACTGATGTATCGCGATGCGGCGAACACTAATCTGCTCGGGCAGATGGGTGCCTCGAAACTCTTCACTTATCCGATCCCGCCGTGGACACCGGAGTTCGAGTTACCGGTGAGCTACAAGGGTGCGACCGGTGGCGGTACGTGCCAGGTCGTGATGCCGCGCCAGTGGTCCCGCCCGTGGGGGCTGGAACCCATCAGCGTGCTCAACACATCCAGCCCGAAGGATTACACGTACCGCATCAGCACTCGCGGGTCGTTCGAATATCAAATCCCGTCGTGGTGCGAACGGTTCGACATTGTCGCTATCGGCGGCGGCGGTGGTGGCGAGGGTGGCGATCTGATCGTCACAGGGTCGGGAGGTTCGGCAGCCACGTTTGTGTACGGCACCGTGATTCGTGGCGTCGACATCCCGTGGTCTACCAGCTACATCAAGGGTGTCGTCGGGGCCGGCGGGTTCGGCGGGCGTGGTGTCGAGTTGCAGTTCTGGGGCGACTTCTTCGGCGGCATCAACGGGCAGTCCGGTTCCGAAACCTATGTTGTCGCATCCGGTATGACCACGATGCAATCGACTGGTGGTGCGGGCGGTAAATCTCAGGGCGTCCTGTACGGGGCCGGTGTCGATGATTTGGAGTTCAACACGAAAACCTATCCCGGTTGCGGACGCGAGTATGTGGCAGGTAATCCCGGTAACCATCCCGGCGGCGGCGGTGCGGGTGGCTGGCCGCTAGTCGGCAGGGGCGGTAACGGTTCCGATGGTCAGGTGTGGATCCGTGCCTATGGTTGGGCGGGCTCCTGATGGCGTCGACATGCACTGAGATTCTTGAAGCAACCCGGTTGCAGAAGGTCGACGAGGATCGGATTCGTCGGGCGCAGCCGGTGGTGCGGTTGTGGGACGCCGAATGGGCGGTCCAGCATGTTCTCGGTGACGAGTACTCGTCAAAGTTTTCGTGGGTTTCCAACGACACGGGGCCGGGGCAGACGGAGATTCCGTTCAGTTCCCCGGCGGCGCAATGGATTTACGACTATCAGGGCCGCTTAGATCGCTCCGAGGGTCGCACCGTGGGAATCACGGTCGATTATTGCGGGGCACGCTGGTCAGGGATACTCGACAAATTCGCTGTGGAACAACGCGAAGACGGCGACCTTGTCATGGTGGTCGACTGGTCACACGACTATGAACATCTGAAATTTTATACCGTCACATCGAATCCGTTTATGATTGACGGTTTCCAATTTCCGCGGGCGTGGATGGTCGCCGGGCCGATCACCTGGACTTTGAGACTCACCCTGTTCATGGCGATTTGGCGTGAACACAACCCGTTCATTACTTGGCCGGACGACCCGATGGATGCCAGTAACTGGTTGTCGATGGGTTTGGACATGTCGGATTGGCACATCGTGGTCAAACCGGAATCGTTCATTGAGGCGATGGCGTCCGGGGTGGTGTGGTCGGTTGCGTCCGCGCGGTGGACAAACTTTCACGACATGGCGCATTACATGGTTGAGGATGCCGAAATCAGCATCACGTGCACCCGGTATCTTCCCGGTGATGACCCGCCGTGGGATGGCGCGAATCTGCGGTACGGCACACTCGTCATTGATTTCGTCGATAAGTCTGGGATTCAGATCGGCACCTCGCACGGTGGCTCAATCTTTGATGGTCTGGTCCGTACCGCCGTCGAGTTCGCCGATGATTTCATCGACTCCACCCTCGACGTGGTGGCCGACGCCGACACCCCCGGCGACTACTTCCTCGTAGGATCCCGCTACACCGACCCGGTGAAACCGTATGTCGTTTTCTACGAAGGAGATACGTCACCCATCCAACGCTCTGCGTGGATGTACTCGCCAACAAAGTGTGTGCAAATCGAAGTGGGCGGGCACTCGATGCCTGGCGTGAACGAAGCAATCTCAGCGACCATACAAGCATACGGCGATATTGTTGGAAACCTGTTCCAGATAGGGTCTTTGGGCGGTTCAATTGACTCAATTGTCGCGCCTTTGTACACCGATGTCATCCTGGCGTGGCAGTCCTACAAGTCGACGGAACGCTCCCAAAACATGGGATGGGACCGGCTTCACGGCTACTTCCAAGACGGCGCCGGGAAGGCGTATACCATCTCAGCCGTACTAGTGATTCGGGCCGGAATGTGGGCAACCAAATCACTGACATCCTGGCAAGTCGAGGTGGCCGACGGTCAGCCATACATAATCGGAGACAGGGGCGTCGGGCACTTCTTCCTCGACGACCGGGTGGGTTTAGTCATCAAAGGCGACGACCAAATCCACATGGACAGATGCCGCAAAATCGACCTCGCATGGGGGCCGGAGTCGCCACCGGAATGGAAGATCGGCATCGGCGACGACCGCATATGGCAAGACCCCGCACAGCGAGCACTCGGACGCATTGAACGTCTCATCGCAGGACTGCATGATTTGGGAGTGTGGTGACCTGATGCCCGCGCAGAAGCAAGCACTACCAGCCGATTTCACAAAGTTTCTGCACGGCTTCCCGACCCGCGAAAACTGCGACCCAACTAACCCGTATCAGGCGTTCCTCTGGATGTTGGTGGCGTTGCCGTATCAGAACGGTGGGCAGCTCGTATTCCCTGTCGACTATCTACAGTTGGTGTCGAAACGGTTGTGGGACTGCGGGGTCAGGCCGTCTGTGGAGCCGACGGTGCGGTATCAGAAGCCGTCGAACGCCGACCCGAACTGGCTGTCTAACCCCGGTAAGTGGGTGGATGCGTCAACACCGCAGCAGGATTCGCAACGCCCAGTGGAGAAGGCGGTCGACGGGTTGGTCGGGCAGCAGCAAGCCGAGTTGGCGCGGGAACTATTCAAACGGATGACACCTGAGCAGCGCCGCATGATGGCAGAGGATGGTGACCTGTGACCTATCCAGCCGGTACGACACCGGACGACGTGTACACGAAGTCGACTTTCGCCGCCTACGCTGCGACCACCAAAACGCAGTGGGAGGACTCGATAGCAGCCGACCTCACCGATGCTTACACACCGGCGGCGACTGGGGCCGCCGATCTGCTGGCCGATGCCGGAAACGGTGACACTAACTCGACTGCGGCACTCGACCTGATTGATGATGTCGCGAAGGCTATCCACAACGGCTACAACGGCTCCGGTGGGACGGGGACAGCCGCCCAGGTGCAGACAGTCATCGAGGGCATCGTTGCCCGACTCGAAACGTTAGAGCCGTGAGTATCGCCGGCGACGTTAAGCGCGACCCAGACAGTGGGGATGTTGCGGTGCGAACAACCAATGAAGACGGCGGCGCTCGGGTGGGCAGGGCGTGGCTGATTGCCACGCAAACCAGAGGTGCACGGTTCGCGCCGACCACCGAAGTTTCTGGGTGGGACGACATCTACATGATGGGATCATAAATGGCCATCCCGCAATTCACTGTCACCGGGAACTTGGGGGAAATCCTGGGCGACTCCACCGCTAGCGTTTTGGACGTCACGTATCCCACGACGCTTCGGGTGGTGTTCACCACAAACTTCGATAACGTCCACGATGTGATTACTTACGGCGGCAACCTGTACAAGGTGGACGAACCTATCTATGCCGGGATTGAATCTGACGGCGATCTAGTCCACGCGACAATGGTGGCCGGTGTGCTGACCGCAGATGTAGATCCGATTATTCTGGTGGCGCGCAACGGCATCAATAATGATCTGCAGTACAAGTTTTCGTTGCAGGTGCCGTCGGTGGGCAATGATCCGTGGGGTTACACGTACTGGCGAGAACTTACGTCGTGGTGGTTCGATGCCGGGTACGGCGGCGCCACCATTGATTTGAGTGTTGTCGCACCGGTTATCGGCACAGACCGTAAACGCGGCCCGGCTGCGAACATAGTGTCGGGCTATTTCGACGGTAACGATGATCTGATCTTGGTGAACGCGGACGGTTCAGCGACGACACCGATTGCGATTCCGGCGGGCGCGATCACGTTCGTCGATAACGGCGATGGCACTGTGCAGGTCGGCTGATGGCGACGGCAGGGTTTGGGCCGAAAGCGTATGCCGGGTTGTTCACCGACGTGGGTCGGCTCAAGTTGTTTTTGGACGACGGCACGTTCAATGATCCGCCGGTGGTGATGTCCGCTAGCGGTTCCGTTGTCGACAACGGCGACGGCACTGTCACTGTCACCATCCCCGACCCGTAAAGGACTAAGCAATGGCCACCTGGAATCTTGTTAACGCCGACGACCCGGCGTTGGCGCGTACGGCTATCGGTGTCACTACTTTCTACGTGGCATCGTATGTCGCGGCGGAGGGATCTGCGGCGGCGGGGATTGCTGCCGCAATAGTTGCGGCGGGCGCAGTACCTGCGGGCGTGGTCGACTTTGGTGGCGTCAGCTATGTCACGGCCGCCACGGTCACGGTGGGTGTCGCGGGTGTGACCTTGCAGAACGGCGGAATCGTTCCGACAGGCGCGTTCACCGCCCTCACGGTGACCGCCGCCGACGTGACGGTGCGTAACATGACATTCTCTAGGGCATCGACTGCCCCCGTCGGTACAGACAGTGATGCCCGCAACTGCGTCTATGTGAACGCTGAGAGGTTCCGCAGCTTCGACTGCGATTACAGCGGCGCGGATTTGGCGATCATCTATCTTGAGGGCGGTGCGTGCAACAATTCTGAGGTTCGCGGCGGATCAATAACCGGGCCGCGCGCCACCCAGAACGCCGCCGGGATTTACGTGTCCCCATCCGCAGACGGCAACCGGAACCTGGTTTTCGAGGGCATCCATATTCATGACTGCACGGACGGTATTTTGGCGTTCGACACAGGTTATTCCCGCATCGAGGGTAACCGGGTGGACACTTTGCGGCGTCTCCCCGAGGTGACACTGACGGGCTGGTCGGTGTTTTCCGGCAATGTTTACCGGCAGCGCACCGCCACCGGATCTAACCCGGGTGTGGACGGCCCATCCGATGACCGCGCAGACGGCCCAACGGTTGTTCTGTTGCAGGGATCGACGATTCGCACGCAGGTCACCGGAACAGCCCCCGGCACCAACCAGTGGTCGTCTACCAGCGGATACGTTTACCTGAATTTGGGCGGTACCGACCCTGGAACTGTGACGATCACATCGCGCATCGTCTCCGGTTACGGTGTGACGGTTTACAGCTCAAGTGTCGGCGACGTGGCGGACGTATCCTATAACGTGATCTCCAACAACATCATTAGCGATGTTGACGGATTCGGCGTCTACATCCAATTGTCAAATTCGGCCGGGGCTGTAGGTAATACCGTTAGTGGCAACCGTTTAGAGTCGGTATGCCTGGCAGGTCGACAAACGACGTCGCTGCCGTTTGCCGGGATCGGTGTCGTTGGTGGCGCAGGTACAACGATCTCAAACAACCTAATTAAGGGCGTCGGGGCGTCGGGGTTGACAGTTCCGGGGGTTCTGGTGTGGCCGGGATCATCTAATGCGACTCCGTCCGGCCGGATTGTGGGCACGATAGTACGCAATTCGTGGGGCGCAGGATTCTCCGTCGAGTCACGCAACTGGTCGATGGTGGCATGTAATGCCCATTCGTCTGCCGGATCGGGTATCGCAGTCACCACGGCTACCGCAGGTTACGTCCTAGAGGGTGTTTCGTTGGTGGGTTGCACTGTGACTGACTCGACCTCCGCCGCGATCCATGTGGACGGAAGCGCCGCTGCCGTAATTGGAAATATCGCCGTTCAGATCATCGGCTGCAACGTGGTCGACAACTTGCATCGCGGCATCCAGTTCAGTGGCGGCTCGGCGGCGGTCAAAGTGTCTCAGTGCTCAGTCGTGGGCTGCCTGATAAAGAACAACGTTTATCAGCACGTATTGATTACCGGGTTCTGCTCGGACATTGTTGTCGCAAACAATGCGTTATCTAGCACGGTCAGTGGATCTTCCGGCTACAGTGCGGCCGCTAATGTTACGAACTGTACTGAATATGCGAACAGTTACTCGTTCGCGGGTACCGCGAAGACTTTGACGTCGCCGGTGATGTCGTTTGCTCGTCGGTTGGTGGCAGTCCCGGCGGCGGTTGGTTCGACGGGTGTCAGCGGGGACTACGCGGTCGACAACTCTCACGTCTATTTTTGTACGTCGAACACCAATTGGCGTCAAATCACGCTCACCACATGGTAGTGGTTCTGACGGTGGGCGGCTTGAATTTTGGGTTGTCGGATCAGCTCGATACCGCGTTGGGCGGCTACGCCAGCGGCGACGGTCGGACACGGGTGCAGGTCAAGTTTGCGCAGTCGGCGGGTACCGCGTCGATCACCGAGGGTGCGGCGAAGCTGGACACGGCGATCAAGTATTGGCGTGACCGCGGCGAGGACGTGGAAGTGTTGGCGCACAGTCAGGGCGCGGAGGCGTGTTCGGAGTGGATGGCTGATTACGCAGACAAGCCGGAT
>Ga0105050_10009374_pt1 | contig 10982 bp, 13 predicted proteins | sample FRY01_FD_78088 | JGI IMG/M metagenome (GOLD analysis project Ga0105050, IMG submission 78088) | Freshwater microbial communities from Lake Fryxell liftoff mats and glacier meltwater in Antarctica - FRY-01 | ecosystem: Environmental > Aquatic > Freshwater > Ice > Glacier meltwater ... | reverse complement strand
TGCTGCAAGGTCACCATGTTGTTTTCGCGAAGCATCACCACGCCCTGGCGGAAGTTCTGATCGTTCAGCAATGCGGTCTGCATGAATGCCTGCTCAGCAATGCCAAACTGGTTCTTCATCGTCGCGTTGAACTCTGCGCTTCTGGCAAACGTAGCTGCGTCTTGGGAGGCCAGCTTGAATCCGACTTCTGCAATCGCTTGCACGGCCGATCGCTCTGCCATGAGGGAGTTTTGCTGCCCGTTCGCTGCGGCTGCGCGTCTGATCTGTTCCTGCACAACCTTGAACGCCGGGTTGTCGTTGCTCATGATCGACTGGAACTGAGAAGCTGCAGTTTGGTCAGGGGTCACATTCCAGTCAACCGCCTTGACCTTCGCTTCTTCCGTAAACGATCCAAGGAACTCTGCCCCGGTTCCTTGCTGGGCTTGGACATTGGCACCGAGTCCTGATTCCGGAACGCCTCCAAAGTCCTTCGGCGCATCACCTGAAATGTCCGGAGCGTTGTATTGTCCAGTGGTTGCTTGAGTCGGGCGCACCGGCGCGGTGACTGTGGGGATCGGTGGCGGGGTCTGAGTGGCCGGAGTTTGCGTCCTCGGGTCACCAACGTTCTTTGGGATGTTCTCTACCGTGCCCGGACTGTACGTGAGATTCCCAGTCGGAAGGTTCGGCGCCGGAGTGGTTCCAGTTGGCGCCGGGGTGGTTCCGCCGCCAGGCCCTCCGCCATCAACCTCTGGAGCCGCGCTGAACGAAGTCGGCTGCGCAACGGGCGCTTTCGTCGGCGGGGTCTCGAATGGATTGGCAAACTTGCCCGATCCTGCGAACGGGGTGATCGTACCCGTAGATCCGAAGTCGCCGCTACCGTCAGCCACGGGGGTCGCGCTGAACGATGTTGAGCCACCGGGCCTCGGGTCCGAGACTGTGAACTTGTCGGGCTTTGGGTTGTGCCCAGAGACCGGGATTTCCGATCCTTCGTCAGCAGAGATAAGTGCCATCTTTCGTCTCCTGCCGCTCGGTTTGAAGGTGCTTGTACAGCCTGTTGATGAATCGGATCAGTTCCATGCGCATCTTCGCCTCTTCGCTCCCCCAAACCATTGCGTCGATGTACTCGCTTACCAGAACGTCAGCCTGTTCCTCCGCCTTCAGACCCTGAAGCGGACGGGGCGGGAGGGGCAGCTTTGTTTCCACCATCTGCGCCAGGGGCTTCGCCGGCAGCGGTGCCGGTAATGCCTTCTGTTGCGGCACGATAGGCCGAGTCACGCACGCCGTCAGCAGCAAGGCTAAGGTCAGCGGTGCCAGCATTGATTTTGCGTAGTTCATTTTGGATCACCTTCAGTTGTCTGCCGGCGGCAGCGATCGAACCAAATACCTTCACGCTCTCGCCTTCGGTGACAGTATCAAACGCTTCAACACGCCTGATCTTTTCAGTCAGTGAAAAGCGCATCTCGATGTCGTTCTGAATCATCTGGTCAACGAGGGCCTTGGTTTCTTTGAGGTCCTTGCTGTCCGACCGCCACAGGCTTACCTTCCAGCCAGCCGCGAATAGTGCGAGTCCGGCCGCGATCAAAAGGTACAGTTTCAAGTTAGGGATTCCTAATTTCATGTGGTCATCGCTCGCAAGAGTTTACCAGCCTCGAAGTCTGTGAACTCAATGAACACCGTCTCGCCGGAAGCTATCGCCGAGACTACCAGCTTGCTCAGTGCAAGATACCGCTTTTCTGCATCATCGCTTGCTGCTTGTCCGTCAACCCTTGGGTCAGCGAGCACGATCTGGTCACCGTCCGACGGCCGCGCGAGCATCTGCGCAAACTTCTGGCCTCCTCGGACAACGAACAGCTCCATGTGGTCCTCGCCGTATTTCGTGTAGTCTCCTAATGCTGGCGCGGCGATCAATTCGTAAACGCCTTCTTCAACTCGCGCCTTGGTCCGCACCCTTGCAAGCTCAATCGCGCTGCCTTCAATGACCGGAAACTCATCCCCACCAATGTACATCAGGCCATAGGTGAACAGCCGGTCGCTGCGGTGTCTGTGTACGTCAATGTTCACTATGGTTCAGGCATTCCCTGATTTCTGATATCTGCTTTTCAACATGACTGAGCTGAACCAAAAGTGGCGCTAGTGCTGCAACGATCAGATCAGATAACTCGTTGCGTTTCATGTAAGACGCCAAGGCAAACCTGTCGTTTTGATGGATCATTTCTCGGTTTTCATCGGTCTTACTACCAAGACGATCCAGATCAGCTCGGTTCGCTTTCATGGCGTCCTTCATGTCGTTCACGCTGGTCTTGTGGGCGTTCACCACCAGCGCGAGGATCAGACTGACAAAGAACCCAGCACCAGCAAATACATCCGCAATCTCAATCTCACTTGCCAATTGGGCGGCAACGGCACTCGCGACAGCAAGTGAGCAATATCCGGTCAGCAGGATGGCCATTGATATGCGCGCGAATCTCGGTAGGTTCTTCATCGTAGTTCGTCGGACTGCTTGATGGTTCTCCCCCACGAAGCATAGCGAATCTGGGCCTTGAATATCCGAATCGGGTACTCGGTGTTCTCCCGGAACGCAGCCTTGCTACGTCCCGCGTTGAACCCGGCCACCTGCTGCCAGTCGTCAGGATCGCACAGCGGGCAGCCAGCGTAATCTACGCACGCTCTACGATCACGGGCGATCCACCCGGAGCCGCCGTTGTACGAGCGCAGCGCAAACGCCCACTCTGCGGCTTCCGTGATACCTGATCCCATCGGTTTGATCTGCAGGCGTAGTGATCGCATATATAGGTCGCGGCAGTTGAATGCCCAACGTGGGCTTGTTGGAACCGCAGGGGCGCAATCTGCCGGGTGAAGTTTCGCCATATCCTTCGCAGTCGCCGGCATGAACTGAGCCAGCCCGGAAGCACCTACCCAGCTTGTCGCGTTGGTGTCCCACGCCGATTCCTGGTGAATCTGTCCGGCAAGTAGCGCGATCGGAGCGCCTGGGCCATGGATGCGATATGCGGAGCGAACCATCATCGATCGGTATTGCTCGGCCCCGGCCGGAACCTGCGCAGCAGCCGCGCTCATGCACAGCATAGCAATGGCAGCCAGCCTAAACACCGGACGCTACCGCTATTGCGAACGCGCCTATCAGGAAGGCTTGCGACAAGCCAGCAACAGCCCGGTCCTTGCCTTCACCGGCTTTCGACAAGTCCAGTTCACACACGTGCCGGCTAACCATCCAGCCCAAGGCTCCACCACTGGTAGCCTTGAACATTGCCCCGCCCCACGACTGCACATATCCTACCCAGTCGAACAGCATGACAGCCAGGGTGCCAGCGGCAGTGCACACCATCACAACCAAACCCCATCGGATCAATCTGCGCTTGCTCATTTTGTCACCTCGCAATAACCGAACAATTCCTTTACAGAGAGCCAAGTCCGCCACGGGCTTGTGCAGTAATGCTGACACGTACGTTTGCGCTGGCTTCAACCGACCACTTACCAATGCCGTTGCCCCAGCCGTCAATCAGCCCCTTTTCAGGGTTTCCTGCTTCCAAGTCCTGCGATGTCAATTGTACCGCTTGATTGGGGCCAAGGATCAGCACAGAGCGGGCCTTGTTGCCTGAATCATCGGTCGCCCGCAGGGTCACCATCGCCTCACCCGGCGAGCGATTCACGACCCGGAGGAAGGTCTGCTGGGTGGTGTTGGATGCAGGGTTCAACAGCGCGATGAAAGTCTCGGTCACCCCGCGAATCTGCGCCGCGACAATATCCCCGTCGAACAACGTGGTGGCTGCCCCGTTCGGATTCCACGCTCGGACGCGGATTACAACATCATCGCCACCATTAAATGGAACTCCCCAAACTTGCAGACCGCTTATCACATAGGGGGGTTCCCCCGCCACAGCAAACGCAACGTCTGTGGAGGTAAGCACGCTCACCACATTACCCTCAAAGGTGGTCACTGTCGGAATGCCAACAAACTTGGTACCGGTCAGGATGATCGAAGTCGCCACCCGGTCTTGATCCGCTTCAATCGAGACGTTGCCCGGAAGCGTGAGTACGTCGCCAGCATCAACCAACAGGTCGGGAGCGGTACAGTCAGCTCCAGCGCGTTCGCCGTAGCAAACTGTTCCTGCGAAAACCGGGGTGATGAACGCTGCGAGTAGTGCAAAAATAATCTTGTTCATGTGAAACTCCTGTTGAGAAATGTTATGCCTTACGTCACAGCGCCAATCTCAGCCGCGCGTTTAGGCGTGAGAATGCCAATGGTTGCCATGTACCCGAGTGCTTGAGTAACCCGTGGGCTCGTGAGCGCAACCATCCCGTCAGGCTTGCCCATCAGTAATGCAAGCGCGAATGAAAGGTTCGCGTCCGTGAGTGCGCGGTTCTGCCCGGCCAGCCATTCTTGTGGAGTGAACCGGGAGATGAAATCGTCCCGTGGGATTTTGGCATCTGGCTCGGGCTGCGTATCAGGGATCGACACAAGGATTTGCCCGATTACCTCGCCGGTTACGGGGTGAAGGATGTTTTCGTAGGACTCGCTCATTACAGCACCTCGTAGATAATCATTGCAGCCAGTTTAGAGTTTTCTGTGAGACTTGATGAAATAGAAACATCAATTGTGTTGTAGGGAATGCGCTCGAACGTAAACACAGCGCTGTTACTGACGCTGCCAACAGCCGTTATTCCTCTATTTGCGCCTATGACGGGTACACTACTATCATATACGACCAAACCATCCAATTCAATTTGTAATCGGATATCTCTCGATGTTGCATCAGTCACCCACAATGTAACTAATTTCACAAATCCAGGCGATGAAGAAGCAACCAGAGATTTTAGCACCCCAGCGGTTAATGCTCCTGAGCTAATAACTGGCCCTATGTGTGCAAGAGCAAAACTGGTTCCACCGAAGATCGTGGTCGGCGATACAGTTACCTGCCGCGACACCAACGATGTCGGGGCTTTGTGCCCACCACCAACAATCGAACTGAGCTTTACGTCTGCCATTACACCACCTCCAATGTACCGGTTCCAAAGGACACCAGCCAAACCGTTTCACCTGCCGCAAGGGTCAGGTCGTTTCCTTCGCCCACCAAGTCAATCACGTTCCCGTTGCTCACTACCCTGTGAATTGCTCCTTTAGCGTGAACCACGAAATAGTCACCCGTTGGAACCGACAACGGCAGCGTCATGTCCTGCGTCACGGCATTGTTGATTGTGTACCCTTGATTCGGGAGTATGGTCTGGCCAGCGGTCACAACCGTCCAAACAAGGCCGCTTTGGCCAGCCGCCGGGGCCGCACTGGAAGCTGGAGTCAGCAGCTCCCCGCTCGATGCTACGCGCGCGTCGATGGTTCCGCCAGTATACGCACCGGTCATTCTGAGCCCGAAGGCGTCGTACAGGCCCGAGACAATCACGTTGCCGGAGTTCACCCCGGTCAACGGAATCGAGGCCACGATGATCGGTGTCGACCCGCCGGAAGGGATTGCCAAAATCTCCACGGTGCCGCCGGTTGAATTGGTGGCTGACGCGAAGGCGATGTGGTGGTTTGTCAGTCCCGTGTGATCCTTCGCTGAAGCGCTCTTTGAGCCTACCCCGTCCCAAGCATTCGCGATGCTGGTGATCGGGACTCTGCGGCTATCTTCCAACTCCGGGAGTGCCGTGGCCGCCAGCTCTTCCCCGCAGGAAGACAGCAGCACGTCGATCTTCGTTGCGCCTGTTAGCGGGGTGGTCAGCTCGGCGCTCCATGCCTCGAAGAACCCAGAGGCCACAAAGCTGAACCCGCCTTCGGTCAGGTCGATCGCTTCAATCGACGGGTCGATCTTGATGAAGCGCTGCATCCCAGAGGGCATGCCCCTGATTCTGAGAATCCCCGCTGTTGGTTTGGTGTCGGTTGCCACAGTGATGTGGTGCTGGGAGAAACTCGCGTTTCCTTCCCGGCTTACTGGCGCCAAGCCATCCCATGCCTCAGCAAGAGGCGTTCTGGCAATTCGGCGGCGGTCAGTGGTCATAGATCACTCTCAAACGAGAACTTAGCAGTCACATTGTCGCTGACGGACGACTGCAACAGCAGAGCCTGGCTGGTAACAGTGCATTTGAAAACCCCTGAGAACATCGCTGCGATCCCCTTGGTAAGCGAGAACGTGGTCGTCGCTGAAGTCGGTGAATCGATCGTTCCGTCGCCCCCGATTTTGCTCCAAGCGTAGGTGAAAGGACCTGGTGCTGCACTGGTGTTCGCGGTCACTGATTCTGTCGTTGCGGTCGCAGTCCCCGGTGGAGAGTAGATCGCACCGCCAGAAACCAAGCTCGTGCTCAGCGTTGCCTTCAGCCCGATTGGGCCTTGAGGTCCTGTGGGGCCTTGAATCCCTTGTGGGCCTTGAGGTCCAACAACGGTTGACGCTGGGCCGGTTACGGTTGAGGCCGGGCCGGTCAAGCCTTGGTTTCCCTGCGGGCCTTGAGGACCAGCAACCGCTGAAGCCGATCCAGTTGCTCCGGTGTTTCCGACAGGGCCTTGCGGGCCTGCGGTGGTCGAGTTGGCTCCGGCCGGTCCTTGAGCCCCTGTGGGACCGGTCAAGCCGGTAATTCCGACCGGGCCTCGCGCTCCTGTAGCGCCAACAGGGCCTTGAGCACCAGTCACGGTGTCGTCAGTTCCAGCAGGGCCAGTAATGAGGTTGTCCGTTCCTTTGGGGCCAGCGATACCCTGTGGCCCTTGATCCCCATCTGCACCGACCACGAGCGAAGCTGGTCCAGTTGCCCCAGTGGCGCCCGTGGGTCCAATAGGTCCTTGAGCACCTTGAACTCCAGTGAGACCCGGTAGGAAGTCTGAGATTTTCGACATTACCCTGCGGGTCCTTGAGGTCCAGTCGAGCCAGCAACACCTTGGATGCCCTGAGGGCCAGTCGGGCCGGCTGGGCCAGTCGGGCCAGTGGCACCAGTGGCACCAGTGGCACCTACTGGTCCTTGCGGGCCGGCTGGGCCGGCTGGGCCTGTGGGGCCTGTTGCGCCAGTGGGGCCTTGAGGGCCTGTAGGACCTGCAGATCCTGCGGCTCCCTGTGGCCCTGTAGCACCCGCATTACCTGTGGCACCTTGGAAGCCCTGAGAGCCTGTTGCGCCAGTGGTTCCTTGCGGTCCAGTCGGGCCATTCGCACCAGCAGGGCCGGTAGGGCCGTTGTTTCCCTCCGGTCCTACGGTTCCCTGGATTCCCTGGATTCCAGTGGTTCCTTGCGGTCCTGCCGGTCCAGTGTTGCCCTGCAAGCCAGTATTGCCAACGCCCCCCTGAACGCCTTGGATGCCTTGAGGACCAAACTGAAAGAACTGAGTCAGTGTGCTCATGCGAGCACTCTCAAGCGCCAGCCTTTGGCGTCATTGGCGAACATCAGCGAGAAAGACGAGTTAACTTTGTCGATGGTGAGGTCTTCGGCAAGGCCCATGATCAGCTTGCCATTTCTCGCGATGGTGACTGTCTGCCCAGCCCCGAGTGTCCCGCCGATGTGCGTGATGTTCACGGGAGCATCGAGTATCGTTGGAGCCACTGGAAGCGTCACCACGATGTTTCCTCCGGCGCTATCCACCATGTAATCCCCGCCCACAATCGCAGTGAAGCTCGCGGTCTTGATCTCGTTCCGGATGATGTTGATGCCGGTCAGGTCGATCTGGATTGAGAACTTGGAAACGTCGAATGATGCCCCGGAGGTATGAGCAATCGTCGTGGTGTAAATGCTGCCGTAGATTCCAAACCGCACCGTGTCGCCGAACTGATACACCGTCGAAGCCGTCCAGTCGCCACGCCACAAACCGCCTGATTGAATCGCTTCCGGATTACCAGAAGCATCAAACTTCAGGAACTTGTTCGCCCGATTCGCTGCAACCGGAAGGTCGAGTGGTGCTTCGGTTCCGGGCGATTTGATGGATCGCAGCAGAACGATGTTGGCGTTATCGAATGCTGTAGCGATAGCCGCAAGCTGCGACTTCACTTGATCTGCTCTTGCGGTTTGGCCTGCTTGGCCTGCGAAGGCTTCGGTGTAGAACGGATTCATGGTTTACCCCGGCTGATTGCCGCGCTGGATGCGACGGACTGAGTTGTGTATCGCCGCGTTGTAGAGCGTGTGCGATGCGGAGGTGGTCGAGTTCGAGTAGAAGAACAGCGAGACGTTGAACCCTGAACCATCGAGGTCAAAGAGAATCTGATCCACCGTCGGGGCGGACCACTTGAATTTATCCCACGTCGAAATATCCCAAAGGCCACCACCGGCATCCAGGTCAAGGTTGTTGATGAACGAAGCACCTCTACGCCCGTAGTTGTAGTCCGCCGAGACGAAGAACGACGTTGGACCTGCGACCGCAAGGTCAATCGTCGCCTTGCGGTAGTGCTTCACCCGTTCTGGGGATTTCGAGTGGTGATACGCGAGCTTCAGGAATGCCTCAATGGTTTTCCCATCGAACGATCGGCCCTTGTCCAGTTCGTACAAGAACCCGTTCACGCCGCACATGAAACTGCGCTCGGCGAAAATCTGCCCGGTATCGATTTCCCCTGAGAACAGCGAAAACGGAGTGTCCGGGAACGACGAAACCGTCCAGCCCTCAATCTTGAATCCGGGACGCGATACCACACTCAGCATCACCCCGTCGGAGAACAGGCACCGGTACATGTTCCGCTCACGGTTGACCACAGACCCAACCACTGGGGTCTTGATCTGCTTCTGCACGAAGGGAAGAATCTTGTCGCTTGTCGAGTTCGCCTGAAAGTTCCCCGCCTGCGACACCAATGTGAGAGCCGTGAAGCCCCGGTCATCAAGGTACATGGTCTGGCCCAGCTTCGCAGCGGTGTCGGAGATGATCCCGGTCTCAACGCTGAACATACGGAGCTGGAAGTTTTCCACAACATCACCCGAGAAGATGTACGTCTGGAACCTTGTCCCGATCACCACCTGACGGAAACTTTCCTCAATGACATCTGTCACGTCAGAACCTACCCCGCGTTCATCTGCACCGAGAATCGGGTTGTAGTTGAGGGGCTTTTGGAAGCCAGAGTTCTGCACAGACCCTCCTCGGTAGCACAAGCCCAGGTGGTCATTGAGGACAAATATCCTTGTGGGCCGGTCGTCAACCATGCCAGTCTCGATCACCACGAAGGTTGTCCCATCCCACTCCAATGCCCTGCCGATCTCATTCACGCCGTACAGTCGTCTACGGTCGAGCGAGCCGAAGAAGTTGTGAACCCGGAACCGGTAACGTCCCCCTGGGGGAAGCGTCTGGGCTGCGCTCGAAACGAACACCGCTACAGCAGTGACTCCAACCCGCAGAACTTCCCCGGGGGTGAACGTCCCCGTAATGGCGTCGGTCACCAGATACCCGGAAGCGTCGCCGATGGTCCACATGCCATCGTCGCTCACGATCCGGCGTGCTATTGCGGTTGCTCCTGAAGTGAGACCGTTGATGACCTCGCCCTCGGCGATTTCCACAACCCCGGTGTTGAACCTGATCTTGAACCCAAGTGGGACCTTCACCCATCCAGTAGAGGTTGCCTTCCACATGTCCGCAGCAGTTGCGGCCGCGTTGTCACGAAAGGCAACCACGTCGGTCTTGTAGATCGCGCAACCCCTCACAGGCCCGCTTGACGCCGCCCCGCCAACCGCTTCAATCTTTGCCCGCAGGAACTCCACCTTCGCCGAAATGAAGGTCTCGTTCAGAACATCATTGGCCGCGTCGTTCTTTGCCGCGAGAACAATCGCGCCGGCAAGTGCTCCCGGGGATGAAACACCCACCCGCAGGTCAGCGCCGAGCGTGAAGTCCACGTTGGCACTGGTGACCACCACGTACCACTCGTTCGCCACCCCTGTAGCTTGCGCGAGCACGATCCGGCCTGTTGCTGTAGCGGTTGTGCTTGTGCCTGTTGGGAATTGCATCGCGAGGTTATCAACGATGAACGGGTTTCCCGTCACCCCCTGCACCGTCAGCGCGTAGTGCGGGGTATCGGTGGGTGAATCGAGCCCCGAGAACCGTTCGTAGCCTTCGGTCCGAGCATACCCGCCACGAACCCCGGGCTCGTAATTCTTGACGCCGATCAATTGTCCCGGCGCAATGGTCAGCGGAGGGTCAACCACATTCAGCCCGCCGGTGAACCCGAAGAAGTCAGATGGGTTGACCGCTGACCGGCGTCTGAGCGCCCCAGACCGGGATAGCCGTTCGTGCAATTTCATCACGCATATCCCGCGCCGGTGCTTCTTGCAGATAGCCCATCGAAGCCGCTCTTGCCCAGATAATCAGGCTCTGGAAGGGCATTGTTCGCGCTCCGTCGTGTCCCACGATTCCCCGGTAGGTAGAACCCTTCCATCGTTGAGAGGTAGTCAGCGAACTCGGCAGAGTAGCCGGACAGGATTTCAGGCGCGTCCTCGCGAACGCCGAACGTCATAGCCGCGCGGCAGATGATCGACCGGTCGTATGCGTCGCCAATGGGTGATTTGTCGGTGTTCGCCACCAGTCGGGCCGGCTGGCGGTAGTATTCCAGCGACCACGGGGTGTCGACAGAGACCTTCGCGGATAGCTGAATCTGACCGTCAGGCAGCACCGTCCAGTTGGTGGGCCTCGGTTGGGCGCGTTTATCCTGCCGAGCAAACCGCTCTTGGAAGTCGCGCCACGGCATCCACGTTGGGGCATAGGATTGCACCGTGCCGGGATGCAGCACGAAGCCCTTTTCCTGCGGGGTCTGCATGTTCGGGATGGGAGGGAGCGTGTCGGCGCCAGCGATGAGCTGATCCCCCAAGTCGTTCTTCAGCACCCACAGGTAGCTCCAGTCGGCCCAGAGTCCCTGGATGTACACGTCCGCATCAGCGACCCATGTCACCAGGTTGGCCATGTTGCCAGTCTGGCTCTCAACCGATGTCAGAGAGCCTTCTCCCAACTCCGACACCAGCGCCTGAGCCAATTGTATGAAGGTCCTCGACATATCATGATTAACCTTGTGTGGCGCGCTCGAATGCGGCTTGGGTGTTGGCCTTTTTGCCTTT
>Ga0105050_10009367_pt1 | contig 10989 bp, 15 predicted proteins | sample FRY01_FD_78088 | JGI IMG/M metagenome (GOLD analysis project Ga0105050, IMG submission 78088) | Freshwater microbial communities from Lake Fryxell liftoff mats and glacier meltwater in Antarctica - FRY-01 | ecosystem: Environmental > Aquatic > Freshwater > Ice > Glacier meltwater ... | reverse complement strand
GTGGTGCGCAGCGCCGTGGCCAACCGCACCATTGTGTACGGCCGCGCCATGGTGTCAGGCCCGCTGGTGTTTGCCAACGTCAGCGGCCCCAACCGCGACAGGCTGTGGCTTACCATCCCGCTGGCCGGGCATGAGATTGACGCCATTGAAACGGTTTTTTTAAACGACGTCGCCTTGCCCAACCTGGGCGCTGTGGCCAGCGGCCAGTACGCCGGCGCTGTTGTAACTTACGGGCATCTGGGCACGCCAGGCCAGGCGGCATCAGCCGATGCCATGTCCTTCAACCCCGATTTGTGGACGCCGCAGCACCGCCTGGAGGGCGTGGCCCACCTGCATATTTTGATGTTCTGGAGCCAGGACGTCTTTCCCACCGGCATCCCCAACGTCAAGGTGCTGATTCGCGGCAAAAAACTGTTTGACCCGCGCACCGGCCTCACCACCTGGAGCCAAAACCCCGCGCTGGCCCTGCGTGACTACATCACCGCCGCTGACGGCCTGCAAGCCGCCGCCAGCGAGGTAGACAACGCCCTGCTGATAGCCGCTGCCAACGTGTGCGACGAGTCAGTCACCATCGTCGGCGGTACCGAGGCGCGCTACACCGCCAACGGCGTGGTTGATTTGGGCGACACGCCCCGCTCAATCATGGAGGGCTTGCTTAGCGCCATGCACGGCCACGTGGTGTGGTCAGCAGGCACCTACCGTATCCACCCCGGCGCCTACAGCGCCCCGGCTGTCACGCTCACTGCCAATGACCTGGCAGGCCCGGTGCGCATACGCCCACGCATTACCCGGCGCGACTTGTTCAACGCTGTGCGCGGCACCTTTGTTGACCCCGCCGCTTACTGGCAGCCGACAGACTATCCCGGCCAAAGTAACACCACCTACGCCGCGCAAGACGGCGGCATCATCTGGCGCGACATGGCGCTGCCGTACACCACCAGCAGCGCCGCTGCCCAGCGCATTGCCAAACTCACGCTGGAGCGCAGCAGGCAGGGCATCACTGTCGAGACCACCCTGAAGCTGAGCGCCATGCGACTGGCCACGCTTGATACGGTGATGCTGACCTTCCCGCAGCTCGGCTGGTCGGCCAAAGAATTCAAACTGTTGGAGTGGAAGTTTTCAGCCGAAGGCGGCATCGATGTGGTGCTGCAAGAAGAAACCGCAGCCAGCTACGCCTGGAACAGCGGCAACCAGACCGTCATTGACCCGGCGCCAGACACCAACCTGCCCAACCCTTTTGCAGTAGGCATGCCCGGCGTGCCAGCCGTGACCGAGGCGCTGTACAGCACCACCGGCAGCGCAGGCGTCAAGGCCCGCGCCATCATGAGCTGGGCCGCAGCGCCTGATGCGTTTGTGTTGGCCTACTTGCCTGAATACCGACTGCTGGGCGCGACCACCTTTTTTACCTTGCCGCGCACCGCAGGCACCAGCCTGACGGTCGACGACCTGGCCCCCGGCATCTACCAGTTTCGCCTGCGCGCTGAAAACAGCATCGGCGTGCGCGGCGCCTACACCGCCATCACCACCAAAGAGCTGCTGGGCCTAACGGCAGCGCCCGCCAACATCAGCAACTTCAGCATCAACAAGTCAGCCGGCTTTGCCCTGGCCAGCTGGCTGCTGCACCCTGACCTTGACGTACGCATTGGCGGCCGCATACAAATCCGCCACACACCGCTGATGACCGGCGCGGTCTGGACAGACGGCGTGGTGCTGGACGACTTCAATGGCGACGCCAACACCGCCCTGGTGCCGCTGCTTGAGGGCAGCTACATGGCCAAGGCGGTAGACAGCACCGGCAACTGGAGCACCGGCATCGCCAGCTTTGTGGCCACACAGGGCCTGGTGACCGGCTTTAACACCGTGGCCAGCAGCATCCAGCACCCCGGCTTTACCGGCGCCAAGAGCAGCGTCACGTTGGTCAGCGGCGGCATACAGCTTGACGGCGCCACGCTGATTGATTCAGCCGGGCTGATCGACACCCTGGGCGAGATTGACGGCCTGGGCGGCGTTGTGCCCGCAGGCAGCTACACCTTCAACGCCGTGATGGACCTGAGCACCGTTGCCACCCGGCGCATTTTAAGCACCATACGCGCCAGCAGCTTTGTGGCCAATGACCTGATTGATTCACGCCTGGCGCTGTGTGACGACTGGGCCCCGATAGACGGCGACGCCGTGAACGACTGCGACGCCACGCTGCTGGCCAGCACCACCAATGACGACCCGGCGGCCGCGCCGGTGTGGGGCCCGTACACCCCGTTTTTTGTCGGCGACTTTACCTGCAGGGCGCTGCGCTTCAGGCTTGACCTGGCCAGTGGCAGCACGCAAAACAACATCAGCATCAGCCAGCTGCGCGTGGACGCGCTGGTACCGGTTTAAAAATAAAGGACATACCAAAATGGCACAACATGATTACGACATAGCGAATGCGGCCGGTGCGCCGTTTCGCGCAGACCTCAACGCCGCGCTGGCGGCGGTGGTAACCGCCAACAGCGGCGCCACCGCACCGGCCACCACCTTTGCATTTATGTATTGGGCCGACACCACGGCAGGCCTGCTAAAGCAGCGCAACGCCGCCAACAGCGCCTGGATTGACGTGCTGACCCTGGCCACCGGCCTGCCGGTGAACGTGTCGCCGCGTGCCACCCGCATCGACGTGGCCAGCGTGGCCGGTACGGTCAATATGACCACGGCAGCGCCTGATTCTGATGACATCCGCATCACTGGCGCGCTGGCAATTACCGCCTTCACGGTGGCAGTCGGACGGGTGCTTCGCGTCACGGCAGCCGCTGCCTTCACCCTGGCAAACAACGCCAGCATAGTCACGCAAACCGGGGCGCTGCTGACAATGGCGGCGGGCGATACCTTCATGCTGCGCGCTACGGCTGCAAACGTGGTCGAAGTGCTTGGGCTGGTGCGTGCGGCGGGAGCGGCTGCTGCTGGCAGACTTCTACGCATCACACGATACACAACCGCTGGTAGCGGTACTTGGAATAGGCCCGCCGATACGGTGTCAGTGCTGATTACTACCATTGCTGGCGGTGCTGGTGGACAAGGCGGTTCCGTTTCAGCCAACGCCATTAGCGGCGGCGGCGGTGGCGCAGGAGGCACTGCAATTTTATTTATAGCGAGTGCTGCTGCTTCTTACGCATACACAGTTGGTGCTGGTGGGGCGGGTGGTGCAACCAGCAATGGCGCTGGTGGGGCCGGGGGCGCAACGACCATCGCGGGTATATCTGGCGGTAATGGGTCAGGTGTAACGGGGGGCACACCCACGGGCGGCGGTGTCAACATTAGAGGCGGGAACGGGTCGGGCGGTGCGTACGGTGATGCAGTAACCACATTAATGCCGGGTGGCACAGGCGGGGGTTCTTCGTTAGGCGGCAATGGGGGCGGTGGCGGTAGCGACACGAGCGGTTCTGCGGGGGTTGTGGGCGGTGGCGGTGGCGGTGGCGGTGTTCGGGGCAACACAGTCGGCGGTGCTGGCGGTGCGGGATACATTGAAATTAAGGAGTACTCGTAATGAGAGCAGCAAGAATTGTAAACGGCCTAGTTGCCGATATGTGGGAAGTCCCATCACTGGATGCGTTTGAAGGTATGCAACTTGTAGAAGTGCCTGACAGTGTTGTTATGGGCGCGACTTACGACGGCACGACGTTCACCAACCAATCCCCTGCTCCTGAAGCACCCAAAACATACCGCGAGCTTCGCGCTGCTGAATACAACCAAAAATCAACAGGCGAGCAGTTTGAAATGCTGTATGACGACGCGGTGAACCAAACATCAACATGGGTGGACTGGCAGACTGAGATTAAAGCGAGGATTGCCAAGTCATGACGTACGTCTACACCCAGCTGCTGGCGCTGCTGATCACGGTGGTGAGCCTGCTGACTCCGCTGCTGGCTTTGTTTGTGATCCCGTTCATTCGCTGGGACAAGGAAGTGACCACGCAACCACAGCGCAGCCTGAAGCCCATACCAACCATCATGGGCGACTTGCCCTGGTGGCTGAGCTGGTTTCAAACACCCGATAACAGATTCCCCGGCGACCTGGCCATACCGGTGGTGGGCGACCTGTTCAAGCGGCGCGGCAAGTGGGTAACGTCTTACGTGTGGGCAGGCCTGCGCAATCGCGTGATGGGCCTGGCGACCTGGCTGGGTGGGCGCACGTCTGACTACGCGCCCGAGCATGAGCAGGGGCTTTGGCAACGCACTGACCAGTACGGCCATATCTGGAAGTACACATTAAGCATCGGCAGGTTCCACATCATTGCAGGCCACAACGTGTATCGGATGCTGGACGACAGCTTCAGGTACGCCCCTGTGCTGACGATCAAATTCAGATAACCAGGGCCACACCATGATCACAGCAGACAGATTGCGCGGCGTGATGCAAACGTCAATCGTGTTGACCGAGCTGCAGCACAACCAGGTGCAGGTGCGGCTGGTGCAGATCCTGCTGTCGATGACCATGGTGTTTGCCGCGCTGGACCCTGCCGCGCTGATCCTGGGCGCGCACACGTCGCTGACGCATCAGGTGGCGCTGCTGGCGTACAGCCCAACGCTGCTGGCTTACAGCTTTGTGGCGCTGGCCGTGCTGATGCTGCCGCATGCGTTGATGCAAGCGTTTTGCCCGGCGCACCCATGGCGGCGCGGCATTACCCAGCTGGCCTGCTTTGCGCTGCTGCTGGCCAGTTTGCAATGGATGTACCTGGCCTACCTGTCGCTCGCCCTGGACATCGGGGCCATCACATTCATCTGGATTAAAACCGCGATTGGCGCATTGGGCTACTCGCTGATCATGGCTTTGTCGCTCAACGCCGAGCGGGCGCGGCAGTACTTTGATTGCCACCAATGAAAATCCAGCACAGCACCAGCGTATCCATGCTGTCCAGCGCCTGGGCTGTGGCAGCGCTGTGGCTGTGGCCGCGTGCGGTGGCGGCGCAAACGCTTTCACAAGACTTCGGGCATTACGACTGGGTCAGCCTGGCATACGCGGCGGCACTCGGCCTGATGGGCGGCATGTTGGCGTTGATCGTAGCCTTGGCCACTGACAGGCGCGTGGTGTTGCAGGTGTTAGGTGAAGGTCTGCGCAATGCGCTAGTGTCACCCATCGCGGGCATGGCCGCTTATTTGATGGTCGATGCCGTGGTTAGCGCGGGCTGGGCCACCGTGCCAGCGGGCGGGCGGTTTTTGGCGATTGTCGGCAGCGGCTGGGCTGGCATCGCGTTTTTTGCATGGGCCCGCGAGACGGCGGGCAAGGCCGCGACGGCGCTGGGGGATTGGCTGGTTAAAAAAGGCCAGCCATAAAAACCCTGCTGCTCGCTGCGCTGTTGTCCCGTTGCGCCAGCTTCAAAGGCGTGCAGATGAGCGACAGCGACCGCGCCGCATGCGCGGCGCAAGGCTGCAAAGTACACACCCAAAAAAATTTAACCGAGTGGTTCAGGTTTGTTTTTAATCAAGGCTACCAGGCCGGTAGAAAGTCACTATGACACTTACAAAAAACTTCACCCTGGCCGAGCTGACGGCCAGCAACCGGGCCCGCGTGCTGGGCCTGGACAACACCCCACCCCCCGAGCTGATGCCGCGGCTGATCCTGCTGGCCGAGATGCTGGAGCGCATCCGCAGCACGCTGGGCGTGCCGGTCAACGTCACCAGCGGCTACCGCTCCCGTCCGTTGAACCAGGCCGTGGGAGGCGTCACCAGCTCAGACCACACCCAGGGCCACGCCGCTGACTTTGTAGCGCCGCGTTACGGCACGCCGTATGAGGTAGCCAAGCTGCTGGCACCGCTGGTGAGCTCGCTGGAGATTGGGCAATTGATTTATGAAGGCATCACCGACAAAAACGGCGTGCGCAAATTTTGGGTTCACGTCTCAACCCGCACGCCTGAAGTGATGGGCAACCGCGTCATCACCATCGGCGACACCGGCAAGCAGTTTGGCATTCAGGAGCTGGCGTGAACCCGCTGATGCTGCTCGGCGCTGGCAAGTGGCTGCTGTACGGCGCGCTGGTAGCTGGTGTGCTGCTGGGCATCTGGCGGCTTGACGTGTCGCGCCAGGCCATCGGCTACAGCAAAGCCCAGGCCGAATACACCGCCGCCGCGCTGAAGGCCAGCGAAGCGGCCCGCGCCAAAGAGCAGGCACTGATCACCCAAACTGCAACCATCACAAAGGCTAAAGATGCAAAAATTGCCAATATTAATTCTCGCCTTGTCGTGGCTCTTGGCGAGCTGCGCAACCGCCCCGAGCGCCGTGATAGCGCCGCCGTCATTCCCGCCGATTGCAAAAGTGCCACTGGGGCCGAGCTTTCAAGACCGGATGCAGGATTTCTTATCGGGGAAGCTACCCGGGCCGACACCCTCAGAGCCGGACTTAAAGCCTGCTACACCCAGTACGACGCGCTGACAGGCAAGTAAATGTCGCCCACTTTTTTACTGTGCATCGGCATCGCCGCGGGCATGGGCCTGTACTTTGTGCTCTTCTGAGCCTGGCGCCATGACACCCTGCACCTTGTTACTGTTGACCGGCATCATCATCGGCATGTGTGTGTTCTGGGCGATTTTTTGGGATTAATTGCAAACCGGGGCGCGGCTTTTTTTGTGGTTAGTCGCGGCCTGGGAATAGTGCGTCAAACGCGGGCGGCAAATGCGTGACGGCAGCCAGAGGCTGCACCAGCTTTAGTCAGTTGTCTCCGGTGGGCGTGAGTAGCCCACCTTGGCCACCAGCAAGACGCCACCCAGCGCCCTGCTGGTGGCTTTTTTCGTTGGTATTAGGGTAAGTCCTTAGAAAATAGTTAAAAAATAACTTCCATAGGCTCAAATTGAGCCTATAATCATTTACATGGACAGGCAAACAAGCAAGTCCACCGACACCAACCGGAAGTTGGCTCCTACCAGGAAAACATCATGAACACAGCAAAAATCCAAGCCCTGAAGCAAGCTGCAGCAGCCGCACAAATTGTCTACAGTGCAGAGCAGGGCCGCTTGACCGAGCTGGGCTTTAAGTCCCAAGCACGCTACGCAGCCCTCAAGCCACTCAGGGCTGTCGCCGATGCTGCTCATACCGCTTACGCCAAATTTGCCAACAATGAAATCAAAACAGAACTCGACATAATCATTGAGGCAGACCGCCCAGCTCGCGAAGCCGCAGCTCGCGCGCGCTCCCCCTGGAAGCAAGCCAAATTTAACGCAGCCGAAAAAGTTTAAGTGACCAATAAAAACTTCAACTGGCATAAGGCGTGGCAACGCCTGCCCTCGGGCAGGTTGCGCCACGTCAGCGGTCTTGAGTACACGGTAGAGCGCGGTGACGGCTTTACCGCCATCAACACCGCATCCGACACGCTGGAAGAATATCAAGCGTACGAGCTGGCGCGCGGCGTGGCACCGCACCAGACGATTGAGCGCATCCTGCGGCTGAACAAAGAAGCGGCGCGCTGGCACCAGGCCAACCCATGACCGCCGCCGATCTGCGCGCATGGCAAAAAGCCATGCGGCTCACCAACCCACGCGCTGCCGCCGCCCTGGGCCTCAGCCTGGCCACGTACAAGCGCTACCTGGTGGCCGGTGCACCGCTGGCCGTTGGGCTGGCCAGCGCGGCCCTGGCTAAAGGCCTGAGTGCCTGGAATCTGGCCGCTTGAACTGCGCCAATTTACAGGTTGGGGAATTTTGGCAGAACCTGCGCCAAAACAAGTGTTTCACGCGCCGCCTGAAAATTCTGCACAGGGGGCGAGGCGATCTCTCCAGCAATTGCGCGCCGTTCTTAAAATCCGCCGCTTCGTGAATAGCGGGCGTACCGGTTCGATTCCGGTCTCGGGCACCATGGCAGCGTAAACAGTGCGCAGGCAGCTATGCAATGTGTAGCAAAATTACCCAAAGGCGGGCTTTTTTAAAATTCAAGGTTGGACCCGTTTGGCATTTCTTGCCCCGATTTTTGCGATCGCGCTTTGCAAACTGGCGGTTTTCAGGTGGGCGTAGCGCTGGGTGCTCTGGCTGCTTTTGTGGCCCAAGACGCCGCCCACGGTGTACAGGTCAACGCCGGCGTTGATCATGCCGCTGGCGGCGCTGTGGCGCAGGTCATGAAAGTGCAGGTCGGTGTAGCCCAGGGTGGCTGCGGCCCTGGCAAACTGGCCTTGCACAGTTCGGCCGGCTACCTTCAGCGGCCAGCGCCTGGCGATGTGGCTGACGGCGGGGTGTACCGGCACCAGGCGGCGCTGGCCGTTTTTGGTGTCGGTCAGCAGCCAGCCGGCGGGCGTGCGTTGGGCGCGCAGGATCTCGCCCAGGCGCATGCCGCTGTAGTAGGCCACCAGCACGCAGGCGCGCGCGTCGCGGTTGTGAATGGCGCGGGCCAGCTGTAGCACTGCGCCGCGCTCGATGTAGATGTGCCGTTCGTTTTTGACCCTGGGCAGCAGCATGCGCTCGGCTGGGTCATGCTCGCCCATGCCGTGCGTCCGCCAGGCCCAGCGGCAGGCGGCGCGCAGGTAGGCCAGGCGGTTGCGCACGGTGGCCGGGCTCAGGGCCCTGGCCATGTCGGTGGCGTAGCGCCGTGCCACGCTGGCCAGATCGGCCATGGGCTGGCCAGCGTACCAGGGCTGGCACAGCGCGAGTGCGCCACGCAGGTCGGTAAAGTTTTTCAGCGCCGGGGCGTGCTGCTGCAGGTAGAGCAGCACAGCGTCTTCAATCAGCGCCGTGGGCCGGGTTACACCAGCTGCAAGCGCGTAGAGTCTGGCTGTTTCGACGCGGTCAAAGGCCTGGGCTTGCGCTTTAGACCAGCCCGCTGGAAGTAGGCGGTTAGCCCGCTGCCGTGTCCCGGCGATGACGCGGTCAAATTGATACAGCCAGCGGCCGGTGTGGTGGCGTGTGATTGGCATGGGCGCAAGCAGCTGGTTTTGTAGTCGTCAAGGTGGGCAGGGTCAAACTTGATGGCGCTGTCAAAGCGATAGTGTGCCACTTTACCCGCCCGCGCTAGCTCGTACAGCTTGCTGATGGATATGCCCAGGCTGTGCGCAGCTTGCTTGACGGAGAGGGGGGAGGTCATGGCGTGAGCTTTTTAAATTCAACCACCCACACCCACGGGTTTGCAGCCCACGAGTTGGGGCCGTTGATGGATTCCCAAAGGCGTTCATAAACCCAGCGAGCCGTTACCTCGCGGTAGCGGCCTTCAAGGCTATAAAAAAAGTTGTCTTCCTTGTCTTCTGTAAGACCCTCGGCCAGCGCATCGGCCTCGCTGATGTCCTGCAAGCGCTCGACGCGCACGGCGGTGACTTCGAGCGTGATGCGGCTGGCCCAGCGAAACATGTGAATGCTTGGCCGCCACCGTTCGCACAATCGATTTATAGGAATGCCGTCGGCGGCGTAGACAAACGGCCCATCCTCTTCGCGTTTTGCCGCCATAGCGTGCGCGCAGTAAGCCCACGTCTCACGCACCCAAAGGTGGTCGCCGGGCTTGCCGTAAGGGCCCCGGAAAACTTGATCAACGCCCGGGCCTGAAGCCAGCGCCCAGTGCATTCCGGTGTTGCCGTCCTCAAATCCCCAGCAGCAGGGGTCGTTGTTAACTTGACCACAGCCCACAAAGTCCAAGCCTTTGATCTTCACAATCCTCCGCGTCTGCGTCTTGCTGCCGTTCAGCAAAGCCCGCACCATTGGCGCGCTGAATAAAATTGGGCGTTCTTTATGCATGTTTTAAGCCTCTAGCCGAATGAATACGTGCGCAAGCAGCTATTGAATTTATAGTGGTCAAAGTACCCGCCCAATCGCGTCACCGACAATGCCCAGCACCAAGTCCCGCGCGGGCTGCTTTTGGCCGCACAGCGATAGCGTTGCGATGCGGCTTAGGTCTTCGGGTGTGAGAAAAAGGCCGTCAGTCGTCACCTCGTCTACACCCAGCTCGCCCACGTCTTTGCCTGCAACCTGGTAGCCGTGGTGCCGCAGAAAGCCGACGATTTGGTCAAAGTCGAATTGGTCCAGGCTAACCTCTTCCCGCACGCAAACGCTGGGCGTGTAGTAGCGCGGCTTGGCTAAAATTTCTTTCATGGTGTGGCCTTTTTAAATACTGACAACCTCAACGTCATGCGGCAGGCGCTTGCCTGCCATGATCTCGCGCAGGCGGCGCTCGGTGTCGCGGTGGCACTGGACCATACTGCGCTCCGGCAGGCTGGCCAGCACGGTGCTGTAGTCGGCCAATATGGCGCGCACGGCGGCTATGCCTGGGCCGTCGAGCCTGATCTGCCCGCCCGCCAGGTTGCGCCGCCCGGCCTTGGCCAGCGCGGTGATGGCGTCCATCAGCAGGCCGTCTGCGTCAGTCACCTGGCCTTGCAAAATCAATGTCTCCATAAGGTTGACGGCATCACTGCACACGCGCCAGTCGCCAGTGGTGGGCTGCTGGCCTTGCTCCAGCGCGGCCAGGCCCTCGTACATGGCTGTCAACTGGTGCAGGCGCCTGGACTCGGGCATAGGCGCGGTGGGGCTGGCCAGCAGGACGCTCAGCACGCTGTAGTGAGCGGCTGGGCGGTGCGGTTTGCGGCGGGTCATGGCGTCGCCTCTGGCATTTGGTCTTTGCGATAAACCCGCGTCTTGCCCATCAGCGATGGCAGCGCGAGAAAGTCCAGGCTGCTTGGCCTGCCGTCATACGGCCGCAACTCTGCGCCGTTGTAGTGGCCTGCCATGCGTGATGTGCTGCGGGCTGCGGCCTGGCTTTGTGCATGGCGCTGCCTGGCCACTGTGCGCATGGCGTATTGCTCGGCGCGCACGCCTTGCTCGGGCGCAGTGGCGTCTTTTATGACCAGCCTGGCGCCCTTGGCGGGGCGCAGCTCGTGGGCTTTGAGACCAAGCTGGCTGGTGGGTGTGGTCATGGCTTGGCTCACGTCTCAATCTCCACCTTGACGCTTTTCAGCCCGGCGTCATGCGCCCAGAACTCGCCGAGCACCAGCTGCTGCAGGTGCTTGATGTCGTGGGCGTTGTGCAGCACGGCTTCGGGTTTGAAGGCCTGGCCGGTCAC
>Ga0105050_10009362_pt1 | contig 10993 bp, 11 predicted proteins | sample FRY01_FD_78088 | JGI IMG/M metagenome (GOLD analysis project Ga0105050, IMG submission 78088) | Freshwater microbial communities from Lake Fryxell liftoff mats and glacier meltwater in Antarctica - FRY-01 | ecosystem: Environmental > Aquatic > Freshwater > Ice > Glacier meltwater ... | reverse complement strand
TTTGGTCATCGCATAGGCGAACAGGTAGTCCTCGGGCTCGTGCCCCCACAGCTCGCTTTCGGGATGCGCGTGGGCGAGCGAGGGGTACATGCAGTAGGACAGGATCGAGGTGAACTTGGCGGCGGGGAACACCCGCTTCCACCCTTCGAGCGCGTTGACGTTGATCTTCAGGTTGATGTTGAACTGGGTCGCGGGGTGATGCACCGGCCAGTCGCCCGCCTTGTACAGCGCGGCGAGATGGACGATGTGATCGACCTCGCCGCCCAGTTCTTCGAGCCAGGCAAACCACGCACGTTCGTCGGCAATGTCGACAACGGCGCTGCCGACCGGAATGACCTCGGCCTGCGGATAACGCCGCGCGATTTCGGCCACCAGCGCGCGTCCGATGAACCCGGTCCCGCCGGTGACGATGATGCGCTTCATCTGCGCGCCAGTCATCGGGTGATAGCCTTCCCGCCGCGCCCGACGATCCGCAAGGCGGGCACCGCCGAGATGAACCGGCCCCCGCCCGCGAGGTAGTCGTCATACTTGCCGACGAGGAAATCGAGAAAGTTCCACGCGAGCACGAGGTAATAGTCCGGCTTCCCGCCAAGCCCGCGCTCGTCGACCACCGGGATATGCATGCCGGGGGTTACCCGTCCGATCTTGAGCTGGTTGACCTCGGTAACCTGCTCGATCAGCTCGCGTCCGATCCCGGCATAATTCAGCACGGTGCTGCCCTTGACCGGCGCACCCAGCGCCCAGACCGTCTTGCCCTCATCCTTCAGCTCGATCAGCAGCGCTTTGAGCGCCGCCATGTTGGTTTCGACCCGCTCGGCAAAGGCGGTATAGGTCGCCAGCTCATAGAGCCCCGCCGCGCGCTCATCTTCGATCGCCGCCGCCACCGCGGGGGTGGTCGCGCGCGGGTTTTCTGCGCGCACCACATAGAGGATGAACGAGCCGCCGTGGATCGGCGACATCTCGACATCCTGGATCCGCAGTCCGTGATCGGCGAACAGCCGCGTCAGCGGGCCGAGGCTGTGGATGCAGCTGTGCTCGTGATAGAAATGGTCGAATTCGTTGTGCTCGATCAGGTCCTTGAGGTTCACCCCCTGAACCACGAAAGTGCTGTCCGGCCCCATCACCTCGGTCAGTCCGGCGCAGAAATCGTGCAGGTCCGGCACGTGATAGAACACTGCGGTGGCGGTGATGACTTCGGGGCAGACGCCAAGATGGCGCAGCGCCTTGCCGGTGGCGTGGTTCCAGAATTGCTTGAACACGGTCAGCCCGCTTTGCCGCGCCAGCTCGCCGGGGCGCTCGCTGGGATCGACCCCCAGCACGCGCATCCCCTGCTCGCGGAAGGCCGAAAGCAGCGTGCCGTCGTTGCAGCCAACGTCGATGACGAGGTCGCTCGGCGCGAGGCCGAGCTTGCCGACCACGTGCGCCGCGAGCGCCTTGAAATGCGCCACCACCGGGGCGTTGACCCCGGAGAGATAGGGGTGATCGCTGAACAGCACCTCCTGCGGCGGAAACTCCGCGATCTGGACCTCCCAGCAATCCTGGCAGACCATCATCGCGAGGCCGAACACCACCTCTTGCGCGGTTTCGTGTGCGTAGAGGAAGTTGTTGCCGTTGGGCTGGTCCTTCAGATCGATGAATTCGTGCAGGCGGGTGCCGTGGCAGACCATGCAATGCGTGCGCTTCATGTCGGCGGCCTGGCCTCCTGCGATTGGGGGCAAGATTTGCCACCGCCCCCGGCGAAGGGGCCGTAAGGTTCACGCAACCTCTTGGCCAGAACGATTTTCGGGCAGGTTCCCGCGATCGGACAGGCCTGCAGCGAGCGCGACGAGACGCTGTTCGAACTGGCCGAGGATCGATTCGGCAGACCAGCGTTCGCGGGCGCGGTGGCGGGCCGCTTCGCCCAGTCGGCCGCGCCGGGCCGGATCGTCGGCCAGCGAGGCAATCGCCTCGGCCAGCGCCGCTGCATCGCCCGGCGGAACCGCGATCCCGCAACCGTCGATCTCGTCGTAAAGCCCGCTGCCGGGCGCGGCAGTGGCGATCGTCGGGCGGCCCGAGGCGAGCATGTTGGTCAGCTTGGAGGGCAGCACCAGATCGCTGGCCGCGACGATCTGCGGCAGCAGGTGCAGATCGGCCAGCGCGAGCAGCTCGCCGAGCCGTTCGGCGGGTTGCAACGGGCGGAATTGCACCGCGGGAAGATCGCGCGCCGCCGCTTTGAGCTCGGCAAGGTCCGGCCCCTCGCCGCAGATCACGAAGGCGACTTCGGCCCCATCCTTGAATTTCTGATCCTTGAGCAGACGTGCCGCTTCGAGGATCAGCCCTGCGCCCTGCTTGCGCCCGATGCTGCCCGAATAGAGCGCCACGGTGCGCCCGGCGAGGCCCCATTCGCGGCGGTAAGCGTCGCCCGAAGCATCGCCTTCGATGCTCGCCCAATTTCGCAATTCGAAGGTGCGTTCCGGCGCAACGCCCTTGGCGCGCAACCGTTCGACCATGGCGGGGCTGATCGTCGAGACCGTCGCGGCGCTCTTGAACAGCGCGCCCTCCAGCCAGCGCAAGGCGCGTTCGAACAGCCCGCCCCTGAGGAGCCCGCCACCAATTAGGCCAGTCGCAAAAGCGGCGTCGACCTCGAAATCCTGGACATGCAGCCACAGCGGCGCGCGGCCCAGCCAGGCCCCGATCCGCGCGGTCGCCGCGCTGACCATCGAGGGCATGACGCACAGCACCACGTCGGGCCGTTCGTGCAGGACGCGGGCAATGGTCACCGGCAACGCGGCGGCCGCAAAGCTCAGGTGGTGGAGAATGCGGCGCGTGCCCGTGGGCACGGCGGGCACGTAATGCGGGCAGCGGGTGAGCGCGACGCCGTGCGCGACAGACCGTTTCCAGACGAGCGCTGCGAACCCCGGATAGACCCGCCACTGCGGATAATAGGGCCGCCCCGCGATCACTTGGACCCGGTGCCCCGCGCGCGCAAAATGTTCGGCCAGGCCGGTGGTGTAAGCCGCGATCCCGATCGGTTCGGGCGCATAATTGAGGCCCACGATCAGCACGCGCAAGGGTTTGGGATGGGGAGCGGAGGCCGTCATTATTGGAGGCCGAGCTAGCGGGGCTGCGGCCAGTTCACAATGCGGCGTGTGTAAAACTGAAAACCACACACCACCTTCAGGGTGACCGCGATTGGCGGTGCAGCCTCACTTCACAGGCAGGTTCAATTTCGTTGCGGAACTGCAAAACTGCCCGAAACCCGGCCACCCGCACTGCCGCTGCCCGCACTGCCGTCCACGCTCGATACACCGGTGTCGAGATCGATGGTCAGGCGTCCGCCGTTGAGCGTGTCGGTCCCCCGGCGCAGCTTGACGTTGCCGATCATGGTGATGATCCGGCGGTTGAAATCGTAGATCGCGACATTGCCCGAGGCGGTCTCGCCACCGCGCGAGACGGTCACCCCGCCGCTCGCGTCGATCCGCTGGATCGCCAGACTGCCGGTGTCGGTATAGGCGACCGTGGTGCGGCCCGCGTTCAGCCGCAGGTCGGCCTGGCTGATCGCGACATTGCCTGACAGGACCACCCGATTCTGGCGGTCCTGCAATTCGATCCGGTCGGCCGAATAATCGACCGGGGCGTTGGAATTGAACCCGGCGACCTGGGCGACAGCAAACGGCGAGAACCCGGCGGCGACCGCGCCGCCCGCCAGCAACCCGGCAAGCGCCCCGCGAATCCCCAGCGATTTGAGCGAACGTCTGTGCATCGCTTGGTCCGTAGTGGTTTGAACCGGGTTCGCAAAGTCCCACCTGGGCACGCCTCCGCTCATTGAGGCGCTCATTGGGGCATCTCCATCTTGCCCGGCGTCATCCGCAGCCGGGCGTTGCCATCGAGCGTGATGGTGCGCGCGTCGAGATCGGTGACGATCCGGTCGGCGCTGAACGTGCCCGCCGGGATCCGCCCGTCGACCCGCCCACGGCTGGTCATGGTCTTGGCCGGGATGTCGATATCGACGTCCTCGGCGGTCATCCGGTAGCCGTCGGCGGCGGTGAAGACCACCGGGCCGAACACCCGCACCTGCTCCTCGTCCATCCGGTAGTTGGCCGTGCCCGCGGTCAGGACGGCGGGACCCTGCGAAAGCAGCATCCGCGCGACCAGATCGCTCATCGTCACCACCGGGTTGGCCTTGGCATGCTGCACCGCATTGCCCGCGGTGATCGAGAAGGGCCGCCCGGCGTCGTCCTGCCCGCGATACATCGCGCTTTCGACGCGAACCCGGTCGTTGACGACGTCGACCTTGTTGCGATCGAGCAGGAAGCTGATCTCGCCACGCGGGCTGAGCGGCGCGAGCAGCATTACCGCGACCAGCACCCCGACCCCGGCCGGCAGCGCGACCGCAAGCGTTCGCACCAGCTTGTCGTGAAAGCCGCCCGGCGCGGCAAACCGGCGGCGGCGGGTGCGGATCTGGTCGGCCTGCAGGGTCATTGTCGGGGGGCCGATGCGCGCGGCGTCATTACTCGTGGCTGAAGATGTCGCGGTCGGCCCAGCCGGCGACATCGAGCAGCGCCCGGGTGGGGAGGAAGTCGAAACAGGCCTGCGCGTAATCGGTGCGTCCCTCGCGCGCCAGCCGCTCGACCAGGATGGCATGCATCGCGTGGAGATAGCGCACGTCGGAAGCGGCATACTCGCGCTGCGCCTCGCTCAGCTGATCGGCGCCCCAGTCGCTCGACTGCTGCTGCTTGGAAATTTCCTTCGCCAGCAATTCGCGGACCAGATCCTTCAGGCCGTGGCGATCGGTATAAGTGCGGACCAGCTTGCTGGCGATCTTGGTGCAAAACACCGGCGCGGCCATCACCCCCAGATAATGGTGGATTGCAGCCAGATCGAACCGGGCAAAATGATAAAGCTTGATCCGCTCTGGATCGGCCAGCGCAGCGCGCAGGTTGGGCGCAGCATAACTGCTGTTCGCCGCGAACCGCACCAGATGCTCGTCGCCGCGTCCGTCAGCGATCTGGAGCAGGCACAACCGGTCGCGTTGGGTGACCAGCCCCAGCGTCTCGGTATCGACCGCCAGCGGGCCGGGGCCGAGGACACCCGGGGGCAGATCTTCTTCGTGGAAATGGACGGTCATGCGGGCGCTCTAGGCCGATTGCCGGGGGAGAGGAAGCCCTGCGCTTTCGGCCGGGCAAAGCGCGGGTTAGAGAGAGCGGATGCTCACCGAACCCCTCCCCGAACCCCTCACCGAATCATGGCCCGAATCATGGCGCGCGGTGCTTGCGCCGGTGCTGGCGAGCCCGCCGCTGGAACGGCTGGGCGGGTTCCTGCGCGCCGAGGAAGCGGCGGGCAAGACCATCTATCCGCCGCGCGGGCGTCGCCTGGCCGCGCTGGAACTCACGCCATTGGAGCGGGTCAAGGTGGTGATCCTCGGGCAGGATCCTTATCACGGCCCCGGTCAGGCGCACGGGCTGGCATTTTCGGTGCCGTCGGGCGTGCGGGTGCCGCCCAGCCTCGCCAACGTATACAGGGAACTGGCTGCCGATCTGGGTTTGCCGCGCCCGGTTTATGATAAACTGGGGCACGGCAATCTGGAGAGCTGGGCACGACAGGGCGTGCTGCTCCTCAACACCGCGCTCACGGTCGAGGCCGGGCGGGCCGGCTCCCATGCAAAGGCCGGGTGGGAGCCGCTGACCGACGCGGTGATCGCTGCCGTCGCGGCGCGTGAACAGCCAGCGGTCTTCCTGCTGTGGGGCGCTCACGCCAGGCGAAAGGTGTCGCAGGTTGCGGGGCTTGACCCCGGCTCGCACCATCTGGTGCTCACCGCCGCGCACCCCAGCCCGCTATCGGCACACGCCGGATTTCTGGGTTGCAGACACTTCAGTCAAGCCAACGCGTTCCTCGAAGCGAACGGACGCGGCGCGGTTGACTGGGGGCGTCCTTAGCGTCCCGCCGCGAGCCGTTGGCGCAGGCGTTCGACCGATTCGAGCCGGGGTAGCCCGCCATCAGGTGCACGCCAGGCGCGTTCAAGGCGGACGATTCGGGCATAGAGCCGCTCGCTTTCGCCGACCAGGCGCGCGGCTTCGGGGGGCAGTGTCGCGACATCGCTGTCGGGCAGCGCGGCGGGCAGGCGGCCGTGGCGGCGCAACTGGAACTCGCTGATTTCGCCCGCGAAGAACGCCCGGTGATTGAGCAGCCAGGCCAGGCAATGCATCGTCCGGGTGGTGGCGCGCAGCCCCTCGCAGCTCAGCGCGATCCGCGTTTCGTCGTCGACCTCGTCCAGCCCGGCCCAAATGAACTCGGCACTTTGCGGAAAGGCAAACCGCGCACGCAGCTCGTCGGCGAGCGCCAGCGCATCGCAATAGAGCGAATCGACGATACGCGGGTTGATGTCTGCGGGCACGGCCATGTGAATATCCGCTCTACGCCCGCCGGGTGGGGACAGCCACATCGGCGGAAGGTTTTCCGCACCCCAATTTCGCCGTGTCCCGGCGCGGCACATTTAGCCGCGGTTAGCTGGGCGGGGGAGCGGGCCGGTGCCGCTTCCGCCGGAGGCGGACAGGGGACTCACCCGGAAAACTACGCGATGATGTCGGGGATCAGATAATCCTCGAGCATGGCCATCTGGTCCTTGAGTTTGAGCTTGCGCTTTTTCAGTCGCGCCACCTGAAGCTGATCGCCACCCCCGGGGTTGGCCCCGATATTTGCCCCCGTGCCGACCAGCGCGCCACTCAGGACATCACTCAGGGCATCGATCGCCGCGTCGAGATCGCGATGCTCGATCCGCAGCATTTCCAGACGCTTGCGCATTTCCTCTTCGCTCAACCGTCACGCCCTCTGCTGACCGCGCAGCAACGGCTCGTCCCGACCCTGCGGGAGCCCGTCGCGGTGCGCTCGTGTTAACGCTTGCAAGTTACGCTCAATATGATTGCATGACAATTGCGCGGCGGAGTCGAAAGCCGACGCGCATGGACGGGGCCCACCGCTCGCCGCCGAACCTTCGCTGGCGGGCCGATCAAGGAGGCTAACAGCTATGGAAGCATCGCACATGAGCGCGCTGATGGAAAAGCACGCGGGTCTGGAACGCCAGATCCACACCGAGATGAGCCGTCCCGCGCCCGACGATGCCCTGATCCAGAAACTCAAGAAGGCCAAGCTGCGCCTCAAGGACGAGATCACGCACCACTGACAACCGGTCCGCGAACCCGCCGCGCGGCGCATCCTTTCGCGCGCCGCGCGGCCTGTTGCGGAGTGGCTAATGATCGCCGCGTGAGCTAGGCAAGAGGCCATGACTTTCGCCGCGACCGCCGCACGTTTGATCCTCACCCGGCTGCACGAGGTGATGGCGTCGCGCGAACGCGCGCAGCTCAAGCTCAACCGGGTGGTCGACATCATCGGCGAGTCGCTCGATAGCGAGGTCTGCTCGGTCTATCTGCTGCGCGACGGCATGCTCGAACTGTTCGCCACGCGCGGGCTCGATGAGAGCGCGGTCCATGTCACCCGGATGTCGATCGGCGAAGGGCTGGTCGGGACGATCGCGCAGAATATCGAGACGCTCAATCTGGCCGAGGCCACCGCGCATCCCGATTTCCAGTATCGCCCCGAAACCGGCGAGGAACGCTTTCACAGCTTTGCCGGGGTGCCGATCGTGCGGCGCCAGCGCTCGGTCGGCGTGCTGGCGGTCCAGCACATCGACCCGCGCCGCTACGAAGAGGTCGAGATCGAAGCCTTGCAAACTGTGGCAATGGTCCTGTCCGAGCTGATCGCCAACGCCGATCTGATCGACGAGGAACAGGCGCTGGCAACCTCGAACGCCGCGAACGGGCCCGAGCGGCTCATGGGTCTGACCCTGGTCAAGGGGCTGGCGAGCGGTGCGGCGGTGTTCCACCAGCCGCGCATCACCATCGAGCATGTCGTCGCCGAAGATACCGAGGCCGAGCGCCAGCGGGTCTATCGCGCCTTCGACAAGATGCGCGAGCAGATCGACCGGATGTCGAGCCAGGCCGAGTTCGGGGTCGGCGGCGAGCACGTGGAAGTGCTCGAAACCTATCGCATGTTCGCCTTCGATGAAGGCTGGCGGCGGCGGATCAACGAAGCGATCGATTCGGGCCTGACCGCCGAGGCGGCGATCGAACGGGTCCAGCAACGCACCCGGATGCGGATGCGACAGATCGACGATCCGCTGCTGGCCGACCGGATGCACGATCTGGAGGATCTGGCCAACCGCCTGCTGCGGACCGTCTCGGGCCAGATGGGTACGGCAGCGAACGCGGGTCTGCGCGGCGATGCGATCCTGATCGCGCGCAACCTGGGGCCGGCCGAACTGCTCGAATACGACAAGCGCAAACTCAAGGGCGTGATCCTCGAGGAAGGCTCGCTGACGGCTCACGTCGTGATCGTGGCGCGCGCTATGGGCGTGCCGGTGCTCGGGCGGGTGCGAGGCCTGCGCGGCATGATCCGCGAGGGCGATCCGCTGCTGCTCGACGCCGATCAGGGCGCCGTCACGCTGCGTCCCAGCCCCGCCCTGACCGAGGCGTTCGAGACCCGCTTCGTCAAGACCCGCGAACGTCAGGCGCAATATGCCGCAATGCGCGATGCCGAGCCGGTCACCCGCGACGGCACCCGCGTCACGCTCATGATGAACGCCGGTCTGCGCGACGATCTGGCGTCGCTGGCGATGACCGGGGCCGACGGGATCGGGCTGTTCCGCACCGAGTTCCAGTTCCTCGTCTCGGCCACGTTGCCCGCGCGCGAGCGCCAGACCCGGCTCTACCGCGACGTGCTCGATGCGGCGGGCGACAAGCCGGTGGTGTTCCGCACGGTCGACATCGGCGGCGACAAGGTGCTGCCCTATCTGCGCCATAACGACGGCGAGCACGAGGAGAACCCGGCGATGGGCTGGCGCGCGCTGCGCGTCGCGCTCGAACGCGAAGGGCTGCTCAAGGTCCAGGCGCGCGCGCTGCTCGAGGCCGCCGGGGGCCGCACGCTCAACGTGATGTTCCCGATGGTCGCCGAAGTGTGGGAGTTCGACGCGGCCAAGGCGGTGTTCGCCGGGCAGATCGCGTTCCTGCGCAAGCAGAAAAAGCCGCTGCCCGAGGCGATCCGCTTCGGTGCGATGCTCGAAGTGCCGGCCCTGGCAGAAATGCTCGACGTGCTTGCGCCCAAGCTGTCGTTCCTGTCGATCGGGACCAACGACCTCACCCAGTTCCTGTTCGCCGCCGACCGCGCCAATCCCAAGCTGGCCGAACGCTACGACTGGCTGAGCCCCGCGATCCTGCGCTTCCTTGCCCGGATCGTGAAATCCACCGGGGTCGGTATCGGGGGGCAACCGGTCGATATCACGGTGTGCGGCGAGATGGGCGGGCGGCGGCTGGAGGCGCTGGCGCTGCTGGGGCTGGGGATCACGCGCCTCTCGATCACCCCCGCCGCGATCGGCCCGGCAAAGGAACTGATCCGCAGCATCGATGGGCGTGAAATTCGCGCCGCAATGGCCGGCTGGCTGGCCGTTCCGCCGCAAGACATGCGCGCCGTATTGACCGAATGGGCGAGCGAGCGCGGGATCGACGTGGAGTAAGAGGCCTTCCGCGCGCGGCCCGATTCCAGCACGGTTCATCCCCCGACGCCAGCCGACCGGCATAAATCCGTTGACTCGATACGCCGAACTGCGCCTGTCCGGAGCAGGGGTTGTCAATAAAAAAGCGGGGCGGGATTCGGGTCGTGGCGGAAGCTGACGTAGTGCCTGTGGATCGGGGTCAGATCCATTTGGCCGGGGAACCGGTCAGAGAACCGGAAAACGATGTCCCCCTGCGGGTGGGCGACCGGTTGCGCGCTGCCCGCGAACAACTCGGCATCGGACGCGCCGAACTTTCGCACCGCACCAAGATCAACGAACGCCATCTCGAGGCGCTGGAGGACAGCGATTTCGCTGCCCTGCCGGCGCGAATCTATGCGGTCGGTTTCGCGCGCTCCTATGCCGGGGCGGTCGGGCTGGACGCGGCGCGAATTGCCGCAGAAGTGCGCCGCGAACTGAGCGAGCGCGAGAACCCGCCCCCGCGCCCCGTCAACCAGCTGCATGTGGACGATCCGTCCAAGGTGCCATCGGGCCGGATCGTCTGGCTCAGCCTGGCGCTGGGCGCGATGCTGATTGTCATAGGCACCCTGTTCTGGCGCAGCTATTACGTGCCGGCGGTCGATCTGCCCCCGGTGCGCGAACAGACTGGCCTGGAAGCCGAAGCCATTGTGCCCGAGCTTTCGCCGCAAGCGCAGATCAGCCCCACCGCGGAAAGTGCCGTCCCCGTGCCCGCGCCCGTCCCGACCGTTACGGCCCCGGCAACCGGCTCCGCGCAGGTCGCGCGGCGCGCGGCGCCCGTGCCCGCCAGAATCCCCCCGATCGTGGCGGTCACGCCCTCGCCGGTGCCCGATACGCTCGAACCCGCTCCGCCGGGCGAGACCGCCCGCGAACCGGGCTGACGCATTAGCCACTCCGATATACCCCCCGCAAGCACCCTTGCGTGACAGCAGCCTCGCCTATGGTTAAAGCCGGGGTGGCAGCACGCATGACGTGTTGGCAAAGCGGGTCGTGCTTACGGGAGACATTGCCATCATGATCGAGGCGCGAATTCGCCCTTTGCCGACCATTGCCGTGGCAATGGCTCTGGCTGCGGCAAGCCTGACCGCGCCGCTCGCGGCCCAGAATGCGGGCGGGACTGGCGCACCGGGGACTGGCTCACCGGGGTCTGGCGCACCGGCGTCCGCTCCGGCTACCGAACTACGCCTGAAAAAGGTCGAGGCCGAAGTCCGCGCGCTCCAGCGCAAGGTGTTCCCCGATGGCGCGGGCAAGTTTTTCGAGCCCGAAATCGCCCCGCCCGGTACAACCAGACCGGCCACCCCGCTGGCCCCCTCGGGCGCGGCGGGTACCGAGCTGATCGCGCGGATCGACGCGGTCGAGGCCGCGCTCGCCCGCGCCACCGCGCAAGCCGAGGAAACCGCCAACCGGATGGGCAAGCTCGAGGCGCGGCTCGCT
>Ga0105050_10009359_pt1 | contig 10997 bp, 18 predicted proteins | sample FRY01_FD_78088 | JGI IMG/M metagenome (GOLD analysis project Ga0105050, IMG submission 78088) | Freshwater microbial communities from Lake Fryxell liftoff mats and glacier meltwater in Antarctica - FRY-01 | ecosystem: Environmental > Aquatic > Freshwater > Ice > Glacier meltwater ... | reverse complement strand
TGTACAAGTCAGCAAAATGTCACACTAAAAGCCGATTCGTCATGCATACTTTGCACCTAAATACCATTTATGTCAGAACTATACTGGAAACGGTAGTGTTGTGACAGTCCACTAAAGTGCACGATCTTCCACAATAGTGGAATGTAACCGTTACTACACTACCTTTTACACCCTCGCTACACTACCTTTTACACCCTCGCTACACTACTAAATGGAGAAAGATGAACGACCTAGTAAACAACCCAAGGCATTACACCAGCCACCCAAGTGGCATCGAGGCGATCGAGGTGACAAGACATATGAACTTCAATCTAGGTAACGCTGTGAAATATATCTGGCGAGCAGACCTAAAGGGTGAAGGCATCCAAGACCTTGAGAAAGCAAGATTTTACATAAACGATGAAATCAACAGAATAAAGGAAGAGAAAAAATGAGCAGCATAAACGACCTAATACATATGACATCTCACAACGCATACTTCTCTGGCTATCAAAGTGGTATCAGAGGAGCAATACTTGAGCTTGAGATCCAAGTTAGAGCGAACACAGGATACGCACAGTTCGGACTTCGGAACGAATACAAGGAACAGATTATGCGAGAAGTCATTCAATCACTAAAAGCGATGGAAAAAAGTAATTACGAAACACGCTGAAATAACTAATAGTTATTCACAACCTGTGGAAAACTATTGTTATGTCACCCAAAGTGAGAATTGACGAAACAACACTGATGCCGAAGCCGGAAGCCACCAGAGCTTTCCAAAGGCTTCAGTACCTGCAACTTCAGCAAGACACATTGGCTTGCAAGGAGAACCCAGAACCCTACATTGACAAACCTCATCTTTTAGAGGACAATGAAGCAGAAGAACTTTGCCACAAGTGTCCATTGATCCAAGCTTGTTACCAGTTCGCAGTTGCGAATGACGAACAGTGGGGAGTGTGGGGTGGCATAAACTTCACATCGGCAACATACATAGAAGAGCTATTTGAATGAGGAGATCAAAATGGAAAAGGATGTTTTACTAAAGGCTTTATACGAGAGCAACTACGCTAGTGAGCTCTTGTGGCAACAAGAAGGCATCTGTCGCCAGACCGACCCAGATGCGTTCTTTCCAGAGTCAATCAAGGAATCTAGGGCAGTCACCCCTATCTGCGGAAACTGTTCCGTCATAAAAGATTGTCTAATATTTGCTATTGAGAACGATGAAGAGTATGGTATTTGGGGAGGCATAGATTTCACAAGTAGAGAGTCTTCAAGAACCACAACAGTAAGAGCACACAACAGACCTGAGGAGGTAAAGGAACTTGCTAACAGATTACGAAGTAAGACAGCTGACTTTGCGACTATTTACGCAGAAATCAGAAAGAGACTTACAACGAAAGGTAGGAGCAAGTCAAATTTCAGACCCTTGCACCTATCACCTCGCTCAAGCACTGATATCATCTAAAGAAGAGTATGTAAAGTATTGGCTTGGAGGCAAGCTCGGGACAGCTACTCATATGTATCTTGAAGATGCAATAGAGAGAGCAGACCTAGAGCAGTTCCCAGAGCTTACCGGTGCTAAGGTCGAAGAAAAGATCTTCCTCGGAGAGATCGAAGGCTACGGGAAAATCAACTCTAAGCCAGACCTTGTGCTGATTGAGCACAACCACTTGATCGATTGGAAGACATCGACTAGGGACAAGTCAAGGAAGCTTCAGAAGATGATTGACGACCCTAGTGGCAAAGACGCTGGCAGTGCATACACAATTAAGAAGTATGTTGCACAAACACAGCTCTATGCTTGGGGATTGAATCGGTCAGGGACAAGGATAGACAACCTTAGCTTGGTGTTCATCAACAGAGATGGCACAACTGAGGCTGATGTATGGTCGCACACCTTTGAATACTCAGAGGAGTTCGCACAGTCAATGTGGGACAGATTGGTAAATGTGTGGTCAGCTTTACAGGAGAGCAGGGACCTTGAGCTCTTTGACAGAGACCCAGAATGTTTCAAGTGCAGGGTTGGAATTTAATTCCGACACGCTATTGCGAATGAACATATTCGTGCTAGTATCTAAAAACGACACAACAAGGAGATGAAATGACAGAAACAAAATTTCCGGAATTAGCTTTCGCTAAAGCCGTAAAGAAAGCTGAGGTGCTAAACACACCTAAGTCCGTATTGATATACGGTGACCCTAAGAACGGTAAGACTTGGTTGGCTGCTTCAGCCAGCGAACTTGCTGAGCTTAGCCCAGTTCTACTGATTGACGTTGAGGGTGGCGCTACTGCTATTGCCCGAGACTGGAAGGACGTAGATGTATTGGCGGTTGACACACACCAGCAGTTAGATGCTGCTGTGGAGCAATTGCTAACGGTGAAACACAAATACAAGACTGTCATTATTGACACGCTTGGAGTTGCGATGAACCGAGCAGAGAAGGTATTTGAAGAGAAGGCAGAAAACGCCAAGAACACTTTTGGCAAGTGGGCAGACCTGAAGGAGTGGGCTAACAAGCTGACTCGCAATCTGCACCACGCACCATTCTTGACTATCTTCATTGCTCACGCTCAAGATGAGAAGGACGACTCCACCGGTGCAGTGAAGACTGTGCCGATGCTCCCCGGCTCAATGCGAGGAACCCTGCCAGCGATACCAGACATCATTGGCTATATGACAAGTGAGCGAACTGATGATAACATCAGGCGAGCTCTGTATCTTCAAGGTTCAGACAGGTTGGTATCAGGTAATCGATTTGGATTGCCAGCCAAGATGTATGACCCAAGCTTCAAGAAGATACTAGAAACCATCAGAAAAATAGGAGAGGCTAAAAAATAATGTCATTTACAATAAGCGTCCCAACGGATGCAGTAGTAAACACATCACAAACATCGGACTTAGGTCCGATACCAGCAGGTACTTATGCCTGCACGATCTTCGACGCTAAGGCTGAGGAAGTTCGCTCCGGCAAGAACGCTGGAAAACCACGCTGGAATGTTCAGCTACGAGTAAGCGAAGGTCCTACTGAGAACCGTCGTTTGTTTGCATACATTCCACTTTATGTTGCAGGTGACTTCTGGAAGACGCAGAGCTTCTTCCAAGCACTTGACTACGATGTAAAGGGCGAGTTCGAGGTTCCTGATGTCAGAGATGTGCTTGGAAAAGCAGTTGATGTCAAGGTAACTATCCGTGAAGCTGAGGGTGACTACTCGGCTGACAACAATGTCTCTGGCTTTGTCAAGTCGGTATCAGGCGCTTCTTCACTTGCCGATATCGGTGCAACTGAGTCCGGAGATGTCTGGTAACAAACGGGCGAACGAGGGGTGCGACTCGTAAACAACGCACATTCCCCCTTATTGGATTACGCCAACCTCCCTCCTCTTTCGTGTTGGCGTATTGGGTTCGACTCCCAAAAGGGGACTGCTGGATAGGACAACACTAATTCGTTGCTCGATATCGTAAGTCCTATCCAGCTATTTTTATTTACACTTCTAAGAGGAGAAGAGAAAATGAAGGCAAAAGAGTTTCTAGAGTCAATACTGGGTGAGGCTGCGGGCTACGCAACCGTGGTCACCAAAGACTCTAATGGGCAACCCACTGTGCAGAAGTTCTTCAGTTACCCTGATGAGTTCTCAGAGATGGTCGAGTATGCAGAGTCAATGTCTGCTGGGGATGTCTACTTCTCTCCGATTCTTTTCGCAGAAAAAAGACGCATTCGTGAACACGCTGCCTCCGTTTCTTCTGTCTATGCCGACTCCGACACTTGCAACCCAGACAACTTTAGGATGCCTCCAAGCATCAACGTGCAGACCTCAGAAGGTCGCTGGCACTCATACTGGATGCTTGAGAGCGCCGGTGACCCAACAAGAGTGGCTAACTTAGCCAAGAAGATTGCGTACGCACACAGGAATCAAGGCTGTGACGTTTCTGGCTGGAATCCGACTAAGCTCCTACGAGTTCCGGGAAGTAAGAACACTAAGTATGAGAACAACCAAGACGTTATCGGCGACTCATCTGGATTGATCTATTCAATAGGTGAGCTTGAGGATGTCTACAAAGATATAGATGTTGCTCCTGCCCCTGACTCAGTGGGAAGCGTTGAAGCACCGAAAGACACACCCCCAATAATTGAGGTGCTTGGAAAGATTCCAGCTACCGGCAACATTATGTCTTTGTATATGGACACTCCACCAGTGGGGGCGGATTTATCTAAGCGCCTTTGGAGGCTTGAGCTTGAGCTTTTCCGCATAGGTCTTACGGCAGAAGAAGTTTACACAGTTGCACGTCACGCTAAGTGCAATAAGTATCACATCTCTACTAGACAGAGACGACCTGATGCTGATGGCGACCTGTGGCGTGAAGTCCAAAGAGCTGAGCAGTCCTACAACATTCCAGACAAGCCCTTTGATGCGCTGGAAGAGCTTGACTCTATTGTGCCTACCGATGAGTCCAAAGCTATCGACTTCCTAACACCTGAGGAGCGAGAGATTGCCAGCTCCCAAGCTACATTCATTGACCGATATGTTGCTTGGGCTCGCAAGAAGACCGATGGCGCTGTAGAGTTTCAGATCGCATCTGCCTTTACCCTTCTGTCTTCTGCTTTTGCAGACACGGGGCACGGCACACCCAAGTATGGAAAGCTCGGATTGAACCTTTGGTTTATGGTCTTGGGCGAAACAACTCTTAGCCGTAAGTCAACATCCCGACAGCTAATGCTTCGTATGCTTCGAGCTTACGAGCACTACGTTGGATACCAGATTGACATCGGCTCTAACGTGACCGCAGAAGGATTGGTCAAGCACCTGTCTGCCCGTGATGGTCTTACTTCTTTGTTCCACAGGGACGAAGTTCAGGGAATGTTCAAAGAGTTTATGACTAAGACTTATATGGCAAACGCTGCCGACCAGTTCACCGAGCTGTACGACGGCTCTGTGCCAGTTGTTATTCGGTCTACTGGTGGCAAGACAGCAACTTCTGCGGTTCAGTCTGACAGGGCAGAGACAAACTTCATTATGTACTTGATGGGCATCACCAGTAAAGTATCTGAGATTTTGACTGCTGACTACTTCCGCTCTGGGTTCCTAGCTCGATTCCTCTATGTGGTTGCAGACGCTCCAGAGAAGACCTTTGAGAAAGAGGCAATCGAACAGGCTCCTGAAGACCAATCGATAGTTACACAAGATTACGAGATGGATGAGATTGTCGCTTCTTTGTATCACTCAAAGCTTTACTGGGAAAAGAAGGGCGCTCCATTCCCTAGACCAATCAGAATGACCGATGATGCCCTCAAGAGGTTCAACCAGTTCAAGTGGGATATGGGTCTGTTCGTTGAGGGTCACCCACAAGAGGAGTCAATCGAGCCATCTCGCCAGAGACTTGCTCTTTCGATCTGGAAGATTGCAGTTCTTCTTTGTATGTACGACAAGAGTGATGAAGTTCAGATGCATCACGTCTTGGTTGCAATTCACTACTCAGAAAACTGGTTTGCAAATCTGATTCGTATGGCTCAATCAATTAGTGAATCAGAGTGGCAAAGAGAGCTCGATGATTTGGAAGCCTTTGTGACCAACAAGGGTGGCAAAGTTAGGTTCGATGAAGTGTTCCGCCGGTTTGGTTCCAAGCGTAAGCGTGAGTTCGACGAGATGGTTGAATCATTGCGCTCACAGGGCAGACTCAGACTCTATGTAGACAACCACAAAACCTTTTTGGAGACCCAAGTATGAAACAGCAAGACAGTTTATTCGCAATAGCAATGGCTATAAGACTCAGAGACAACTCAGATTCTTATGGAGAAGAAGAGTTGCGTGGAACAATTGTGCAGCTTACAGAGAAGAACGTATTCTCAATTAGGCAGATAAGCAATATGTGTGGCAAGAGCCCTGCAACGCTTAGCAGAATTGTCCAGAGGACTTCTCGCACCGGTGGTAAACTAAACCCCCAACATCTTGAGGAGATTAGAGACTTGATCTTTCAGCAAGACATAGACCAAGTTGACTGGCAGACAGTAAAGAAGATTACATCTGACGGGACTTCTGCTGATATGCTCTCAAGGATATCTGGAATACCCAAGTCAACAATTCACAGGAAGATTTCAAGTGGACACTTACGACAAGAACGCCAGTTTTGAAGACGTGAAGAAAGATCCAGAAGCAGTTGCCTTTCACGCAAGCAAGTTCCAAGCTGGCTACAGATACCCGCTAGCATTTCACTGCTATGCCCTAGTGCAAAAATTATAATATGACTACTACAATTCTCAGCATAGACCCCGGAGGAACTACTGGCATAACACTGCTCAGGGCAGATGAGAAGTCCATATCGATTATAGAAACCATTCAGGTCAAAGACGACTTGAGTGGTTTTATTGCTTGGCAAAAGGATTTCGACACGCCGATAGACGTAATTGTTTGTGAGTCCTTCACTCTCAGGCCGGGCATACACGGGGCCAACCTTTCACCGACATACATTATAGGGGCTTTAGAGGCTCTGTATCAGGGGTTTGACATAGTTTACCAAGAGCCTAAGCTGAAGCCACTGTGCGACGATCAAAGGCTAAAGAAGATGGGATTTTACACCGTTGGCCAGCAACACGTCAATGATTCGACACGTCACGGTATAATTTACTTGAGGAACAAAAGACACATGCCAACTCTTTTGAAAGGCTGGACATAGTTTGCAATACTACGTTACAAAGTCCCATCCTGATTGCCCGAAGTGGGCAGTAGTCAGGGAGAACTTTGAACTTGTTGCAGCTCATTCAACCAAGAAGTCAGCAACTCAACAAATGGTTGCTATCTCCAAGAAGGAAAAGGTTGAGGTTGGCGGAGAACACCTAAGGGACAAACGAATGGTCGAAGCAAGGCAAATTAAAGAAGTTAGCCAAGACCTTTACGTTCAACTTGAAGGTGATGGAAGGGCACTTGTCGATGCAATGATCGGCGTTGTGAGCCAGTATGGTCGCTTTCAAGGACCCAGTAGCAGTGTCTACGCTGGTTATCTGTCACCGGCACAGAACAAGCAAAAAGAAAACGGCATCAAGTGTGGCAACTGTGTGTTTCACTTTGAGGAAAACGGAAACTTCGAGTGCAGTGCTGTCAATGCAGACATAGAAGAAGAAGGTCTGTGCCGTCTTGCGATGATACCATCTCAGTATTTTCAAGAAACTATCAGAGTTAGAGAAGCAGAGAAGAAGTATAAAATTCCAGAGGGCGTTCAGAATGCAGCTACTAGAGCTGTGAAGTGGATATCCGATGGTAAGGCTGGTGACGGATTTACCGATACTGGTCGTAGTAGGGCAATACAGCTCTCCAATGGTGGCTCTGTCACCAGAGAAGTCGCTGTGAGAATGAAGTCTTACTTCGCTCGGCACACTACAGACAGAAAGGCAGAAGGGTTCAACGCAGGAGAAAAGAACTACCCCTCACCGGGTAGGGTTGCTTGGGACGCTTGGGGTGGAGACGCTGGCAAGACGTGGACCAATAAGTTGAACCTAGATAAATAATGCGAACTTGTAAAGTATGTGAGGCAATAAGAGAAACCGGTAATCCGCAACTAAAGGCTGATGTAAATTCGGAAACTTCTAGCAGGACAATTTCTACTATGTATGGATTGTTTGCGAAGTCGACCTTGAATAATCACCGAAAGAATTGTATATCTTTTGCTAATGCGGAGAAGCATTTCAATGAAGAGCTTCAAAGCATTGAATGGAATGGCGACAAGGGTGTATTCAACACTGGAAGTCTTGACGAGGCGCTTAGCGACATTAGCCACGAAGAAATCCTACGCATCTTTGGACACGACCCAGCTAAGGTTGAGGTCAATGGCGTTCTAAAGGAACGTCACAGCCAGTATTGGTCTCGGGATCGAAATGAGATGCTTTGGAAGCACACTTACTCTTTCAATGTTTCCAAACTAAACCAAGAGCGTCTTGACCTCGATCCCGAGGCGCTTATCAAACAAATGGGATTAAAGTCTGAGGCACGAAAGCCTCTCCAGACGGGGGGCGAAAAATCAACATTCGTCCTTGACTGGGCAGACTGGCAAACAGGCAAGGCAGAAGGTGGTGGAACACCAGCCTTTGCAGAACGATTTAAGGTTGCAATGGCTGATGCCGATGCAAGAATCAAAGAGCTACGCAAGATTGGTCGAAACCTCGAAGAGCTTGTAATCATCGGTGGAGGTGACATGATTGAGGGTTGCACTATTTACCCAAACCAATCATTCCACCTAGACATGCACCGCAGAGATCAGATTAGATTTACAGTTGCAACCATCCTGTCGGGACTACATCAGCTAGCTCCTCAGTTCAAGAGCGTGCGTGTTGTAGTTGTGCCGGGAAACCACGGCGAGAATCGCATCAACGGCAAGAAAACTGCTACTGGTGACAATGACGACCTGCTGGTATTTGAAATGGCAGAAGTCGGATTACAGGCGGATAAGAACATGAAACACGTCTCCTTCCAGATCGCACAGGAAGAGGAATCAATCTTGACCCAGATACAAGGCTGGAACTACGGAACCACACACGGTAGCGTCTACGGGCGTGGTGCTGGTAATGTTAGGAACAAGGTCTTTAACTGGTTTAAGATTATGGCTGCCAACCGGCACGAAGTCGGTATGGCAGATGTTTTAGTTACACATCATTTCCACCACAACGCTTGTGAAGATTGGGGCAAAACGCTATGGGTTCAAACACCGGCAATGGATGGTGGAAGTGCCTTTTTCAAAGAAATGACGGGTCACTCCGCAAGAAGTGGAATGCTAAGTTGGGTGGTTACATCAACGAATCGTTTTCAGGACAAGCAGATATTGGCTTAGGTCCTTACGTTACTTCTATGCACAACGAGATGTTAGACATAGACATAACCATTCAATACGTTTGCAGCTGCTCGCAACCTGTTTATAGATTGAGTGAAGACAATAACTTCTCTTGTCCACACTGTGACAGGCACTGTGAGGTAGGAATCCCAGACTGCGCTTATTGTAACTACGCAGTAATGGACAAGAGTCACCAAGAAGAGCACTACGAAGACGAAGACGAACAAGACTAGAAACGAAAAAGCCCCCTGTCACCTCTGCAGGGGGCTTTTTGCTTGTCGGGGCTGTTCCTTGTAAACGCCTTAGAAAACTAAGACAGTTATTTCTTGACGCTCGTGGTGGTTACCACAGATGTCAAGAGAGACAGCAGAGCAGCTCCGCCAGCAACACTAAACAGGTTGACGTAATCGATGGTCAGTAGCCCAATGCTTCCAGCACCGAGTGCTGCGATAGCGGTTTGGGCAAAAGTTTTAATAGCTCGTTCAGCACTGTAGCTGACAAACTCTTTTGTAATTAGTTTCATTAGTAATCCGTTCCTTCGTTTTTGTATAACTTGACATCTTCATAAGATGCACTCAAGGTGTAAGCGGTTGTGATGATGGAGATGAGTGAGACTCCGCCAGTTATTAGTGTTACTCCTACTCCCCATTGATCAACAAGGAAAGTCAATGCACCAAAGATAATCATAGCAAAACCCAAGCGGTAAGAGCCAAAGATTACCTTGCGCCTAAACTTCCAGTCTGGACCGGAAGCTGACTCTGGCTCATCCTTTAGGAGGAACACGCCATCAAGCATTTTTACAAGGGTCTTTTGCAACATTCGCACACCTTTCGTAGAGGTCGCTTTACATTATCTAGGATTAGCTTGTAAACGTCAACCTTGTCAGACGTTACGCCGAACACGCCCTTTAGGGTTCTCGACGCTGTCACGTGGACGTGGGGCCCAGAACTTTGACCACTATTTCCTAAAATTCCTATAGTCTGGCTCTTACGCAACTTATGCCCGACCCTGTATCCGGGCTTCTTATCCATGTGGCAGTAGCCCAAGTACCAGATGATTCCATCTTTGTCCATGGCAGTCTGCACAACTACCCAGCCGAGCACTTCACTAAACTGGATAAGATGAATAGTTCCTTTTGCAATTGCCGGTATGCGTGTGCCGAGTGGTCTGGCCCAATCGGTGCCTGAGTGTGGCTGCATACCATTTGCTCTGCGATAGGCAGACATCTCTCCATAGTGAGAGGTTATGTATTTTGCGTCGTAAACCAAACGCCAATCTGAAAGTCTTTTAGCCATTATTAAATCCTGCCCATGTTCATTACTGCAAATACAATTGCACCAATGCCAGCTGTCAAAGAAGCATAGGCTACCTTTTCAATCCACTCAAACTTTGCTTGCCTGACCTCCAGCTGGTTAACTCGCTCAACAATTCCTTCTAGGCTTGACATCTTAGTTGTCAACTCTATAAGTAGATTCTGGCTTTCTATCTGCTTTTCATAGAGCATTTGAAGAGTGACTCTTGCGTGTGGCTGCTCATTTGTATCGGCCATATATTCCTATGCTGCGTAGTCGCTGGCGAACCAGATTAATTTTAAGCTGGTATCTGCCCCGGAGCCGTCTAAACGGTAAACCTTTGCAGTAAATCCAGTCGTGGTAGTCGGTCCCACTACTGTTGCTATGTAACTACTAGAAGAGCCACTGCCTTCAATTGTGCACACTACCTTTGGCACAGCAGCCAAAATCACGCCAAAAGTGACTGCAACATTAACAGCACTGCCAGTAGATGCGTGTCCTGTAAATCCCTCTGAGCCAGTCAATGCTGCAGCTCTGTCAGCCGTAGCTGCGAGCGCCGCAAAGTGCGACTCAAGAGGAGCTATGTTGTCTGAGGAGGTCGGATAGGAGATACCCTTAGTAGTCGTTGTCATATGTCCTATTGTATCTTACTTAGCTTCTAGGGCATCGAGGCGAGCCTCTAGGGTTTTGATTGTTTCGTTCTGCTGCTTCATGGCAGATACAAGGGCTGAAGTAAGTTCTCCGTACCTAACGCCGTCAGGCCGCCTTGTTCCGTCTGGCAAGGTTTCGTAGTTTACAAAGACATCAAGGGAAGTCCCGGCAATATCCTCAGCAATAAAGCCGGGGTATACTAAAGCGTTTTCGGGGTCTTCTTCAACCTCTTCTTTAAGCCTAAAGGTCTTTGGTTG
>Ga0105050_10009358_pt1 | contig 10997 bp, 10 predicted proteins | sample FRY01_FD_78088 | JGI IMG/M metagenome (GOLD analysis project Ga0105050, IMG submission 78088) | Freshwater microbial communities from Lake Fryxell liftoff mats and glacier meltwater in Antarctica - FRY-01 | ecosystem: Environmental > Aquatic > Freshwater > Ice > Glacier meltwater ... | reverse complement strand
TCAAAGAAACAACTCGTTGACCAACTTATGCAATACATCGAAACTTACAATGATACCAAGGCAAAGCCATTCGATTGGACGTACAATGGAATTAGTTCGCGCTCTAAGAAATCATTACACTAGATTCAAGCCTCCCTTTGCCCAACAAAAAACCGCCTCGTTTGAAGCGGTTTCTTGTGGATTATGCAATCCCATCGTAAGTGAGGGGCTTTTGATTTTCAGTTTAATCTACTTCTGACTATACTCTTTTTTAACCTCTACAACGGCAAGAGGTCGTAACATGACAGGGTTTCCCCTGACATCGAGCGGCATTTGAATCTACAAGGTGTGTCCCGAAATGTTGGAGGTATAACTCTTTCGTTTCCTCAAAAGAATCAATCAAGCTTTGTCTGTCCTCAGTTCCATAAATACCGAAATAGGGAAAATGGTCAATGAAGCGTCCAAATACTCGTTTGCAGTCCCTTCTGTATGCTTCAGTGTCTAAAATGTGTAAATGCCAAAATTCATCCATAATCTTACTTGGAACTATAGATTTGGATGGATGCATTTTAATTAAGACCAAGAATCTTTTATACTCATGTTCCGCAATATCGATTTTGCCTTTATCCTGTGTAGCTGATAATTTAAATTTGATTCTTTGAAAATCTAAAGCTTCAACTTCAGACATTACAATGTCCAATAAATGTGCTTTCAACGGGTTTTCTAATGTCAGTGTTTCCATTTGGTTAAGTATTTGTTTTTAGTTCGATGCAAATATTCAACAGTCTCGAAAGCCTGTCTAATATCCAGCAATAAGAACTTTTATGGAGCCCTGAAACCGGCTTTTTGAGTCATGAAATCGATTTGATTATTGAATGGAAAGCGAAATTCGGTACATCACGTTATTTCTAGTTCAGTATTTGGTTTTTGTCTGTTTTTAAACCCAGAAACGATAGTCGATAATCTCCATCTGGAAAGGAAACGGTCGTCAAAATGGCATTCGGTACGTGGCAAAGATGAAAAGCCGTGTGCATTTGTCTAGAAGCATTTTTTATCGCCCGTTCTAATATTTCGGTTTTCTCATTCGGTTTTTGAACGGGTAGGGGCTGAATTATGTAATGCAAATGATTTAAATCGTTTTTCAGTTGTGCTATATCCGCAAGCAATTTTTCAATTAGAATTTCAGGATTAGACTTGTACTGCGCCAGTAATTGGTTAGCCAATATTTTCCGTTTCAAATTTTCATATTTCATCCGTTTTGATTTAGGTTTTAGGCCGTCTATTTAAAAAGCGACAGCCCCTCCTAATCAAAGACGCGCCCCCGCGATTCGCATGTGCATGTATGAGACTCCGTAAATACGTTACGGCCTCAATTCCTTACTTGCTATCGAACCAATAATTAAGAGCCATGAAATACAACCCTAAGTACTTTTTTGCCGATGCGATTTTTATTGAAAGTATAACCTTAGACGCATACGATGGCGGTGTAACCCTCCTTGCTCGTCTTGCTGATGCTAAGGGCATTACATCTGTCAAACATTTGTTCTGCCAAACAGACCAGTTGGCAACGTTTCTAATGACCGACAGTGAAGATGCAGATGCCGTTCTTACGTATATCGTTATGTTGATGGAAATTGACGCTGAGGTAGGCTATGGAGAAATTGATGTGGAAGCAATTATCGGAAGGCCATTGACCTTTGCCGATAAGCGGCTTAGACTATATCATCCACTTATTCAGAAGGTGGAAGACGGGCCGATGGAGATTGACGAAGAATTGTATCAAATTGACCTAATTTTACCTAAACATTGAAGCATGGAAGAAATACTGACGAAAGAATTCATCGAAAAATCAAACGATGTTTCTGCGAATGCCCGAAAGGAATCTCTAAAAGAGCTGTTCGAATTGGGAAGAATGAGCATTTCTGAACCAAAGGGCGAATGGATTATGCAAAAGCGAATAATGCCTCACTATCAATCTGGCGGAACTGTTGATCCCAAAATCTATAAGCTGCTTTATGAACTTGACTTTATCATCGCATTTGATTGGGGCAACTGGGATGAAGGCAAAAGGCTTGCCGAACCAGAAAACAGAAATGGGATAGCCAATCAGCCTGTCCACATTCTGATTGCTCTACTCACGAATATCGTCAGAGCCGACCGTTTTAATGAAGGGCTGTATGATGGGTTTGTCGAAGACGGTTTGATAGCTATGATAGTAGATGCACTCGAAAAACAGTGAAGCATGTCGTTTCCTAGTCTTTAAGAGATACTTTAATTGACTTAAATATTGGCATTACAAGTAACGCGTATTGCTTGGTAGCAAAAGCAATGTTAAGTTAGTGCCCCGTCCAAAACAATCCCGATGATTCCAACTGATTATCAAGCCCAGTATTTCAGCCTTCAACTTACTCGAAGACGTGCGTCCGATGATTCTGAGAAGCTATCTACGGCCCTCATCAATGCTCAGGTGGACCTGAACCCACATCAAGTTGAGGCAGCATTATTTGCCTTCAACTCACCTTTGTCTCGGGGTGCGGTACTTGCTGATGAAGTAGGATTGGGAAAAACCATTGAAGCAGGTATCCTCCTGTCCCAATTTTGGGCATCTGGACAAAAAAGGCTGGTTATTATCTGCCCTTCAAACCTTCGAAAGCAGTGGGCTCAGGAACTGGAAGAAAAGTTCTTTCTGCCATCGTTAATACTTGAAGGAAAGCGATTCAAGGAAATGCAGGCAAGCGGAAATTACAATCCGTTTGAAGCAAAAAAAGTCATCATTTGCTCTTTCCATTTCGCAAAAACCAGAGCCGATTTCCTTGAATTCGTGAAATGGGACTTGGTGGTAATTGATGAGGCCCATCGGCTTCGAAATGCTTACAAGCCAAGCAACGTAATTGGCAACGCCATACGTAACGCTATTTATCCATACAAAAAGGTTTTGCTAACCGCTACTCCACTTCAGAATAGTCTGATGGAGCTTTATGGTCTGGTAAGCATTGTTGATGAACACGTGTTCGGCAATGTGGAAAGTTTCCGTGCTCAGTTTACACGCGTTGATGACGGAATGCGATATCAGGACCTGAAGGACAGATTAACCCCCGTTGTCAAAAGAACGCTCAGAAAACAAGTACGAGAGTATATCCGATATACAGAGCGAATTCCCATTACGGTTCAATTTGAACCCACCAAGGAAGAGCAAGAGCTATACGAACAGGTGTCGGACTACCTCCAACGCGACCTTCTGTACGCCTTACCATTCGGGCAACGCCACCTCATTACGTTGGTGGTCAGAAAGCTATTGGCATCTTCAACTTATGCCATCACAGCAACGCTGGAGGGGCTTATAAGAAGGTTGGAAAAAATTCTAAACGAAAACAAACGAATTGAAATCTCCGAAGAAGACCTGCTGAGCGACCTTGACCACTTGGATGAGCTGCTTGATGAGTGGGATGAGGATGCAATTGAGGTCGCCTCAGAGGACAAGCTTTCTTTAGCAGAATTGGACGCTATCAAGGAAGAACTAGATGAGCTGAAGAAGTTCCGAGAGCTTTCCGTCTCTATTGTACACAATGCAAAGGGCGAAAAGCTATTTACGGCCTTGGAACAGGGCTTTTTGAAACTTACGGAAATCGGTGCCAACAAGAAGGCCATCATTTTCACTGAATCAAGACGGACGCAGGAATATCTATTCAAATCACTGGAAGAGAATGGATATAAAGGCAAGGTGATGCTCTTCAACGGAACGAACAATGACGAGCGATCCAAACAGATTTACAAAAGCTACAAAGCGAAACACGAGGGGAGCGATAAACTGTCCGGTTCCAAAACAGCCGACATGAGGCAGGCACTGGTAGACTACTTCAAGGGCAAGGCTGAAATAATGATTGCCACAGAGGCTGCTGCTGAAGGAATTAACCTTCAGTTCTGTTCCATGATTGTGAATTATGACCTCCCTTGGAATCCCCAACGTGTGGAACAGCGCATTGGCCGTTGTCACCGTTACGGCCAGCTGCATGATGTAGTTGTGGTCAATTTCCTGAACATGGGAAATGCAGCCGACCGCAGGGTTTTTGAACTTTTGGATGAGAAATTTAATCTGTTCAAGGGGGTTTTCGGTGCTTCGGATGATGTGCTAGGTGCGTTGGAATCGGGATTGGATTTTGAAAAGAAGATTGCCGAAATCTATGCAACATGCAGAAGTACCGATGACATTAACAACGCTTTTGATGGACTTCAAAAGGAGTTCGAGCATGTGATTGAAGAGAAAATGAAAAAGGCCCAATCGAAATTGATGGAGAATTTCGATGCCGAAGTCATTGATAAGCTCCGAATTCGGATGAAAGAATCTAAGGCAATGCTAACCAGATTTGAACGTTGGCTCTGGTGGATAACGCAGGCCTATTTGCAAAAGAACGCATCCTTCGACACGACCAAACTCCGATTCAAGCTTACTTCAAATCCATTCTCGTTCAATGTCAAGTTAGGAAACTACTCACTCGACAAAAAAGATGAATACGCTTATCGCTATCGCCTCAATCACCCGTTGGCCAATGGTATCCTGAAGCACTTTTGCGCGCTTGAACTTTCATCCGCCAATTTGACTTTCAATCTCAGTTCCAGCAAGATTAAAGTGGCCATGCTCAAAGACTATGTGAAATCTTCTGGTTGGTTATCTCTTTCTTCTATAGAGGTTAACTCATTCGAGGTGACTGACCACTTGTTACTCACAGCGATGACGGATGATGGGCGCAAACTCACTCAGGAACAGGCTGCACGTTTATTCGACCTACCATCTCATATTGATGAAGAACTACCCAAACTGCCGGAAAAGGAACTGGCCAAGGTTAAAGAAGAGTTACTTCAGGGCCTTCGTTTAGACCTAAAGAACCGCGATGCGCAGCACTTACAGCACGAGGCAAACAAATTGAATCGATGGGCTGAAGACCGTGTTTATCTACTCGAAAAACAGTTGAAGGACACCAAGCAGCGCATTCGAACTTTGAACAATGAAGCGTCTAACACATCCGAACCACTCGACCAATTGGATATTCAGAAAAAGATACGCGAACTGGAAAAACGCCAACGCAAGCAGCGCCAGGAAATCTTTGATGCTGAAGACCGCATCAAAGACCATCGAGACAATATGATTGAGGAAATGGCCCAGCGCATCCAACGCAGTTTCAAGGAAAAACAGATATTCACCGTTAGATGGAACTTGATTTAGGGCAATATAAACTGGCATACATATCCTTTATTATAACTCATTTGACTAATATTACCGCATTATAACCCATTTACATTATTTTACACCCAAATAAGTCAAGTGAATAATAAATGATACGAGCTGTAATCACCGCAGATGTAGATAATTCAATGAAGCTGTCGAAGCACGATTTGACACGTCTCATCAATTGTGTAGAACAATTGACCAATACTTTTCTTGCAGACGGGAGAGTAATTGTTTCAGAGTTCTTCAGAGGAGATGGCTTTCAAATGGTGGTCACCAACCCAGCGGATGCATTGGAAATAGCAATGACCATCAAGGCTTCAGTAAATGGACTGGACAATTTAGATGAAGGACGACTTAAGCGTGGTCAATCCATCAATACCGATGTTACCATCTCAATTGCCATTGGCGACACCAATGCAACAGAAAACATAAGAACAAATAACGAAGACGTATTCGTTCTATCGGGAAGAGGATTGGAGGCTCTCAAAGAGAAAAAACAGTCCATCGGTGTGTTTTCTAACGCATTATCGATGCAGAACGAATTGCTGACATCTTTGGCGCTGTGGGACTTCATCATGAAGACTTGGACTAAAAAATCGGCCGAGGTGTTTTCTTGTAAACTGAAAGGGCGCTTAGAGAAGGAAATCGCAGAAGAGCTGGGAATTTCTCAACCTGCCGTAAACCATCGCGCCACAAGGGCAGGATGGACACCTTATACAGAACTACTTGCCAGATATAAACAGTTGATAAAAGAAAATCATGGTTGAAGTAGAAATTTGGAGAACTATAGTCCCGCTATTACTTGCTCATCTAATTGTAGATTTTGGCTTACAGCCCAAAGCAGTTATTGACCATAAGAAAGAGTTAAAGCATAAGTCCTACTGGCTCTACATCCATTCTTTGCTGGCTGGGGTTTTGGCCTACCTTTTTGTCGGTTCATGGAACGCCTATGAAATCTTGTATGTGACAGCCGTTTCTCACTACTTCATAGACCTTTGGAAACTGAACCAGAAAGAAAACAACCAACGGGGAAGCTTTTTTATTGACCAAGCACTTCACTTATTGGTAATTGCTGGGTTTGTACTCCTCTACCATCACGATTATATTTTGCAAAAAACCAGCATGTTGGTCGAGGGTGAAGTCTTAGCTTATTACATGTTATCGATTTTCTTCTTAACCGCTCCAACGGGAATTTTCATTGCTCAGTTCTTCAAGAAATGGGAGTCCGATATTGACACAACAAATGGACTTGATTCGGCAGGCAAGTGGATTGGGTATTGTGAACGCCTACTGATTTTCTTTCTGGTCCTTCAGTCACAATTTACGGCAATTGGCTTTCTGATTGCCGCAAAGTCAATTCTTCGATTGGGGTCCCAATCATCAGACCGAAAACAGAGTGAATATGTGCTTCTAGGCACGCTCATAAGTTTTACCATCGCCATCATTACCGGAGTAATCGTTACACAATTAACATCTCAATGACCGACCAATACAAACGCCTTGTAGCCACGCTACAGGAGATATTCCAGCTTGACCAAGCGGAGCTTGATTTCGGTATTTACCGCATCATGAACCAGAAGCGGGATGAAATCACTGATTTTCTGGAGAACCGATTATTGGCACAAGTGTCCAGCACATTAAATGCAGCGGGGGCCGATGTGCTGCTGACCTAAGCAAAGAGCTTTCTGAATTGGAAAGCAACCTGAGCAAAGCAGGCGTTGACCCCGACACCAATTCCAAAGTTATGGAGCTGCGCGAGCAGTATAATACGGCTGGCAGCCCAGAGGCATTAACCAACGAGGTGTTCAGTCACCTAACCAACTTCTTCCGTAGGTATTACCACCAAGGCGATTTCATCAGCCAACGCAGGTATAAGAAAGATGTGTATGCCATTCCGTACGAAGGCGAGGAAGTGAAACTGCACTGGGCCAACCACGACCAGTACTACATCAAAACCAGCGAATATTTTAAGAACTACAGCTTTAAGATTGATGGCGGCAAGACCGTAACTTTTGCCCTGCGCGATGCAAGTACAGAACAGAACAACAATAAAGCGCAAAGCAACAAAGAGCGCAGGTTTAAATTGGCCGAGGAGAATTTCCTAACCACCGAGGGAGATGAGCTGAAAATCTGGTTCACCTACGAACCAACAGACAAAAAAGCGAAGCAGGACGACCTGCTGGCCGATGCCTTCAAACAGGTACAAGATGGTATTCCCAATGCCTTTAAGGCAGGTGCGCTGAAAGCCACACCGACCGAAAAAAACAAAGGACGAACCCTACTAGAGAAGCAGTTAAAAAGCTATGCTGCCCGCAACACCTTTGATTATTTCATTCACAAGGACTTGGGAGGTTTCTTGCAGCGCGAACTCGATTTCTACATCAAGAATGAGATTCTGCAGATAGATGATATTGACCTGAACAATACCCAGAGTTTTGAACGGCAACTGCGCATAATTAAAGCTCTGAAAGGCGTAGCGCAACACATCATTGCCATGTTATCGCAGCTGGAGAATTTCCAGAAGAAATTGTGGCTAAAAAAGAAGTTTGTAGTGCAGAGCGATTGGTGCATAACCCTCGACCGCATACCAGAGGAGTTCTATGCAGACATTGCTGCCAACGATGCCCAACGCGAGGAATGGATAAGCCTCTTTGCCATTGATGAAATAAAAGCCGACCTGACCAACCCGGGCTACAGTAAGAAGTTGACTGTTGACTTTCTGAAGGCTAACCACTTTCTGTTGGTGGATACCCAATTTTTTACAACGGAATGGAAATACAAACTTCTGGCCCAGCTGGACCAATTGGATCAACAAACCGATGGTCTGCTCATTAACTCGGAGAATTTTCAGGCACTGAATGCCATTCGCACGAGATACTTAGAGCAAATCGATTGCGTCTATATAGACCCTCCATACAATGCTAACTCTAGTGAAATCGTATATAAGAACACTTACAAACACTCGTCCTGGCTTTCATTGATGGAAAACAGAATCGGTCTAAGCAAATCTGTTCTTTCGAACGATTTCGTGTACGTTACGGCTATTGATGAAGTTGAGCAAGAAGTTCTAGGACAACTTTTCTCACGAATGTTTCCGGATGACGAAAAAAATTGCATAACGGTTATCCATAATGCCACTGGACAACAGGGGAATAATTTTTCATTTACCCATGAATTCGCATATTTTATACACCCTACTGGTGGCCAAAGAATTGGATTAGAAAACCGAGAAGATAATCCAGATGTTCGGCCTCTCAGAAACGTTTCGAAGGGATCACACCTTCGTTCAGATGCCGCTAATTGTTTTTACCCGATTAAAATTAAGGGTGGAAAAATTGTTGGGTTTGGAGATGTTTCACCTGACGCTTTTCATCCGAAAGGAATAAACGTAAGTGTTGGAAATGGTGTAATCGAAGTGTACCCAATTGACCCACAGGGAGTGGAGCGAAAATGGGTTTTTGCTCGAAACTCCGTTGAAAAAATATTTGCTGAGCTGAACCCTGTTTATGACAAGAAGAAAAGCGAATGGGACATTATTAGGACAAAAACCCGATTCAATTTTAAAACTGTTTGGGGAGGTGCGAAATATTCAGCAAATAGCTATGGAAGCCGAGTTCTAAACGAAATCTTGCCTTCTTCAATATTTACCTTCCCAAAGTCAATAAATACGGTAAGAGATGCAGTGGATGCCGCTCTTAACAATCGTGAGACGGGAACTGTCTTAGATTATTTCGCGGGTTCTGGCACCACAGGTCATGCAGTCATAAACTTGAACCGGGAAGATAGAGGCCAGCGCAAGTACATTCTTGTAGAGATGGGTGAATATTTCAATACTGTCACCAAACCCCGTGTACAGAGGGTGGCATACAGCCCAGATTGGAAGGGGGGTAAGCCCGTAAGCCGTAATGGAAGCAGTCATTGTTTCAAATATCAGCGTTTAGAAAGCTATGAGGATACGCTGAACAACTTGGAGCTGCAACGCAGCAGTCAGCAGGAAAGCCTGCTGACGAACGATGGTTTTTCAGATGAATATATGCTCAACTATATGTTGGATGTGGAAAGCCGTCAAAGTCTGCTGAGTACCGAGATGTTCAAGCAGCCATTTGGCTACAAAATCAAAGTAACCGAGAACAACGAATTGCGCGAGCAGGAAGTGGATATGGTGGAGACCTTCAATTATCTGATTGGTTTGGTGGTGGAAAGCATGCAGCTTATTCGTGGTACGGTGGTAGTGCAAGGGCACAACCTACAGGGCGAGAAAATATTGGTCATTTGGCGTGATGTGGCTCAAATGGACAATGCGGCACTTAACGACTTCTTCAAGAAGTTGGCCATCAACACAAAAGACACGGAGTTCAGGCGCATTTACGTAAACGGAGACAACAACCTCGAAAACCTCCGCACAGATGATGAGCAATGGAAAGTGGTGCTCATTGAAGAAGAATTCCACAAACGCATGTTCGATACAAAAGACGTTTAAGCCATGGCAGCAACAAATTGGATAAAACTGGAATACCTTACCCTGAAGGGATGGCGTTCCATCAACGATATGGAGGATTTCCGTCCTACGCCCGTCAATGTGCTCATTGGGCCTAACGGAGCAGGCAAGAGTAATTTTATTACGTTCTTCAATTTTTTAAGCTACCTGTTGCAAGGTAAGTTACAGACCAGAGTACAAGAACTCGGCCGTGCTAGCGATATCCTTTTTGATGGGCCTGCGGTAACACAACAGATGGAGGCGGCCTTTGGACTAAGGACTTCCGCGGGTCTTAACGAGTATTGTTTCAAACTTCAGTTTGCCAAGCCGGACAACCTGTTTTTTGCGGAAGAGGGGTTTCGATTTTGCCCCAACGATTGCGATCTGGAATCGGTTGACTGGACATGGATGGGAGGCGGACATGCCGAGTCGAAGTTGGTTGACCGTACGGACAGAACTGCTTCCACGCTACGCAATCTATTGAAGCAACTTATCGTGTACCAGTTTCACAATACCACCGACACCGCTTCAATACGACTAAGCTGGTCTGCCGATGATGGCAGGCATTTGAAAGCCAATGCCCAGAACCTTGGCAGCTTTTTGCATCATCTGAAGGAGCATCAATTGCCGTATTACAATCGGATAAAACTTTACCTAAAAACGGTGCTCCCGTTTCTGGACGATTTGGAATTGGAACCTGAGTACGGTAAAATACTGCTCAGTTGGACGGAGAACGGAAGCGATAAGGTATTCAATGCGGGTCAGGCATCGGACGGAATGCTTCGCATATTAGCACTGTTTACGTTGCTTGGACAAAATCCAAAGAGTCTGCCCTCGGTCATGTTCATAGACGAACCTGAGTTGGGTCTGCATCCTGCGGCCATTGATGCTGTTGCGGGTCTCATTAAAGCGGCTTCAAAGCACTGTCAGATGTTCATCTCCACTCAATCGGTGAGTATGGTCAATAATTTCTCGCCAGACGATGTAGTGGTTGTAGAGCGGATTGGACGTGAGTCAACTTACAAAAGGCAGTCTGTAGATGACCTTGAGGCCTACTTGGAGGAATTTAGCACGGGCCAGATATGGGACATGAATATTATGGGAGGAAGGCCATGAAATACTTGCACGCAGTGGCAGAAGGCCACACAGAACTGGCATTCTTCAATAACGTGATAAAACCGCATCTATGGAATACCTGCCAAATAGATGCCTCCTGCCACAACATCGGTGGCGTTGGAAGACATCCAATGTATAGACCCATCAGACGGGCATTGGATAACCGAATTCGGCAGGACAGACAACGGACGGACGTGT
>Ga0105050_10009357_pt1 | contig 10999 bp, 10 predicted proteins | sample FRY01_FD_78088 | JGI IMG/M metagenome (GOLD analysis project Ga0105050, IMG submission 78088) | Freshwater microbial communities from Lake Fryxell liftoff mats and glacier meltwater in Antarctica - FRY-01 | ecosystem: Environmental > Aquatic > Freshwater > Ice > Glacier meltwater ... | reverse complement strand
TCACGCTGCACAGCCCCTACGCCCATTGCGGCGGCGGCGCGGAGAACATGGGTGTGCTCGTTGGGCTCGCGCTCAAGGCCGGCTTCCTGAGGGCCGCCAATGAGCGTCTGCGCGGCCCGCTTGGCTGCACCCATATCCGCGAGATGCTGCAGCAGATCGCCACTGTCGCGCACCAGACCATGTGGCCCGTGCGGGAACGCCAGCGCGCCCGCACGCTGGCCGAAGCACGGCGGCAGGACCCGAGCTTGGTGGTCCGGGCCGACCCCGGGGAGGATGACGGGTCGATCCGCCTTCTGAACACCTGCTTCGCCTATTCCAGCACCGCCGAAATGGTGCGGCAACGCTGGCCCCACCTTTACACCGGCGCTGGCAACACGACCGAATCGGGGGGCACCCCGATGAAGGGCGCCCCCGCCACGACCGGCTGAAGCGTCAGCCTCGGGCCAACACGCTCAGCTGAGCGGCGCCTGGTCCGAGCTGCGCTGCGCGGTGCGCCAGGGCGACTCGGGCGTATCGGCGAGCTGCTCCAACAGCCCGTGCCCGACCGTGCGATGCCCGTCCTCGCTGGCGGCGTTGCGGAAATAGGTCAGCACGAACACCCGCACCGCGCTGGTGCGCCCGCCCGGATGCCCGCGGCGCTCGATCGACTTCACGAGATCGGCCAGCGTCATCGACTCGCGATGACAGATCTCCTCTAGCGCCGACCACAGCTCAGGCTCAAGGCGCATGCTCGTGCGGCCATTGGTTGATGTTACGTTCCGATTGACAAGTCGGCTGGAGCTCATGTTGCCCTCCCATATTCGATGCCTGCAAATAGATGCTGGCCACATACGATTGGTTCCCGCACATTTCGCAGTCGTGATCACGACATGCACGCATAATTAGCGATCCGTTCACGGACCAATTCCACCCATAACTGGCGTATCCACGAGAATGTGAACGGATACAGACCTGCGCAGCGCGAGTCACTCACGCAGCAGGACGAATCGTCTACTTGTGGAGACGTGACGCGGGGATTGAAGCGCCCGGCCTGTCTCGCTGCGCGATCAGCCTCCGGCGGCGCGCGCCTGCTCGTCCGGCGTGCGCAGAGTCAGCGCCAGCGCATGGAGTCCGCCCTGGAACTCCGCCTCCAGCAGCCCGTGCACCGACCGCGACCGGGCGATGCGGGTCTGGCCGCGGAACACCTCGGCGACCACCAGCACGCTGTAATGCGTCTCGCCCCCCGGCCGCGCCCCGGCATGGCCGGCATGCAACTGGCTGTCGTCGGCCACCCTCACCAGCACGGGGGCGAGGTGCTGGCGCAGCAGGGCTTCGATGCGGTCGGCGCGCGTGGTCATCTGCTGCAAGTGGGCGTGCGCGCCCGGTAAGACAACGGGGTTGGCAACGGGGCAGACATTCCCCCCGGATTCCAGAATCCCCCTTCCCAAAAGTCCCGTACTTGCCCACAAAATCACGCATGACCCGCCGTTCCCCAAGAGCCCGGGCCTATGCGCCCGATCCGGGTGCGCCGGGCCGCCCCTGCGACCTGCCGGGCTGCCTTGTGCCGGGCGGCTACCGCGCGCCGCGCTCACGCCAAACCCTGAACGAATACTGGTGGTTCTGCCTCGAACATGTGCGCGCCTACAACGCGTCGTGGGATTTCTACAAGGGCATGTCCCCGGCCCAGATCGAGTTACAACTGCGCGCCGACACCTCCTGGCAGCGCCCCACCTGGCCGCTCGGCCGCCTCGGCACCTCCTCCCTGTCGGAAGAAGCGCTGCGCGACCCGCTATCGATGCTCTCGGCCCTGCATGACCGCCCGCGCCGCACCCCGTCGGAAAAGGCGCCGCCCGAAATGCGCGAGCCGCTTGCCACGCTGGATCTCGGCTGGCCAGTCACCATGGTAGAACTCAAGGCTCGCTACCACGAACTGGCCAAGCGCCACCATCCAGACGCCAACAACGGCGATCGGGCCGCGGAGGAGCGGCTGAAGTCGATCAACCTCGCCTATGCCGCCCTGCGCGGAAAGCTCGCCGCGGAACCGCGGATGGCGGCAGCGGGCTGAGTGCTGCTAATCTTGCGTGATGCGTACGGGGCCGGCCCGCCGCGACCCCCCTGGCTACACAATGCCGAAACTCGGGAGTATTCTGTCCCGGAAACCACAGGATCGCTGGCTTATGAACCAGGTTGCCGCCCTCTCAGACCGCCTTGCACCAACGTCGGCCATCGACATGCCGGACACCGTCGTCAATGCCCGCGAAGTGTTCGGAATCGATTCCGACATCCAGGTGCCGGCATTCTCGCTGCGCACCGAGCATGTCCCGGAGTTCGACTCGACCTACCGGTTCGACAAGGAAACCACGATGGCGATCGTGGCCGGTTTCGCCTTCAATCGCCGCGTGATGATCCAGGGCTACCACGGCACCGGCAAGTCCACCCACATCGAGCAGGTCGCCGCCCGCCTCAACTGGCCCTGCATCCGCGTGAACCTGGACAGCCACATCAGCCGCATCGACCTGATCGGCAAGGATGCAATCGTCCTCAAGGACGGCAAGCAGATCACCGAGTTCCGCGAAGGCATCCTGCCCTGGACCCTGCAGCACGCCTGCGCCCTGGTGTTCGACGAGTACGACGCCGGCCGCCCGGACGTGATGTTCGTCATCCAGCGCGTGCTGGAGGTCGAGGGCAAGCTGACCCTGCTCGACCAGAACAAGGTCATCCGCCCGCACCGCAGCTTCCGCCTGTTCTCCACCGCCAACACGGTGGGCCTGGGCGACACCACCGGCCTCTATCACGGCACCCAGCAGATCAACCAGGGCCAGATGGACCGCTGGAACATCGTCTCCACCCTGAACTACCTGCCGCACGGCCAAGAAACCGAGATCGTGATGGCCAAGATGGGCTTGGACCCGTCCGACACGAAGGCGAAGAAGCAGATCGAGAGCATGGTCGCACTCGCCGACCTGACCCGCGCCGGCTTCGTGAACGGCGACATCTCCACCGTCATGTCGCCCCGCACCGTCATCACCTGGGCCGAGAACACCAAGATCTTCAACGACGTGGGCTTCGCCTTCCGCCTCTCCTTCCTCAACAAATGCGACGAGGCGGAGCGCCAGACGGTGGCCGAATACTTCCAGCGCTGCTTCAACGCCGAAGTCGCCATCGGCGCCTTCATGAAGCGGTAACGGAGAAGGCAGGCGAAGCGGTCACAGAGAGCCCAGAGGAGTGGAGCCTGACTCGGTTGGCGAGTCCGTGCTCTGTGTGGCCCCCTGTCCCCTCGTTGACCACGTCCCTTCCTCCGACGCAGCCAAGGCACGGCGACGTTCGGCCCCCCACGATGCGTGAGGCGATACGATGAGCGGCAGCGGTTCCGGCAGCAAGGACAACACCCGCACGGAGGAGTTCAAGCGCGCCACCGCCGGCGTGCTGCGCGCCATCGCGCAGAACAGCGAGGTGCAGGTCGCCTTCCAGCCCGGCCCCTCGGGCCTCGCCGGCAAGCGCGCCCGCCTGCCGCTTCCCACCCGCGCCCTGCCGGCGCACGAGATGGCCAAGCTGCGCGGTGCCGCCGACAGCCTCGCCCTGCGCCTGCGCCACCACGACGACGCCGTCCACAACGCCCGCATGCCTGCCCGCCGCGAGGCCAAGGACGCCTACGACGCCATCGAGCAGGCCCGCGTCGAGGTCATCGGCGCCAAGTTCATGTCCGGCGTCGCCAACAACCTGCGCGCCCGCCTCCAGGAGGAGTGCGAGGCCGAAGGCTTCGACCGCATGACCCGCAAGGACCAGCTGCCGATCCACCAGGCCCTGGCCCTGCTGGCGCGCGAGCGCATGTCCGGCGAGCCCAGCCCGCCGGCCGTCCAGAAGGTGCTGGACCTCTGGCGCGGCACCCTCGGCGAGGGAGCCGACGCCGCACTCGATGATCTCGCTCGCACCATGGACAACCAGGCGCAGTTCACCCGCGCCGCGCGCAAGCTTCTCGCCGCCATGGACCTCGCCGAGGCCGAGGTCGACGCCGACGAGAACGACGAGAACGACGGCGAGGACGGCGGCGAACAGTCCGGCCAGCAAGACAACTCCCAGGACAGCGAAGGCCAGTCGGACAGCGAGAGCGAGTCCATGCTCGGCGCCCAGCCCGAGGAGATGGAAGGCGAGGCCGCCGACGACGAGGGCGCCGACGACACCGAGGAGGAAGCCACCGCCGCCGAAGGCGACGACAAGCCCGGCGGCCCGCAGCCGCGCCGCGACAAGCCGCTGGCCGAGAACGAGAACACCTACAAGCCCTATGTCCGCGCCTTCGACGAGGAGGTCGACGCCGAGGACCTCTGCGACCCCGAGGAGCTCGGCCGCCTGCGCCAGCAGCTCGACCAGCAGCTCCAGCACCTCCAGGGCGTTGTCTCCAAGCTCGCCAACCGCCTCCAGCGCAAGCTGATGGCGCAGCAGCAGCGCAGCTGGGATTTCGACCTCGACGAAGGCATCCTCGATGCCGGCCGCCTCGCGCGAGTCGTCACCAACCCCCTTCTCGCCCTGTCCTTCAAGCAGGAGCGCGACACCGATTTCCGCGACACCGTCGTCTCCCTGCTGATCGACAATTCCGGCTCCATGCGCGGCCGTCCGATCACGGTGGCCGCCATGTGCGGCGACATCCTCAGCCGCACCCTGGAACGCTGCGCCGTCAAAACCGAGGTGCTCGGCTTCACCACCCGCGCCTGGAAGGGCGGCCAGGCCCGCGAGCGCTGGGTCGCCGACGGCAAGCCGCGCAATCCCGGCCGCCTGAACGACCTGCGCCACATCATCTACAAGTCAGCCGACGCCCCCTGGCGCCGGTCGCGCAAGAATCTCGGCCTGATGCTGCGCGAAGGCCTGCTGAAGGAGAACATCGACGGCGAGGCGCTGATGTGGGCCTACAAGCGCCTGCTCTCCCGCCCCGAACACCGCCGCATCCTGATGGTCATCAGCGACGGCGCGCCGGTCGATGACAGCACGCTGTCGGTCAACCCCGGCAACTACCTGGAAAAGCACCTGCGCGAGGTGATCCGGGAGATCGAGAACCGCGACCATGTGGAGCTGATCGCCATCGGCATCGGCCACGACGTCACCCGCTACTACCGCCGCGCCGTCACCATCGTCGATGCCGAGGAACTGGGCGGCACCATGATGAAGAAGCTGACCGAGCTGTTCGACGAAGACGCCGCCGCCGCCTGGGCGCGCGCCAGCATGGAGCGGGCGGCCCTGATCGCCTGAGGTTCGCGCCGGGGGTTCAGGCCTCCGGCGGTTCGCCCTGGATCGGGATGGCGCCGCATTCGATCATCAACTGCGTCACCTCGGCGATGGCAGCCTCGGCCATCGCGGGGTCATTGCCCTTCGCCACGATCGCGACCCCGTTGCCGCTGGCGCGGTAGTAGGGGTAGCTGCCCAGGTCCAGCGCCGGATAGCGGGCCTGGATTGCCGCCAGCCCCTCGGCGATCACCCCCTCCGCCAAGCGCAGCGCATAGACGCTGCGGGCCACGATTGGCGGGCCGCCGGCCAGCGTCGGGGCGAGGTGCCGGAACATCGACTGCATGATCCGCGGCACGCCGGCCATGACATGCACGTTGCCGATGGTGAAGCCCGGCGCCACCGAGATCTCGTTGTCGATCAGGCTGGCTCCGCGTGGCATGGTGGCCATGCGCTGGCGGGCGGCGTTGAACTCGCCGGGCTTGTAGCTGGCCTCCATCCGCGGCCAGGCCACCGGATGGGCTTCCCACGGGACACCGAAGGCGGCGGCGATGCATTCGCTGGTAATGTCGTCGTGGGTGGGGCCGATGCCGCCGGTGGTGAAGACGTGGTCGAACTTCGCGCGGCATTCGTTGACCGTGGCGATGATGGTTTCCGGCACATCGGGGATGACGCGGACCTCGCGCAGCGGGATGCCGATCTCGCCCAGGCCGAGGGCGAGGAAGCGGATGTTGGCGTCCTGGGTGCGGCCGGAAAGCACCTCGTTGCCGATGACCAGCAGGCAGGCGGTGGGGTTGGTCTTGGCGGCCATGTCGGTCCTCACAGGAAGTCGCGGAGCAGGGGCACGAGCGGCCGGTCGGCTTCCGGCATGTTGTATTCGGCCAGCTTGTCCTTGTGCACCCAGGCCAGCGCCTGGCCTTCCCGGCCGCGGGGGGTGCCGTTCCAGCGCCGGCAGACGAACAGGGGCATCAGCAGGTGGAAGCGCTCGTAGGCGTGGCTGGCGAAGAACAGGGGGGCGAGGCAGTTGGTGCTGACGTCGATGTCCAGTTCCTCCTTCAGCTCGCGGATCAGGGCGGCTTCCGGGGTTTCGCCGGGGTTGAGCTTGCCGCCGGGGAATTCCCACAGCCCGGCCATTTTCTTGCCTTCCGGCCGGCGGGCCAGCAGCACGCGGCCGTCGATGTCCACCAGGGCGCAGGCGGCGACCAGCAGGATGGGCTTCTCGGTGCCTTCCTCGCGTTCCGGGGCAGCGTGGCCGAACAAATCGTCCCGCGTTGCCTCGAAGCGCAGCACCTTGTGCTCGCCGCCGCGGGCCTGGAACCCCTCCATCCCCTCGCCGACATGACGGAAGCCGATGCGGCGCAGCACGGCGATGGAGCCGGGATTGTCGGTGGCGACGGTGGCTTCGAGGCGTTCGAGGTCGAGGTTGGCCAAGGCCCAGCGCGACAGGCGGCCGGCGGCCTCGCTGGCGACGCCGTGGCCCCAGAAGCGGCGGCCGACCCAGTAGCCGAGGCGGGCGGTGCGGGCGGCGGCATCAATGCGCAGGCCCATGCCGCCGACGATCACTTCCTTGTCCGCCTCCTGCCCGGTGACGGCGAGGTGGTAGGCGCGGCCGGAGGCGATCGAGGCGTGGGTGGAGGCGATCCAGTGGCCGGCGAGGTCGCTTGGGTAGGGGAAGGGAACGGCGGCGAGGTTGCGGCAGACCTCCCAGTCGTTGATGAGGCGATGAAGTGCCGCCGCGTCCTCGGGGGCGAAGGGGCGCAGGGTGAGGCGTTCGGTGGTCAGCGGCGCGAAGCCGGGGGGGGCAAGGTCGGTCATGGGATGGCCGGATGCGGCATGGGGGTTCAAGTGCCCATATGTGGCATGCACCGCAAGGGGCTGGCGCAGGGGATCACCCGGAGCCCGGCCCGAGCGGCTTGACCAGTTCCAGGATGTAGTCGGCGAAGCCTTGGCGGCGGTAGCTGCGTTCGGCGGCGGCGTTGCCGTGGACGACGCCGAGCATGATGCGGGGCATGAAGCGGGCGATGGCGCGGCGCTCGGCCTCGGCGATCAGGGCGCGGCCGATGCCGCGGCCGCGATGGGCCTGGCGGACGAAGAGGTCGGCGATCAGGGCGTAGTCGCGCAGTTCCTCGCGGACGTAGGGGCCCTGGCGCTCGTAGGTGAGGACGAGGTGGGCGATGACGGCGCCGTCGAGCTCGGCGACGAGGACGGCGCCTTGGCTTTCGGCGGCGCGGTGGTGGAGGCGGTCCATGGCAGCGATGGCGCCGGCGCGGGTGAGGCTGCGGTCGTGGATGTAGGGGTTCTCGAACAGGTTGAGGAGTTGTTCCTGTTCGTCGAGGGCGGGGCGGTCGGCTGCGGTGGCTTCACGGATTTGCATGGAAGGATTCCAAGAAAGAATCTTCTTTTTCTGGAGAAAAAGAAGCAAAAAGACTTTTATCCATTTGCGCCATGTTTAACCGGGTGACATGCGGCGCAAATTGATGGAAGTTTTTTGGTTCTTTTTTTCAAAAAAGAACTTCTTCCCTATGACCTGTAGCTGCCATTGATGTCGATGTAGCCGTGGGTGAGGTCGCAGGTCCAGACGGTCGCTTTGCCTTTGCCTAGGCCGATGTCGACGGCGATGTCGACCTCGTTGCCTTTCATATGGGCGACGACGGGGGTTTCGTCGTAGCCGGGGATGACGGCGCCGTCGCGGGCCATCCAGGTGCCGCCGACGCCGACGGATAGTTTGTCCCGGTCGGCGGGTTCGCCGGCTTTGCCGACGGCCATGACGATGCGGCCCCAGTTGGCGTCTTCGCCGGCGATGGCGGTTTTCACCAGGGGGGAGTTGGCGATGGCCATGCCGATGCGCTTGGCGGATTTGGCGGTGATGGCGCCGGTGACGTCGATGCGGATCAGTTTCTGGGCACCTTCGCCGTCGCGGGTGACCAGCAGGGCGAGGTCGAGCAGGACTTCGTTCAGGGCGCGCTGGAAGTCTTTCAGCTGGGCGGCGGTTTCGGCCTTGGGGTGCTTGGTGGCGCCGGTGGCGAAGAGCATGACGGTGTCGGAGGTGGAGGTGTCGCTGTCTACCGTGGTGCTGTTGAAGCTGGGGCCGACGCCTTTGGACAGCATGGATTGCAGGAGTTCGGCGGGGATTTTGGCGTCGGTGAAGATGAAGCAGAGCATGGTGGCCATGTCGGGCGCGATCATGCCGCTGCCCTTGGCGATGCCGTTGATGCGGATTTCGACGCCGCCGATGGTGGCAATGCGGGTGGCGGCCTTGGGGAAGGTATCGGTGGTCATGATGCCGCGGGCGGCGGCTTCCCAGCCGTCGGGGGCGAGGGATTCGTGCAGCTTGGGCAGGGCGGCGGTGAGGCGGGCGTGGGGGAGGACTTCGCCGATGACGCCGGTGGAGGCGAGGAAGACCTGCTTCGCGGGGCAGCCGACGAGCTTGGCGGCGGCGGCGGCACTGGCCTTGGTTGTTTCGACGCCGGCCTTGCCGGTGAAGACGTTGGCGTTGCCGGCGTTGATGACGACGGCGCGGGCCTTACCGCCCTTCATGGCGTCGCGGCACCAGTCGATCGGGGCGCCGGGGCATTTGTTGGTGGTGAAGACGCCGGCGACGGTGGTTCCGGGGTCCATCTCGGCCATCACCAGGTCGGTGCGCCCGGAGGTGTAGCGGATTCCGGCGACGGCGGCGCCGAGGCGGATTCCGGCGATCGGGGGCAGTTCGGGCAGCGGCAGCGCCAGCGGGGAAACGGCGGTGGCCATGGGACGGTTCTCTCCCGGGGGGAATTTGTGCCGCTGTTTCTAGCAGGTGGGTGGAGAAAGGGAAGGCGCGGGGTGCGGGGGTGTGATGGAAGCGGAATGGAATGAATACGGAATGATAAGGACGTGGGGGTGCGGTTGGGGTCAGGCGGGATTTTTTCGCCAGGCGCGGGCGGCGGCCAGGACGTAGGGCTGGATTGGGGGGAAGAGGGGTGGCGGCGGGGGGCGCCTGTGCCTGAGGGGGCGCGGGAGGGCCGATCGCAGGGGGCCGGGGCGCATGAGTGCGGGGCGCGGGGGGAGGGCGAGCAGGGGTGGCGGGGGATTGGGGCAGATTAGGTGCAGCACGGGGCGGATGAGGCGGGCGGCGCGGGGGACGGCGCGGAGGAATTCGGCGCAGTCGGGCTGGTCGAGGAGGTGGCGGAGCTGGGAGATGAAGGCGGTGACGCGCCGGTCGTGGTGCAGGACCCAGGCGCGGCGGCGGGGCAGGCGCAGGGGCGGTGGCGAGGGAGGTTGCGCGGCCGGCGGCGCGGTTGGGCGGGCCGGGCGGGGGGCGCGCGGGGCCGGCAGGGTGGCGTTGCGCCAGTGTGTGTAGAGGCGCTGGAAGCGTTCGGCGGTGCGGCCGAGATAGTTGCTGACGAAGATCAGCATGGGCGTGCGGACGCCGCCGTTGGCCATGCGGGAGAAGAGGAGGTCGCGGATGGCGCCGAGGATGGCGGCGAAAGTGGTGGGGATGATTGACATTGACGTTAACATAGTTAGAGACCGCCGGCGGTGCAAGGGGGTTCACGGAATATTTTCCGCAGGACCTGGGGGGGTTGGTTCGGGCGGGGCGGCGGGTGGCGTTCATGCGGGGTTGGTGGAGTGCGGGTGGTGCTGCGGCGTACAGTTGCAGGCACCGTCAGCGGTTTTGGGATTTGGCCGCAGGGATCGCGCCTCCTGGTTTGTTGCTTGACTTCGGCAAGCAGAACGAGTCATCTTCGAATCGCTTCCTGCGCGAAAGTAACCGGCACAGAACCGTATCGATCCTGCCATCGGCGCAGGTGGAGCAAGAGCAGCAGCGAGGAGAGGTCCAAATGTCGATCGACGAAGGGAAATTGAATGCCCTCATCGGCAAGATGCTGGGCGATTTGGGTGGTGCTTTCAGCGTGCCGACGGTTCGGCTGGGGCATCGGCTCGGGCTGTTTCGGGCGCTGAAGGAGGGGCCGGCGACGGCGGAGAAGCTGGCGCAGCGGGCCGGCGGGTTGGCGCCGCGCTATGTGCGCGAGTGGGCGCTGGCGCAGGCTTCGAACGGGTACATCGATCATGATGGGGCGAGTGGGCGGTTCAGCATTTCGTCGGAGCAGGCGATGGTGTTCGTGGAGAAGGACAGCCCGGTGTATTTGGAGGGCGCGTTCGACCTGGTGGCCGCGATGATCGAGGGCGAGCCCAAGGTGGAGCATTCGTTTCGCACCGGCGGCGGCGTGCGCTGGGGGGACACGGCGGGGTGCCTGTTCTGCGCGACGGGCGCGTTTTTCCGGCCTGGCTATGTGAACAACATCGCGCAGAACTGGCTGCCGGCGCTGGACGGGACGGTGGAGAAGCTGAAGGCGGGCGGCAAGGTGGCCGATGTGGGATGCGGGGTGGGGTTCTCGACGCTGTTGATGGCCCGCGCGTTCCCGAACAGCGAGTTCGTGGGGTTCGATTTCCATGAGGGCTCGGTTGCGGCGGCGCGGGGACATGCGCGGGAGCACGGGCTGGAGGGGCGGGTGCGCTTCGAGGTGGCGCGGGCGAAGGAGATCACGGAGGACGGGTTCGATTTGGTGACGTTCTTCGATTGTTTGCACGACATGGGCGATCCGCGCGGGTGTGCTGCGCATATGCGGCGGATATTGAAGCCGGACGGGGCGTGGATGGTGGTGGAGCCGATCGCCGGCGACCGGGCGGAGGACAACATGAACCCGGTGGGGCGGCTTTACTACAATGCCTCGACGATGATCTGCGTGCCGACCTCGCTGGACCAGGAGGTGGGCGAGGGGCTGGGCGCGCAGGCGGGCGAGGCGAAGCTTTCCGCGGTCATTCGTGA
>Ga0105050_10009356_pt1 | contig 11002 bp, 7 predicted proteins | sample FRY01_FD_78088 | JGI IMG/M metagenome (GOLD analysis project Ga0105050, IMG submission 78088) | Freshwater microbial communities from Lake Fryxell liftoff mats and glacier meltwater in Antarctica - FRY-01 | ecosystem: Environmental > Aquatic > Freshwater > Ice > Glacier meltwater ... | reverse complement strand
TGGCGCAGCCGCGAGGAGAAATGAATCTTGGGTGGCATCAAGAACGACTGCGCGACGAATCTGAGAAAAACTCGCAAAAACCCGATGACAACGCCATTCGTACTTGACACCTTTTAACGTTCGCTCGACTTGCGGCAAGAGCCGTATGAGGTAATGCTTCACGTACGGATCTGTGCGGGGGGCGGCTGGCGACAGCCGTCCCTACCGCGATCCCGTTTGTTAAATAGGCGTGGATGGCGACTGGATCCATTCGGTCCAGGCCAGCAGAGATTTCATAGCCTTCAGCAATACTGAATTCTAGTGGCATGGTCATCGCGATATTCCTACTTCGATTTTTTCCAGTGGTTGGTTGGGTGCGGTTGATCCAGGCGTTGCTCTGGTTTATTGCATCACCGTTAGGCATTGGAGTTAGCGATAGGTCGGCACATAAAAAAACGCTGCCATGCACATGCATGACAGCGTTGCTTCATTCGAATCATTGAATCGTTGGGTCGTTGTTCAATCCGGTCGGATGAATGTACCACAGCAAATCTTATTCGCCGATTTCCGGAATCATTTCCCAGTGAACATACTTCAGGATTTTCATGCCGTTCTGTTCTGCGAACTCACCAACGGTCGCCTTGTCGTCTTTGACGAAGGCTTGTGCCAATAAAGTTCGTTCTGCGAAAAAGTTCTGCATGCGGCCATCGACCATTTTGTCGACGATGTTTTCGGGCTTGCCTTCAGCCAGTGCTGCGGCGCGCAAGACTGACCGTTCCTTCTCGACAACCTCTTGGTCCAATTCATCGGGACTCAATGCAGCTGGACGCATCGCAGCGATGTGCATAGAAACGTCCTTGGCAACGGAGTCGTTTCCGCCGTCGACCGAAACTAAGACACCTGAGATGGTTCCTGAATTATGGCTGTAGCCGCCAGTGCCACCTTCAAACTTTTCAAAGCGACCAATGTTAAACACTTCGCGAATACGATTGAACATCTCATCGCGAACTTCGCGCAACGTTTGGCCTGGCTTGCTAGGGCTTGGTTGATCCAACAATTGTTCACTATCAGTGATCGCTGGACCGGTTGCCAGTTGTTGTGCCAAATCGTTTGCCAACTGAATGAACTCTTCGTTCGAGGTCACCGGGGCGCTTTCGCACTTGAGTTCAACGATCGCACCGTTTGGCTTGTCAGCACCAACATAGAGGCCGAAACGGCCAAAAGTTGTCGCTCGTCCTGCGCGCTTTTCCAAGACTTGCAGGCCTTTTTTACGCAAGAAGTCAACCGCTGCATCTTCGTCGCCGCCGGTTTCTTTCAAGGCTTCTTTGCAATCCATCATGGGCAAACCGGTACGTTCGCGTAGGCTCTTAACAGCTGCAGCTGTAATGGTCATCTTGGTAATCCGTCCGATTAAGTTCTCAAGAGAAAGTGTGAAATTGAAACTGGAAAAAGTAAACTGTTTCTAGTGTATTTTGACGATCTGGATCGGCTCTGCTAAGGCAAGTCGTCTTGCAGCAAATCATTCCAAGGCCGATCCCTATCGCTGGCTAACCGATCCACCCCACGCTCGAAACACCAGCGAGCGTCATTCGATCGACCCGCATCTGCTTGGAACACCAACGTTTTCCTCGGGAAACCCGCTTCCTCAGACAGTCGTCAGCCTAGGCAGCAAGCTCGCCCTGTCCACTCAGTGCCCACTCGATAAACCCCCGTCAACCAATGCTAATCCAGCACCACCCTAGACCGAAACATGGCCGTTGTGGTTCACGTTTAAAGAGTCCGCAACAAAGGAGTCCGCAACAAAGGTGTCTACAACAAAGGTGTCTACAACAAAAGTGTCTACAACAAAAGTGTCTACAACAAAAGTGTCTACAACAAAAGTGTCTACAACAAAGGTGTCTACAACAAAGGTGTCTACAACAAAGGTGTCTACAACAAAGCCAATCTGCTGAATTGTGATCGCAAAAAGCGAGAAACGCCGTGGTCGTTGGGAAACAGTGGCAACCAGCAAAGGTAGCGATTTCTAAGTCGAAATTCTACCAGAGCCACGCAAAAGAAACAGTGCTAACCGACGCGTTGGGCTTTTTGGTTGACTTTCTTAATCAGAAGACAGCCAAACAATCCAAATCGCAAGCTATGCCTAGACCAAGTCGCATACCGCCCACGAGCCAAGCCAAATAACAAAGGCCAATCCGAACTTGAGTGTGCGGTTGGCCTGTTTTGTTATGCTGCAAGATCTATCCCAATCAGGGCGTTGGCACTAGGAAGTGGCTTCGGCGTTTTCTACAGCTTTTGCTGGTTTGGCGTCGGAACCTTCATGTTTGTGAGCGATCTCTTTCATGCCCGAAATGACCGAATCCGCCAAGTGCGACATGATCAATTCGATGGAGCGAATACCGTCATCGTTGCCAGGAATCGGCAAGTCGACCAACTTTGGATCACAATCGGTGTCGATCAATGCAATCGTAGTGATGCCAAGAGCACGGGCTTCTAGAAGCGTGTTCTTTTCCTTACGCGGGTCGACAACAACGATCGCTTCAGGAAGACGATTCATTTTTCGAAGACCGTTTAGATTACGGTACATTTTGCGATATTCGCGGTTCAAAGAGGATTGAGCCTTCTTCGAATAATCGTTCAACTTATCACCCGAACGAATTTCTTCAAGTTCCTCTAAGCGAGTCATCCGCGAACGAATCGTGCGGAAGTTGGTCAACGCACCGCCCAACCATCGTTGGTTCACAAAGGGCATTCCGCAACGTAGTGACTCTTGTTCGACAACGTCTGTCGCTTGTCGCTTGGTTCCGACAAACAGAACTAGACTTCCACCGGAGGCAACGCGGGCCAAATATTTTTTCGCTCGAAGCAGTCCACGAACCGTTTCGCGAATGTCGATAATGTGGATTTGATTTTTTCGGCCGTAAATGTACGGCGCCATCTTTGGGTTCCAGCGGCTAGCTCGGTGACCGTAGTGAACACCACATTCGATTAACTGATTTAGAAGTTCTTTAGCATCCATAACGCATCTTTTCTTTCTTTTTACGAAGCTGACCATGGATCTAAAATGGAACCAAAGCCCTGAAACACCATCACCCTGACTTCGACGAGATTACTCAACCGTCAAATTCAACTGACGCAATTCAGTGACCTTAAAGCCTTTTCAGCCCGGACCGAATCTCTCGGCCCGCCGTTCCTTAAACTGCTGGAAACTAAATTCCCCCAGCTTGGCAGGAGCGGAAAGTCGCAAACTGTAAATCAAACAAAACACTTAAACTAAGGCGAAAACGGCTTCACCTGTAAATTATCTTGATACGTTTGTCCAAAAATACCCTGCCACAGCAACTGAAGGCTGGCTTCAAGCAGCGGTTTCCGGTCGACCTATCGTTTGGCGAAAGGCTCAGCGGGACCGTCGTTCAGGGTTTTCTTTGAAAAATCGTCTCTCCAGATTTAAGAGACTATCAGCGGGCTGTCGAACGGTCAATCCATTTCCCTCAGTTTCAAATAAATCTATTACTTTCGTTCGTCACTAATCTCTCTCCAATCGACCATTTCTGGTGTGCCAATCATTGCATAAAGCAAATTTAGGCTTACTGCTGGATGCCGGGCCTTTAAAACCCTTCAAAGCAGCACAGGAACCATCGCAGGGAATTGTCTAATCGTTTGGATTCCAAACAGCTGCAGGAATTATCGACGGCCAGTTTCCTGTCCGAGCAAGTCCTTGATATTCAGCCTAGAAAATGCCTTTTGGCGGGTTTTTGGCAATTGACTGGGCCGGTTGGAGTGCCGCTGGCATGGACGCTAAAGTGGAAGAATTGTCCTGTAGAAAGTCCTGAATTCGACGACCAGACTCACAAGGCAGGTGGTCATTACCAAGCTGCCTTCTAACCAATCTGCCGGTTGACCGTCGCTGGATGAAGTGGCTTTTGGGAGGGAGATGGTGATGTAGCAATCATTGAAGCGGTTAGGGTTTCGGTATAAAGTCTACTAAGAGGTCGAATCCAGCTATCCCTAGGGTAAGATAGGATAGCGTTTGGCATCAGAGAACTTCACAAAGCGGCGGAAACTGAAATGGGTCCCGAATCACCTTTGCTTCTGAACTGCGGTTGCGGCCAGGTCTTGAGTCTTCGGCCGGAATTCTTGGGCGGGAGGGTCATGTGCCCAAAGTGCGGTGCTCATTTGGACGCGCCCAAATCGCTGGCAAAGGGGACTCCTGCAAGTTCGGAGGGCTATCCAAACTCACCTTACTCGTCTTCTAACTCGCCCTACTCTTCGAGTGAACCTTACACGCCCAGTGGTCCCAATACTTCGGTATCTGCACCGTACCCGTCAGGAACGGGAACGCCAAGTAATGCACCGTACCCGTCAGGAACGGGAACGCCAAGCAATGCACCGTACCCGTCAGGAACGGGAACGCCAAGCAATGCACCGTCGTTTCAGCCCTATCCGAACGCCACTTACAATCCCCCTCAAAACACCGCCGTGCCCTTGGCCAATACGGTTGCCCAGGCCAGTAGCGGTCCAAATTGGGGCAAATTTGGCATGGGAGTGTTAATGATGGTCGGCTCAATTACTTGGTTTGTGGGCGGCTTGGTCTTCGGTGGTCGAGTCCCTGTTTACCCAGTCGTTCTATTCTTCGTGGGGGTTGGGTCGGCGATTAAGGGCTTGTCAGGTTCCACGGACTGATCAGCCGGCCTAAGGGGATTTTGCTTTCTAGATTGGCATGGGAAAAGGCAGCCCAATGGAATCGGTTTCAACTTGCCTTCTGCTTCGCAAGTTGCTTGGGATTCCCCAGGATTTAAGCGTCCTGCGGCGCCTAGTACCTGGCCATTATCTTGCAGGAAAATTGTAGTCTTTGTTTGCGGGGTCGAATGCTGAATCAGGCAGGCCGGGATTGATTACGATATCTGTGTAGGTGTAGCGTTCTAGCAATTCGGGCTCGCCCCCTTCTTGGGTGGGCCACTGGTGAGCCTCATAGTGAATTGGCAAGTTCAGTTGGTCATCAATTGCGATTCGTGCAATATGGAAATCATAAGGCCCTTCTTTCATGGGATGAATCAATTCAAACATCGTGCAAGATCGGCCATTGATTGTTGCTTCACGATCGACTTTTACCTCACAGGAGCCGTAATCGCGATCACGTTTGCCCCTTTCTAACATCCGAGTGATCAAGACTTCAAATCCCGCTTCGGTCATTGGGTACCGACTTCCTCGCATCGCAATGAAGCCCGTGGGTGGGAGATAAAATCGTTTTAGATTCAGCATCCCGGTCGTGTGCGCAATCAGGTTGCCATCGTTTTTGCCTTCGACGTAGATGGCCTCTTGGCCTTTGGAAGCCGCAGGGGCTTGGTGCCGCGTGTAAATCCCCCGAGCCACAAGGGTACCATCGTTTTGCTGAGCTGAAACGCCTTGTCGAATCTTCAACGAGATCGTCTCAGTTGGCATCAATGTTCCTTGGACTCGCTCTTGTCGTTCGATCGTTGCGGTGTAATCACGAAGCGTCAGCCTAAGGTTCTCCAAGCCTTTTTCCGCCACCAACAGCAGCGGGTCCATCGGATGCTCGGCTGTTTCTAAAGGGTGATCGTTCAGTAAATCCGTGATGCCGCCTTTGATAATTGCTTTGGCTTGGATCGAATCTGGCCCACCAGCGGGATCTACGTCGGAAGAAGTCGATTCCGGGGGCGTCGTTTTTTCATTTTGCCCAAAGTTGAAGTTCACATCGCTGTTGGTCTGCACATTGGCCGGCTGCCCCGATTCGCGTTGGAACCATAGGATCATCCCTCCGCCGCAAAGCAGAACGACCGCCGGCCACAACCACCGGCGGTTGCTGAGGCTGGTTGGCTTGGGGTGAGCCGAGAATTGAGCAATTTCGGCAGGCGGATTTTGTTCAGTCATTAATGGTAACGCTCGAATTATGGCGGAAATTTACAAACGGCAGTCAGTGGCAACGTGAACTGGTCGAGAAGATGTAACAGGACTCGGTTGCCATGGTTCTGTGGGCTGAAAGTGGTCGCTAACTACTTCTATCGAACTAGCGCCCACTAAGACTTCCCCCAAAAAAAGACTGATTCTATTTAAGGGGATTTGCGGCGTTCAGGTAAGGTGCCCCAGTGAGTTCGCCGTCAAGCGTTTGGCGGTTGCCCTTTTCTTGGTTGCCACCCATGAGAACGTCTTACGTGTGCGTCCTTGAAGCGGGAGCCGTATCCTGTGGGTGCTGGCAAAGTTACGGTCCAACAGTCCAAAAAAGGCTGATTAAGTTAGCGAGCGAAATATCCAATGAGAAATCGTTCCTGAAACAGATAAGTGTGTCTTTTGCCTTATCTATCACGCGACTCCTTCATAGAACGATCCTGGGTGTCTATTCTAGGGGTATTGAGAATACTTCGCAAGTTTTTGCGGTAAAGCCCGGGCAATGTTCTTGGCTTGTCCTTCGACTTCAATTCCGTGTGTCTGAATTGATTACGTATCAAATAATCGTGGGTTAGTACCATGCATCGAATAAACAAAGAATCATTGAACGTTTCCCAGTACGAGCAAGGGTTCGGGCTGGCGACCGCTAGCAGACGCAGTGGTTTGGTCAATGGCCAAGCGATAAGGCGAGCGGCAGCGATAGAAATACCAGCACGCAGCGTAAGCAAGTGGATATCCCCTTTCTTCGCTTGCGCTGCGTGCTGGTATTGCGGAAAGTTTTCTTCTGTCACTCGTCTAAGTGATCCAATAGGTCCAAACGGTACCCGTGGTAGTGTCTGCATGATTATCAGGCGGACGTTGACCGTTTGTAGTTGGGTCTTGATTTGCTTGGTTTTTGCCGCGCAACTTCAAGCACAGGGCATTGGCGATAAAGTGGTCATCACCGCCGAGACAACGTTAAAGATTCGAGCCCAGGAAGTCGGAAAAGTTTATCCCGGCACGATTTTCAAAATCACGCATGAACAAGGAAAGTGGTTTGCTTTAGAAGGGCGAAAGGGCTGGATTAACGCAACATTTGTAATGAATTTAGAAGCGGCGTTGCAGCAATATGGCAAACGGATCACTTTGAGTCCCAGAGATTTAGAAGCGGTCGCGATTAGTGGTTTGATCTACTATCATAAGGGTGACTACGAAAAAGCCATCGATATGTACAACAAGGCGTTGGGTTTGGATCGAAAACGCCCACAGTTGTGGAACAATCGAAGCCTAGCGTTGATTGCTCAAGGCCGTTTCGAACTTGCCGAAAAAGATCTGCAACAAGCTTTGACACTGCAACCAAAATATGGAGAGGCGTATGCGAATTTGGGCTGGGTCAATTACAGTTTGAACAATCTGGAAGTTGCAATCGATCAGTACAACAAGGCAATCGAGTTTGAACCTGAAAATTCAAACTATTTTGTGAATCGCGGTAGTTGTCATCGGGATCGGGGCGAGACAGAAAAAGCCTTGGCGGACTTTGCCACAGCGATTGAAATGACGGTCAATCTGCCATCCGCATTCGTGGGGCAAAGCAGTGTCTATCTGGATCAAATGAAATTAGATGAGGCAATTTTAAGTGCGAATCGTGCACTAGAATTGGATCGCTATCATGTGCAAGCGTTGATAAATCGCGGGTGGGCCCATTACCTAAATGAAGATAATGAATCGGCGATTAGTGATCTTAGCCGCGCGATTGCGTTGGATGATCAGTTGTCCGTTGCGTTTATCAACCGCGCGGCTGTCTACTTGCAAACAAAAGACGTCAAAAATGCCGAAGCAGATTTGAAGCAGGCAATGCAGTTAGATCCTCAAAGCCCCGCGCTCTGGCTAAATCAGGGCGAACTGTTGATGCAGAAAAAAGATCATTCCAATGCATTGGTAGCATTTGAGAAATGCGTTGAATTCGGCTCCGACTTGGCGGAATGCCAAAACGGTTTGGCTTGGATTTTAGCGACTTGCCCAAACGGCAAAGTCAGAGATCCGAAATTAGCCGTCAAACATGCGCAGATCGCGTGCAAGTTGTCCCAGAATGAAGACTGGAGTCATCTAGACACCTTGGCTGCCGCATTCGCCAGTGATGGAAAATTTGACGACGCAATCAAGGTAGCTCAAGCCGCACTGAAGATTGCGATTGACGGCAAAAAGGGCGAGATTGAGGATCGTCTGGCACTTTATCGCAAGAAGCAGCCCTATTTGGATTAACATGAGTAGACGTTGAAGGGCGAGCCAGGATTTGTGGGCGATGGTTCAACCAGGGTGTTGTTTCAAGCCAGTCGAATACATGCTAGTTTTGGGCCGAGAGATGTTTCGAATTTCTTTGGAATCGATCGACATTAAAGGAACGTTTTTTGGCTATCAGTATCTTTGATCTGTATACGATTGGGATTGGTCCCTCGAGTTCACACAGTGTTGGGCCTATGCGCGCGGCTTATCGATTTGTAAGCAGTTTGGCGGAAAGCGGTCTTTTGCCCGATGTCGCCAAGGTGAATGTGGCGTTGTACGGTTCGTTGGCGCTGACTGGCATCGGGCATGGAACGGACAAAGCGGTCTTGATGGGCTTGAAAGGTGAGCAGCCCGAGACGGTCGATCCTGAACAGATCGATGCCCAGGTCGATGCGATCAAAGAATCGGGTCAGATCGAGTTGTTAAAACAGAAGACCATTGCGTTTTCGTACTCGAGTGATTTGAAACTGTTAAGAAAAGAAAAGCTGCCCGAACACCCCAATGGAATGCAAATTTCCGCATTTTCGACTTCGGGGGACTTGTTGTTTTGCGAGCACTACTTCTCGATTGGTGGCGGTTTTGTGCTGACAAGATCGGAAGCGGCCGCCGGCGGGGTCAGCCGTAATGATTCGGAGATTCCATTTCCTTTTTCGACTAGCCTGCAACTGATTTCGCTTTGTCATGAACATAAGTTGCCGATCAGCCAAATCGTGATGGAAAACGAAAAGGCTTGGTTGCCTGAAGCCGAGGTTCGCGAGCGGTTGTTGCACATTTGGCAAGTGATGCAGGAATGTGTGCAGGCGGGCTATTTAAAAGAAGGTGTATTGCCTGGAGGATTAAAGGTTCGCCGCCGAGCAGCATCGCTTTATCGTTCACTCTCAAGTAAGCCAGAACATGCGCTGCGTGACCCCTTAAATGTTTTGGACTGGGTTGATCTTTATGCGTTATCAGTGAACGAAGAAAATGCGGCAGGTGGCCGGGTGGTGACTGCTCCGACCAACGGTGCAGCCGGAATTATTCCAGCGGTCCTACATTACTACGATCGCTTCGTTGCATCGAGCAATACTGATGGTGTTATTCGGTTTCTGCTGACTGCCGGCGCGATTGCGATGCTTTACAAGAAGAATGCTTCGATTTCCGGAGCCGAAGTTGGATGCCAGGGTGAAGTGGGAGTGGCGTGTTCAATGGCGGCTGGTGCGCTGACCGAGGTCATGGGCGGCACGGTGGATCAAGTGGAGCAGGCGGCTGAAATCGGTATGGAGCACAACTTGGGATTAACTTGCGATCCGATTGGTGGATTGGTCCAGGTTCCATGTATCGAACGAAATGCGATGGGTTCAGTTAAAGCGATCAACGCTTCAAGGTTGGCTTTGCGGGGCGATGGTTCCCATCATGTATCGCTGGACAAAGTAATCGCGACCATGCGGCGAACTGGAAAAGACATGAGTTCCAAGTACAAAGAAACGTCGCGAGGCGGACTGGCCGTGAATTTGCCCGAATGTTGACAACTTGTGTCACAGTTTGACCGTAGGCTGCGTTTAGCAACTTTGCTGTGTCGGTATCGGAACCAAATGGGAAGTTCAAAACGACCGCCAGAATTTTTTGATCGGTCAATTGCTAATTGTGATCATACCAATCGTTGGATCACGGTTGCAGTTTTGTTATGCTAGTGCGAATGAACAAACGCAGACCTTCTACTGATTTGGCACTTGCGCAATTAGCACTTGCCCAATGTGCCCCGGCGTGGCTGGCGGATGTGTCTTTGTGCTTCGTGGGCAAGCTTGGTGGTCTGGCAAAACGGGCCGCCAATCAATGGGTGCTTGATAATGGTGGTCGGATTGTTTCGCTGAATGATCAACGGTTGGAGATGATCGTCTTAGGTGCAGAATCGTTTCCATTTAGCCTGCAGTCGCTGGACGATGATGTCCTAGAGCGGATCGAGAATCGACAGGTAAAGTTGATTGAAGAGACCGAATTTTGGCAGCGATGTGAGTTGCTCGATCGCGCAGAATCATTGTCTCAACTGTACACGCCGGCCATGTTGGCGGACCTGCTGGAAGTTCCTGTTCGGCAAATTCGACGTTGGCATCGGTTAGGACTGATCCAACCGATAAAGGAAGTTCATCGCTTACCTTATTTTGATTTTCAAGAGGTGGCATCGGCTAGGCGATTGGTGCGTTGGCTGGGAAGTGCTAGTGCCGAGCAGATCGAAAATAAGCTAGTCAAGTTGGTTGGCCACTTGCCAGGTGTCCAGCGTCCATTATCGCAATTGCCAATCATCGTCGAAGGCAATCTTGTGTTGTTGCGTCAGATGACCGGGCTGATGGAACCTGGCGGGCAAACTCGTTTTGACTTTGTCCATTTGGATGATGAATTCGAAGAAGACTTGGTTGTGCCCGTGTATGCATTCAACCCACGTTTAACATCGCCGGAATTGAATGTGCGTCTGGTGGATTCAGAATTGCAACTTGCTGCAACTCCCGAACAGTGCTTGCAAGAGGCGATTGCGTGTGAGGACGCACAAGACTGGCAACAGGCGATCGAAGTGTACCGATCGATGATGTTCGCATTTGGACCGACGGCTGATGTTTGTTTTCAGATTGCCGAATTGTTGTATCGTCAGGGTGATCTGACTGCCGCTCGTGAGCGATATTACATGGCAGTAGAATTGGACGAGGATTTCGTTGAGGCACTCGCGAATCTTGGATGCGTACTTTCGGAATTGGAGCAATGGGAATTGGCGGTGGCTGCATTTGAAGGTGCATTAGCGTTGCATCCCGACTACGCCGATGTCTTGTTTCATTTGGCGAGCGCGTTGGACAAGCTGGATCGAGCTTCCGAGGCGGATGGCTACTGG
>Ga0105050_10009354_pt1 | contig 11003 bp, 13 predicted proteins | sample FRY01_FD_78088 | JGI IMG/M metagenome (GOLD analysis project Ga0105050, IMG submission 78088) | Freshwater microbial communities from Lake Fryxell liftoff mats and glacier meltwater in Antarctica - FRY-01 | ecosystem: Environmental > Aquatic > Freshwater > Ice > Glacier meltwater ... | reverse complement strand
CAATCCGGTCGAACTGGTCGTCCAGCAATCCATAGCGCATGGTCGAAAGCCCCCTCGCCGAAGGCCCTCCATGAATCACGCTTTATGTGATTTGCGAATCCCCTAAATGACGACTCGCCCTAGGGTTCGGGGTGAATTGTCCGGGAGGTTGATTTGCTGGCGTCGGATACCTTGCCGATTGTGGATTTCTCGGCGCTGGGGGCGAGCGAGGCGGCGGATCTTGCGTTGGCGCGAGAGCTGGACGGGATACTTCGGACGATCGGCTTCTGCTATTTCCGGAATATCGAAGTGTCGCAGGAGCTAGTGGACGGGTTGTTCCGGGAGTCGGCGCGGTTTCATTCGCTGCCGGAGGGGGAGAAGCGGCGGCTTGCGATGAATGCGGCACATCGGGGGTACATGGCGCCGAATTCTTCCGTGATCGTGACGTCGACGGTGGCGAATGTGCGGCGGCCGAACTACTCCGAGTCGTTGATGATCATGCATGAGGTGGAGCCTTCCGATCCGCGATATGGGACGGAGGTGCATGGGCCGAATATGTGGCAGGAGCTGGCGGGGTTTCGGGAGGCGGTTGGGGCGTATGAGGCGGCGATGCGGGGGTTTTGCATGAAGCTGCTGCGGTCGACGGCTTTGGCGCTGGATTTACCGGCGGACTGGTTCGTGCGGCATTTCGAGCGTCCGACGACGTTCCTTTGGCTGCTGCATTATCCGCCGCAGCCGGCGAACGCGGCCCCGGATGCGTTCGGGTCGGCGCCGCATACCGACTACGGCTTCCTGACGATATTGTGCCAGGACTCGGCCGGGGGGCTGGAGGTTCGGCGGGCGGACGGGACGTGGGTGGTGAACGTTGCCGACATGCTGTCGCGGTGGACGAACCGGAGATGGTAGAGCACGCCGCATCGGGTGAAGAATGTATCGGGCGGGGATCGGTATTCCAATCCGTATTTCTTCGATATGGACATGGATAGCATTGTGGAATGCGTGCCGAGTTGCACCTCGGATACGAATCCGCCGCGGTGGGGTGCGGTGCGGTAAGGGGATTATCTGATGGAGCGGCTGGATAAGAATTACGCCTACCGAAAGAAGTAAGACTCTTTTTTCTAAAGAAAGAGAAACGAAAAGACTTCCTGTCTGTTTGCGCCGCGGCTGCCTGTTGAGGCAGCTGCGAACGGGTGGAAATTTTTTGGTTTTTTTCAAAAAAGAACATCCTTCTTTTTTTTCTTGTTGCCTCTCTGCCGAGCCTGTGGTGCTGTTTCGGTGCAGCAACTGGCGGGAGCGGGTTCATGGGCGTGTTCTCAGGTATTTGGCGTGGGCTTCTGGCCGGCGTAGTCGTGTTGGCGGTGGGCGGGGTGGCCCAGGCGCAGCAGAAGGTGATCCGGACAGTTCCTTCGGCGGATGTGACGGTGCTGGACCCGATGTTCAGCACGGCGTGGATGAGCCTGATCCATGGGGTGATGATCTACGAATCGCTGTTCACGCTGGACCGCCAGCTCAATCCGAAGCCGCAGATGGCGGAGAGCTGGAGCCAGGGGGCGGATGGGCTTTCGTAGCGGATCACGTTGCGCGAGGGGGTGGCGTTCCATGACGGGGCGCCGGTGACGGCTTCGGATGTGGTGGCCTCGATCCCGCGGTGGCTGGTGATCGATACGGTGGGGCGGCACATGGCCGGCGCGGTGGCGAGCGTGGGCGAGGTGGACGGGCGGACGATCGAGGTCAAGCTGAGCCGGCCGTATCCCGGGTTCATGCTGTCGATGGCGGCGATTCCGGCGAGGTTCCAGACGGTAATGCGGGCGCAGGATGCGGTCGGGGCGGATGGCAAGCCGGTGCTGCCGCAGGTGGGCAACGCGATCGGGTCGGGGCCGTTCCGGTTCAATCATGCCGAGCGGGTTTCCGGGCACAAGGCGGTTTATGAGCGCAATGCCGCCTATCGGCCGCGGGCGGAGGCGCCGGACGGGCTGGCGGGTGGGCGGCACGTGAAGGTGGACCGGGTCGAGTGGCGGGTGATCCCGGACGCGGCCACGGCGTCGGCGGCGTTGCAGGCCAACGAGGTGGACATGCTGGAGCGGGCCGCGCCAGACCTGTTGCCGCTGCTGCGGCGCCACGCGAACATCCGGCTGATGAAGAACACGCATCTGTCGGGGCAGAACATGCTGCGGCCGAATGCCTCGATTGCTCCGTTCAACCGGGTGGAGATGCGGCGCGCGCTGAACTGGGTGGTGAACCAGTCGGACTACATGGCCGCGGCGTGGGGCGAGCCGGAGAACTGGCGGACCTGCAACTCGTATTTCGTGTGCGGAACGCCGTTCGGGACGAAGGCGGGGCGGAGCATCTGACGATGGACCTGGCGAAGGCGAGGCAGATGTTCATGGATGCGGAGTAGCAGGGGGAGAAGCTGTATTTCATCTCGACCAAGGAGATCGCCCCGCTCGGACAGATGGCGGAGGTGGCCGCCGATGCGTTGCAGTAGGCGGAGCTGAACATCGAGGTGGTGTGGAGCGACTGGGGGACGGTGGGGCAGCGGCTGCGCAACAAGGAAAGCTGGCACATGTTCCTGACCGGGGCGCCTGGTGCGATCATGTTTCATCCGCTGACCAATGTGGGCACGGACATGACCTGCGAGGGGCGGAACTTCGTGGGCTGGCCGTGCGACCTGGAGGTGGAGAAGCTGCGGACGGCGTTCCTGGAGGCGGATGATGCGTCGCGGCCGGCGGCGCTTGAGCGGTATCATCGGGCGTTGGTGGCGGCGGTGCCGTACCGGGTGCTTGGGCAGTACGACCAGTTCGTGGCGACGCGGACCTCGCTGTCGGGGCTGCTGGAGTCGCCGGTGGTGGTGTATTGAAATTTGGAGAAAAAGTAGGGACTGCTGCCATGGCCGATGCCGCGTTGATCGGGAAGCTGGAAGCCGCCGTGGAGGCGAACTGGGAGAGGCAGGTCGCCTGGTTGCAGACCCTGGTGCGGTTTCCCTCGGTCCGGGGGAAGGAGGGGCCGTGCCAGGATTGGCTGGCCCGCGAGATGGCGGCGCGGGGGTGGAGTGTGGATCGATACACACTTTCCGAGGTGCAGATGGCGCATCTGCCGGGGTTTTCGCCGGTAATGGACACCGACTATTCGCAGGCGGTGCAGGTTGTGGGGGCGGTTCGCTCGCCGGTGCAGAAGGGGAAATCCTTGGTCGTGCAGGGGCATGTGGACGTGGTACCGCCGGGGCCGGAGGAGATGTGGCAGTTCCCGCCGTTCGATCCAGTGATCTCGGGCGAGTGGATGAACGGGCGCGGCTGCCATGACATGAAGCAGGGTGTCGCGGCGATGTTCTTCGCGATGGATGCGCTGAAGACCGCGGGACTGGCGCCGGCGTCCGATGTTTACGTGCAGACGGTGACGGAGGAGGAGTGCACCGGAAACGGGGCGCTTTCGACGCTGGCGCGCGGGTATCGGGCGGATGCGGCGCTTGTGCCGGAGCCGACCGGGGGGCAGCTGACGCGGGCGCATGTGGGGGTGATGTGGTTCCGGCTGCGCATCCGGGGCGTTCCCGTGCATGTGGCTGTGGCCGATACCGGGACCAACGCGATCATGAGCGCGTACAAGCTGCTGGAGGAGCTGTATGGGCTGACGGGGCGGATCAATGCGCGAGCGAAGGATCATCCCTTGTTCAAGGGAATGAACAACCCGGTGAAGTTCAATCCCGGGGTGATCCGGGGCGGGGATTGGGGCAGTTCGACGCCGGCGTGGTGCGAGGTGGATTGCCGGATCGGGTTGCTGGAGGGCACGACGCTGGCGCAGGCGCGGCAGGATGTTCTGGACACGGTGGCAGCCGCGGCGAAGGGGGATTCGTTCCTGGCGAACAATCCGCCGGAGGTGATCTGGAACGGGTTCCAGGCCGATGCCTTCCACCTGCCGGAGGGGAGCGAGGCGGAGCGGGTTCTGGCGGCGACGCATGAGGCGGTGTACGGCGAGCAGCTGCGCACGCATGTGTCGACCGGGGTGGCCGATGTGCGGGCCTACTGGAACTACTACGGGATTCCCGCCCTGTGCTACGGGCCGAAGGGGGAGGGTGCGCATGCGTTCGACGAGCGGGCGCATCTGCCGAGCCTGAAGAAGAACACGGTGACGATCGCGGCGTTCATCGCGGCGTGGTGCGGGGTTCGTCCGCTTTCATGACGGGGACTGGGGCGACGCCCCAGCGGGGTCGAGGGGCGGCGCCCCTCGTCTTCTGCCTGGTCTCCTGTGGGTAGCGTGGAACACGGGAAGCGAATCGCTGCGTGCTTGGCGCGCCGGCGGCTGGTGTGTATGTTCCCGCTTCGTTCGCTACGCCGGTGTCGCCGCGGCGCATCAAATACCCATATTGTGTAGGGGGTTGGGTGGAGCCCGCTAGATGTAGTGTAATTTGAATTGACGGCCGCAAGCCTTTGGGCAGAATGGGGTTACGGGGTGTTCGTCCCCGCTTCGGGATTGAGGGGGCTACTCGTGCTTGATGTCGTTCAGTTCCAAGGCCACCACCAGGTTCGAGTGAACCGCTCCCGCGACGCGCTGCTGACCGATTTCGGCCGCGCGACGCTGGATGACCGTTACCTGCTGCCGGGCGAGAGCTACCAGGACCTGTTCGCGCGGGTTTCGAGCTTTTACGGCGACGACCAGGGGCACGCGCAGCGGCTGTACGACTACATGAGCCGGCACTGGTTCATGCCGGCGACGCCGGTGCTATCGAATGGGGGCACCACGCGGGGGCTGCCGATCTCCTGCTTTCTCAACGAGGCCAGCGATTCGCTCGACGGCATCGTGGGGCTTTGGAACGAAAACGTGTGGCTTGCCTCCAAGGGCGGCGGCATCGGGTCGTACTGGGGCAACCTGCGCTCGATCGGCGAGAAGGTGGGGCAGAACGGCAAGACCTCGGGCGTGATCCCGTTCATCCGGGTGATGGACAGCCTGACTCTTGCGATCTCCCAGGGGTCGCTGCGGCGGGGATCGGCGGCGGTTTATCTGCCAGTGTCGCACCCGGAGATCGAGGAGTTCATCGAGCTGCGGCGGCCGACCGGCGGCGATCCGAATCGCAAGGCGCTGAACCTGCACCACGGCATCCTGGTGCCCGACGCGTTCATGCGCGCGGTGGAGTCGGGCGAGGACTGGGCGTTCACCTCGCCCAAAGACGGCAGCGTGGTGCGCAAGGTCAACGCGCGGTCCCTGTGGATCCGCATCCTGACGGCGCGGATCGAGACCGGCGAGCCGTATCTGATCTTCAGCGACCACGTGAACAATGCGCGCCCGGAGCACCACAAGCTGGCCGGGCTTGAGGTCAAGACGTCGAACCTGTGCAGCGAGATCACGCTGCCGACCGGGATCGACCAGCATGGCAAGCAGCGCACGGCGGTGTGCTGCCTGTCGTCGCTGAACCTCGAGAACTGGTTCGAGTGGAAGGACGACCCGCTGTTCATCGAGGACGTGATGCGCTTCCTCGACAACGTGTTGCAGGATTTCATCGACCGCGCGCCGGAAGGGATGGAGCGGGCGAAGTATGCCGCCATGCGCGAGCGTTCAGTGGGCCTTGGCGTGATGGGATTCCACTCGTTCCTGCAGGCGCAGAAGGTGCCGTTCGAGAGCGTGATCGCGAAGGTGTGGAACAAAAAGATGTTCAAGCACATCCGCGAGCAGGCCGACAACGCGAGCCGGATGTTGGCCGACGAGCGCGGGGCGTGCCCGGATGCGGCCGAGTATGGAGTGCATGAGCGGTTCAGCCACAAGATGGCGGTCGCGCCGACGGCGTCGATCTCGATCATCGCCGGCAATTCCTCGCCGGGGGTGGAGCCGATCGCGGCGAACGTGTTCCTGCAGAAGACGCTGTCGGGCAGCTTCACGGTGCGCAACCGGCATCTGCACCGGTTGCTGATCGAGAAGGAGCGGGACAGCGACGCCGTCTGGTCCTCCATCACCACCAACAAAGGCAGCGTCCAACACCTCGATTTCCTCACCGAACAGGAAAAAGCCGTCTACAAAACCGCCTTCGAACTCGACCAGCGCTGGGTCATCGAACACGCCGCCGACCGAACCCCCTTCATCTGCCAAAGCCAGTCGGTCAACATCTTCGTCCCCGCCGACGTCAACAAGCGCGACCTCCACCAAATTCACTACCTGGCCTGGAAGAAAGGCGTGAAATCCCTCTACTACTGCCGCTCCATGTCCATCCAACGCGCCGACGCCGTCAGCGAAAAAGCCGTCCGTCCCCTCGAATTCATCGGCCTCTCCGCCATCAACCACCCCTCCAACGACCAAGGAATCCTCCCCCTTGTCGCCGGAACCCCCCGCGCCAACCCCACCGACTACGACGAATGCCTCGCCTGCCAGTAGGGCAGGGGGCAGAAGGGAAGAAAGGCGAGGGCTCTGCCCTCGACCCGCCGGGGCGTCGCCCCAGGCCCCGCCGATTCAGCTGAATATCCTTCACTTGCCAGGATTGCAGAAAGATAGTTTCCGCAACGGTCACGTCGTCTGACCCAGAGCCATCAATCTGCACACACACACACACGTGGTGCCGCGCGACACCCTGTTCACAACGAGCGTCAGCGAGGCAGAAGTATTCCACGGCATTGGCACGATGCCGGAAGGCCGCCGCCGGGATGGCCTCGCTGCATCCGCCGAAGCGTTGTTCGACGAGGAGTTTGCCGGACGGGTGCTGCCGTTCGCTGGCATCGCCGCCCGCCGCTACGAGGAGATCATCATGGGTCGCCACACTGTCGGCAAACCCATCAGTAGCTTCGATGCGCTGGTCGCCGCCATCGCCCTCGCGGCTGGCGCGCGCATGGTGACGCGCAATACCAGGGATTTCGAGGGATGCGGCCTTACTTTGATCGATCCCTGGACAGCCTGATGAAGGTGCAGGGTAGGAGAGGCTGAGCTTACCATGCAGCACGACGAATTCCGGATCGGCGTGACGCTGGATTGCTTCGCAAGGGCTCGCACTGGCAGCCTGAGGATAGAACCTCCCTTCACCCTATTGCCCTGTGAAGCGCGAGCTTCAGCTTGATATTCTTCATAAGTATGATAAAGTATGTCTGGGTGTTTTCAGGAATAATGCCATGGCCGAAATCGAGCGGATGACGATCACCCTGCCGTCCGACATGGTCGCCGTTGTCAGAGGTGCAGTTGATGGCGGCGACTATGCGTCAAACAGCGAGGTGATGCGCGAGGCCCTGCGCGACTGGAAGATGAAGCGCGCGCTTCAGCTCCACGAACTCGCCGCGCTGAAGGCGGATATCGACCGTGGCCTTACTGACCTCGCCGAAGGCCGCGTGCAGGACTTTGACGCAAACCGGATCATCGAGCGCGGGAGGAAGCTATTAGCCGGCCGCTCGACCTCCGCCCCAACGCCTCCGACTAAGAAGAATGCCTCACCTGCCAGTAGGGCAGGGGGCAGAAGCGAAGAAAGGCGAGGGCTCTGCCCTCAACCCGCTGGGGCGTCGCCCCAGACCCCTTTCAGTTGGCAGGGTGGCAACGCCGCCTCGCAAATTAAATCTAAATATTGAAATAAATTTACCAGTGCGCCAATCTAAGGGGAAGGGGAAAGAGACCGACATGGTAGCCTGGCAGAAAGGAGCCAAAATACCGAACCTGAAACTCGTGCACGATGCCGAGCGTTCGATTCAGCCAAGCCCAGAATCAGTCCAAACAGATGTTTCTGATGTCCTTCGCAGGGTATTGGAGAACGGGGTAATTCAGGGTGACGCTCAGCCGCTGCTGGCAAATCTTCCGCGCGAGAGCGTCGATCTATTTTTTATGAGCCCGCCCTACGCTGATGCGAGAGCCTATAGCCGGATTCATCCCGACCGCTACGTAGAATGGTTTTTGCCATTCGCGCGCAGCATGTTCGATGCGACGAAACAAACTGGCAGCCTGATTATCAACATTAAGAACCGCGTTGCGAACAAGGGGCCGCTAAAGGGACAGCGTCACCCGTACGTGTATGATTTGGTCCTCGCGCTGCAGAACATGGGTTGGCGATGGATCGAGACCTACATATGGGCGAAACCGAATGCCGTACCTGGCAAATTTGGCCCTCGTACGAAAGATAGTTTCGAATACGTCTATCACTTTGCCCGTGGGCTCAAGCCTTATTTTGACCTGAACTCGATCCGGGTACCTTACAAAGCGGACGAGGCCGAGATCGCCCGGCGCAAACGTGATGTGTCAGGCCGGCGCAGTACTGAGGCTGGTTTCGGACGTGACCGGACCAAAACATATCTACTTGGCGGAGCCGACCCCGGCAATGTTGTGAGCGTTTCGCAGACGTACAACCAATATCGTGGCGTGGCTCATACCGCAGCCATGCCAGAGGGTTTGGCGGAATTTTTTGTCAAAGCAGCTTCGCCGGTTGGTGGTGTAGTGATTGACCCATTTGCAGGGGGCGGGACGACCGTCGTTGTTTCCCGCCGTCATAAGCGGATCGCAGGGGGATTTGAAATTCACGAGAAATTTGTTGACGAGGCACTTCGTCGCATTAGGGCCAACGTGGCCGACGACACTCCGGGGCGCTTGGTAAGCGCGATGGCGGGCTAGCCTTATGACGGTTCAGGAGACGGTGGACGCGATTCTTGGCGCCGAAACATGGACGCAGCGCATTCAGCAAATTCGGCTCGTTCCTCAAAGGCATGGAACAGGCGACTATACGGCCATCTATGCTTCTGTGGCGCGAACGCTCTATATGCCGCATCTTGCCCCAGATTTTGCATACATCCACGACGCTCCTTTCTACGATCAGGCACACTTCTTCCGCGCCTATGACCTCGCCCATGAGTTTACAGCAGGGTTTACTAAGATCTCGGAGGAATATTTAGCTAAAACACTGGTTCGTCATCCGGAAACTCTCTTAGTGTTTCGTAGTCTGTTGGGACTAACCAGAGACGAATTCGCCCACTCATCTTTACTTTCTTGTGGCCCTTTTGATGTCAAGCCCCTCTCCGCATCGCAGGTCGACACAATGGAACGCAATGGCCTTGTAGGTTCAAAGGTCGTAAGGAGGCCCGGACGGGCCGCTCTCGAAAAAGCCCAACAGCAAGCTATGATCGCGGCGAAAGTCATCGTTGCGGTGATGGACGGTGAGTTGTTTGGCGACGCCCCAACCGGGCTGCACAGCAAGCAACAAAAATTTGATACCGAGCGAAGTTGGGACAGCGTTCGTGATTATGCTGTTTCTGGTGTGCCATTAAAGGCATTTCTCCATCAACGACATTATGGCGGTGCTTTTAGGCAGGTTTTAGATGCAACTTCGACACGAAGAGGCGATCTCATCGAAGATGCCGTTGAGGCAATGTTTTCCAAGCGTCGAATCTCCTTCATTAGAACGGGTAGTCACAATCAAGCGGAGATAGCAAGTCGCTTCGAAGTTCAAGTAACTCCGGCGCCGGATTTTGTAGTCTTCGATGCGTTGGACGACAGCCTTAAGGCAATACTTGAATGCAAGGGGACGAACAACGGCGGGACTGCTAGAGATAAGGCGCTTCGTTTCAACCGGTTACGGAATGAGTCGATAAGACTTGGCGGCGTACCACTCATCGCGGTTTTAGGCGGTATCGGATGGGCGCGGATCAACGATGCTCTTGGTCCCGTCGTTCGGGATACCGACGGTCGGGTCTTCACCTTATCGACGCTGGACTCGATGCTTGAGGTAGCCCCTTTCCCCGGGTTGCTTGGCGCCGTTCACTCCGGCAGTTGTTAACGGATCGTCATGTGACCCCGGGTTCCCCCGATCTGCCGCCACCCGACGTAGGGCGTAGGACGTATTGAGCGCAGCGGAGCCCATCGATCGCACCAAACCGTGTTCGAACGCGGCTGACGACTGCGTCAGCCAATTGCGCCCCGCGTGAAATCCGTAACCCCGCTCACACTTGCCTGCCCACGCAGCCTCGCCAAATCATAATTCATCTGTATCCGCAACCAAGGCTCCGCCGACCCACCAAGCGCCCGCTCCAGCCGCAGCGCCATTTCCGGCGCAATCCCGCTGCGCCCGCTCACCACGTTGTGCAACTGCTGCCGCGTAACCCCCAACCTGTTCGCCGCCTTGGCCACCGACAACCCCAACTCATCGATGGAATCCCGCACCAGTTCCCCCGGATGCAGCGGTACCTTCATGTGCATCGCTCCCCACTCCCTTAATGACAATCCACCAGATCAACATCCAACGCCCGCCCACCCTCGAACCGCGTCAAACCCGTCCGTTGTCACATATAGCGCAATTGTGCTACAGACCCAACACCCACCAGAGGCCCCCCAATGCCCACCACCACCACCACCACCACCACCACCATCCGCATCGAGGACACCCTGAAAGCCCGCCTCGCCGCCGCCGCCGCGCGCACCGGCAAGACCCCCCACGCCTTCATCCTCGACGCCATCGCCGCGACCGTCGAACAGGCCGAAATCGACGCTGAATTCCATCGCATCGCCGACGAGCGTTGGGCCAATTTCTTGGCAACCGGCAAGTCCGTGGCCTGGGACGATGCCAAGGCGTGGCTGGGCGCCCGATCGCGCGGTCAGCGCCCACCCAAGCCCACACCACGCACCCCGGGCGCCTGACCGGTCCAGCCCGACCGAGATGGCGCAAATCGAACTGCTCTCCGAAGTCCGGGACGACTTCGACCGTTTCCTCGACCACACGGAGCAGTTCGGGATCGCCGACGCGCCGGCGCGCATCGACGAAATCATCCAGGCGATTCAAATCCTCTCGCACTCGCCCCTCATCGGCCGCCCGGTCCAGGGCGGCGAGCGCGAACTGGTCATCGGCCGCGATTCGTGCGGCTTCGTCGCCCTCTACCGTTTCGTGCCGGCCATCGACACCGTCTTCATCCTGGCGATCCGCAGCCAACGCGAGTCGGGCCACAAGCGCCCAAAGTGAGCCGATGGGGAGGCTAGTACATCCCGGCTGAAATATCGACCCCAAGTCCTCGATCACTGTTTGAGCGGTTTGCCCTCGTAAGTCCACTTAAACGGCTTGGCGAGGGTTTCGTTAAAATAGGCAATGAATGCCT
>Ga0105050_10009353_pt1 | contig 11004 bp, 11 predicted proteins | sample FRY01_FD_78088 | JGI IMG/M metagenome (GOLD analysis project Ga0105050, IMG submission 78088) | Freshwater microbial communities from Lake Fryxell liftoff mats and glacier meltwater in Antarctica - FRY-01 | ecosystem: Environmental > Aquatic > Freshwater > Ice > Glacier meltwater ... | reverse complement strand
GGGGGGGGGGGTGGGGGGGGGGGGGGGGGGGGGAGGCTCTAGACGTTTACCAAGGCCCAAGTCAAGCGCTGGCGGTTCATCCTGGCTTTTGAAGTGGATCCAGACAATGCACAGCGCCGATGTCCGGACCGCTCCAAACCGAGCTCCGGGGAGCCCTGGCGTCCGGGGAAACCCTGACCGTGGACATGGAGTACGAGCAGCTGTCCCATCTGTTCCGCCCCCATTCCCCGCTGTGGCAACAGGGGGGCAACTCCGTAGCCGAAATGAGGGTGCAGCAGGCTAGCAACGATCGCGTGGTGCCCGTGGTGTGCTACTTTGAGAGGGCCAAGCTGAGGATGGATTTCCAAACGCTGGAAGGGGACCGTTTCATGCCCGCCCTACGGGAGCTCGCGGAGGAGCTGGCGCGCCAGGGCCTGCGTTTCAGGTGCAGCCATCTAGGGGGCTCCTTGTTCGGTTGCGACGTGTACGAAACCGGGGGCTTTTACGAAAGCAGCTTTGGGCCCTCTGAAGCCGGCCTGGAATGGGGGTCGTCTTGGGACCTTGTGCTGGCCATCGCCGGCGCGCCGGAGTTCCAGCACTTCGTGGCAGAGACTGCCATCGCGAAACTGCTGCCCCACATGCTCAAGGCCTTCGCAGACGGCCCTGTGCTGTACGTGCGTGTCAAGTACGGCATCCAGACGCCTAACGCGCCCCGGTGGCCCCTCCACATCCGGCTGCCTCCCGGCCCGGGGCCCGCAGCTCCGGAACAGCCGGTGGATGGCTTCGCCACACTCCCCCCCGGCTCGCACTATCAGGCTTCCTTCGGCGACAATGCCTTCGTGGTGGGCTACGTCGCGGTGGATTGCCAAGAAGGGCGGGGTGGAAAGCAGGCGGCAGTCCCCGGCAGTGCCAGCGTGATTGAGTGCGCCGCCGCCACCTCGCACAGTCCGTTCTATTCCATCGCCGACCTGGCAGCCGCCGACTTGGGCGGAGAGGCCATCTCCGCTGGGTACCTGTGGAAATACCGGGATAGCCCCGTGAAGTTCATTGCATTCGAACGGTCCACGAAAGCCGTGCTGGGCCTGCTGTTTGCCAATCACACCCGCCGGTCGTCCGCCCTCTATCTATCGGCTCTCTGCTCCTCAGCTTCCGGCGTGGGCACCGTGCTTGTCCGAGCGTTCCACGACTGGTTGGACAGGAAGGTGGCAAGCGGCAGCCCTGTGACGGCTATTGCACTGGACTCCGTGGCGGCTGCCATCGCATTCCACGAGCGCGGTGGTTATCAACTCCGCAAAACCTGCGAGCCGGGCGGGGCCATTGAGCCCAGCGGGCTTCCTCGGGACATCGCAGCCGTAGAGGCGGTAGACAGACTTCTCGCCATTTCCAGAGCAGGCCTGGGCCCACCCGAGTGCAAAATCATTGACGATGCCGCTTGGCCACCGGGAGAGGTGTCAGCCCAGCGACGTCTTGCGTGGAACTCGGACGCCAGCTGCAGCGACGGTCTGTTCCCCATGCTGAGGTGCATGGACACGCGGGCGCACCCGGCGGCAGCCGACCTGTTCGTACGCGCGTCACCGCCGTTTCAGGCAGAGCTGGAGAGGGGGCTTGCGACCGGCAGCCCACAGGTCGTGGAGGCGGAGTATGCGCAGGTGTCGCAGCTGTTCCGCCTTGGGTCCTCGCTGTGGAAGCAGGGCGGAAGCCGCATGACGTGCATCCGGTTGCAGCAGACGGGAGAGAAAGGGGTAGTTCCCCTGCGGTGTCGTCGGCCCAGCGCCGACCAACTGCGCCTGACCTTCGAAACGTTAGAAGTCAGCCGGTGCATGTTTGCCTTGCACTGTTTCGCCAAGGAACTCCGGCTCAGGGAGATCTGTTTTGGCTGCACGCAAGAAGGGCCAGGCGCGTTCCGGATTGCTGTGCGGACGGGGTTCCTGCCCTCCAAGAGCTTGAACAGCAAGGCCCCCGACCTGGTGGTGCTCCCGGGCACGGTATTCTCTTGCAGGGTCGTGGTGGCCATCGACGGGATGCCCAAATTCCACTGCTCCGTGGCAGAGATTGCCATCGCAACACTGCTGCCCCCCTTGCTAAGTCGAGTTGCGGACGGCCCCGTTTTAGATGTGCACGTCATGTACGGCAATGCCGGCCCGGGCGTTCCCGTGTTGCTGCTGCGACTTTTGCTACCCTCTTTGAGGTCGGACAGGGCACCAGACGAAGCCCCCGCATTGCTCGGCGCCGAGGAGTCCCCTCACCCCAGCGTCCCGCGCGGGGACCGGCCCTTGACGCGCCCCAGGCCCAAGTCTCGACCCGAGACAAGGTCGCCTTCGAGGGAACGTGCACGGCAGCGTCGCAGTAGCCATTTCTCCTGAAGCTCGGATGTGTTGCGGCAGCGCAATGCGGGCCGAACTACATTGCTCGTGTTTTCCAAGAGGGCCCACGTCGCCCAACTCGTGCAAGACCCACCCGCCCGCCCCGTCCGGCCCGTCAGCATAGGTTCACACCCGGCCGGAACTGTTGCGTCAGCGCCGCAAGTTGCCGGCAATCGCAAGACACATACATCTGCGGAACTCGGGGACCGCGGGGCGGAAGAGGTGACGTCAGGGGGGGGGTGTTGTTTTCCCGAGGTGGAACGACGGAAGGTACCGCACACTTGAACACATTTCCTTCTTTGTGCCATGTCTGCGAACGCCACTGCCACGGTCCGGAGCCGCTCCCCCCTGCCATCCAAGCGTTTGTTCGAGCCTGCCCTCTGTGCAAGACCGACCCTGGAGGCCGCGCCAGCGCCTGCGGATCCGTACCTGTCTGCATGCGGTATGCGCTGTGGCTTGTTGCCGCTCGTCGCGTATCACCCCTTGCGTGTGTTGCGCCACGATACAGAGTCCGGCACATTGAAACGCCAGTGTGTGGGGGTCTCTCCCGCGGTGCTGACTGAGCCACCGGTGACGTGGTTTTCCGCGTGCCCGGATTGTTCCGAGACGCGAGCCGACGACAGCCCAGAATGCTCCTCGGTGTTGTGCGAGCGCAGCAAATGCCCCGAATGTGCCGTTGGTCTGCGTTATGGTAATTGCCGCATCTGCGGTTGGTCGGTTGTGGCCGCCGTCCCGCGCTTGGCTCCCCTGTACCCTGCAGTGGCGGGTGGCGACCTCATTCGCCTCCGCGCCGGTAGACAAAAGGTAGCTGCCGCGTTGGCACAATGCCAGAAACGCATCGACGGCGCCCAGTGCATTCTTTCCGGCTTGCCCTGGTCGCAAGCACTCTGCTGCCAGGACGTCCTGGCCATGTACGACCAAGCGGTCAAGGAAGCAGCGCTCCCCGGCGACAGCCACTCACACGAGGACCGTTCAGAGGCAAGGCGGCTGGTGCGTCGCCGCGGCGAGCTCCTGAGGCAGATTGAGGCTGCTGTAAACGTTGCGAAGCGAGTCACGGACGCCCGATTGCACGTTGCCAGCGCAGGTGCCAGTCTGCTGAAAGCCTGGACTGGTATTTTGGATGCCCAGGCCTGGAGCGAGGTGCCCGAAGCCGCACTGGCCATTGCCGACGACCTCTTCAGGCGAAGCAGTTGTGACGACCATCCTACCGGCGTATGCTTGCGCGGGACGGTCTTTGCAGACGTCATTGTTGCGCACGTGCGCAGCAACTACAAGGCCGCAGAGGTTACCCGTGCGACGGCGGGATCCCGGTAGAGTTGCGCGGAGCCACGACAAGAGTTGGCAGTTTTGGTTTAGGGATGGCGGGTTGCTGACGAATGTACTGGAAATACATTTACGGGCTGGCTTGGGACCGGGGCCGCCGTATCCACCCAAACGTCTTGCCAGAAGTGTACAAGGTGTACCGCTCAGCAGCCCGAGGAGCACTCTGGTTGCTGGCACACGAACGTGGGCGCATCAGGGCACCCCCTCACGCCCAACGAGGTGCAGGATAGCCCGGACAAACTGTTTTGGAGAAATCCGGAGAGCATGGTCCTGCCCTAAGTGCAAATGGTGCCACTGGAGCCCAGGCGCTATGCTTGAATGGCTGGTTTTGTGACCGGGATGGCGGGCAAGGCATGGCATGCCGGTGCAACGAAACCATGTCATCCACGACGCTATGGGCCGCCTGCAGGTAATCATTGGCCAAGGATTCGGCACGAACGCGCGAAAATCCGTCTACGAAATGGACGACGTCATAGTGGCTGGGCCCCATCGTCACGGGGAAAGCCTTGTACTACTTGGACACTGACAGAAAACTGTCAAACGCTGTCCGCCGTCACCGCGGCCTTATGTAGAGCATGTGTATGGGCATCGCTCCAAATTGAAACAACAGAGTTTGCTGGAGTTTACTGGAAAGAAATATGCCACCGGCAAATGAGAGTTGTTCGCCAGTGCAACTCAAGCCAACTGTATTGTTTCGGGTTGGGGCCGTTGCCGTGACGGTGTATTCCTTTCGTGGTCTGTCCAGCCCCGCCGCTTTGAACATCAGTCCATTCCTTGCTTCCCCGTCTTCAGACCGTGAACGTGGGGGAGTCAGAGGCTTTCAGTGACCCCAAACGTTCCCCCGGAAACTGGCTAGCCAGATTGACGGTTGGCTCAGGAGCCGTGAATGTCTTGGTGCCCGGAAACCCGCTCCGTGCACTTTGCACAGTTACAAGCAAGTCAAAATAGGACAAAGCGGCGGGATCAGCCTCTGCACACGTCCACGCGCAGCGTGACGGGCGTTCCGTCATACAGACGGCCGACCACCTCTGAGGGGAATGGATCCTCGCCACGCGGTAGGAAGCCTTTTGCAGTCACGCCAATGCACAGGGTGAGGACACCCCCAAAGTACCGCAGCGCGGTGGCGCCAATGTTTGTTCGTCCCGCAACCATTGTCCGCACGGCCGTGCAGCGCAGCACTTCCATAGCTTGCATGGCAGTTAGTCCCGCGTCTGTGAACAGTTCCTTGTCGCGTGGCGGTTTGTCCAGCCTGTCTGTTGGTGCATCCGTGAAGCACCAGTGCACGCGTTCCGGCAGCGGCACCAGTGGACGCGTGAACTCGGACACGGCAACCACAATTTCTGGTTGGTCAGGTGCCGCGGCCACGTACGCGCGAAGGACGTCGGCCCGTTCTGCGACAAGCCGTACCAGGGTGTCCAGGTCAACGGCGTTGGCAACCTCGGTCGACATTTGTATTCCAAGTTGTGAATAGCATGGCCAGGACGTCACCACTTGCTTAAGATGAAAACCACCGGTTCCGCGTTTGTCACTGCCATGTCTACGGAACGCATTGTGATTTTACACGTGCAATTGCTGAAGTTGTGTTGCTCGGCTCGGTCGACCTGTTCACCAAACTCACGAAAACACTTGGACGCGTGCGCTTTCGTGGTCCAACACGTACAGCCGGTCGCCATGGACAGCAACGGCGATGGGGCGACAGAATTTCCCATCGGTATTCCCGGGTTCGCCCCACTCCCGCAACAGACTTCCGTCCACGGAAGAGAAGACATACATTTTGCCCCCGCCTCTGGATGCAACAATCATGTCGCCGGTGCACGAAAACGTGACGTAAGTGGCTCCACATCGTATCCCAGATGAACCAATCTGCCTGACAATCACTCCCTCCAGGGTACAGAGCGACAACCGCGTCAGTGCCTCCCCTACCAGAACATGGCTGCCGTCAGGCGTGAATGCAACAGCATTGATGTCATGAAACTGCCCCGGACTAGTGCCATACACGCCAAACCGTCGAATCAGCGCGCCGCTCGCGTGGCTGAAAAACAAAACACAACCGAAGTCGCCGTTGGGAGCCCCAAATCGTCCCACCACAATCTCGTCACCATGTATGGCCACACTGAGCGGAGGGAAGGTAATGTGCTCCAAACCGATGTACTTAACGTGCGTCCCTTCCAACGTGACCTCCTGAACACGGGTCCAGTCTGCCACCAGGATGGTGTCGTGCGGGGTCATGCACAGAGAGCTTACAGCGTGAAATAAGCCAGGTGCCCCTCCCCTGCCGCCAAACGATCTGATAAACGCGCCATCCCGCGTCCGATACACAGACAAGACGTCCGTGTGGCCGTTGGCCACAATGAAGAAGACGCCATCACGGGTGATGGTCATGCTTGCATTGTCATCCTCATCCGTCACTGCGAACGTTTGAACAAACTCGCCCCTCGCCTGACATGTGTTTGAGGAAAACACCGGCAGAGGGCCGTCCGAGGCACTGTAACCACACACGCTGACGTCCACCTCCAACACCTGGCCAGCCTCCTGGCTATCCAGGACGTAGACCAGCTCAATCACGCCAGGCGCAACCACGGCTGCGCTCGTCTTGCGGCCCGCCACTGCACCGCCTCTCTGCGCAGCACCGGTCAGCCCAAAGGCCCTCACAGTCATGTCTACATCGGCCACTGTGACCCAGTCCGCTGCAACCCCCTCCGGCTCCAAGCACGTCACGCGGATGACGTTCCACTGGCCTCTCCAAAATGCTGCTTGGACACTGCCGGCAGCCAACTCATATCGACGGATACAGCCCAGGTCCAAGACGGCGTCAGCCATGCGGCCGTTGGGGCCCCGGATGTCCAACCGAGAGGGCACGCGCAAACGCAGGTCCACCTGTCCCAAGACCAACATCTGCTTGGCGATGTCCTCAACGTGGCCGGCATCCAAGGGAATCGTCCGGGCGAGGGAGGCGCGACCTTGTGTCGCGCATGCCCTCAACTGGCCCACCGACACCTCCAGCTCGTCGGCTTGGGCTTGGAGCGCCTTGGTCCGTTCGGCGGACACCTCTGCAAACTCGGTGATGATGTCGTCTCGGCGGCGGTAAATGCCCGCAACCACGTCGTCAACAGCGGTTTGAAAGCGGCAGATGCTGTCGGGGGTCTGGGCACACAGCTTGGCGATGCCCCGACACACGGCATCCTGGGCCGCTGCAAGAGTGTCTGCCGTGGCATCCAGGCTCTCCAGGAGGGGGACGAGCAGGGGGGAGTTGCCCACAGTGGCCAGCGCCGTTGCACGTTCAAGCTCGGTGGTTGCGAGGCTTGTGCGATGCATACCTCTACAGCCGCCGCACACTGAATGTTATGAAAGCGGCCGGGCGCAGGGCGTTTACCTCGGATGTTCCGAAAGGGACCGGCCACCGGGCGTGTACCCCCGTCCCCCCCCCCGCGAAGAATGATACTAGGCAACCCTCGAGACAGACACAGGCGGCGAGCCGCTCCGCGGCGGCTGCGATCGTTTGCATGCTGCACATCTTGGAACGCGCGCTGGACAACCCTCGGGCGGTCCGCGTGACCGTGGAAATCTCCCAAGAGGGCGAAGACACCAAGAAGGTGGCGTTCATCAAGGCGGCTCCGGCTGGCAGCGGCGGCCTGCCTGAGGGCATGTTTGCTTTTCGACGGATGGTGGAGCAGATGCTCCTGGCGGCGGAAGTAGCCTGGTGTTCTGTTGCGGTGTGCTACGATTTCCCGTACGGCGACCGGGCGGACTTTTACAGGTTCCTCCATTGCTTTGAGGAGAGCCTGGGCGACCCCAGCGTGGCGTCCATGCGGCTGTTCAGCACCGTTGATGCGGACAAAGGCCAGACGACATGGATTCGCGGAGCGACAGGGGGACCTCACGGGTTTCGAGTACAGATGCTGGAGATGATGGACAGCGCACGTCCGTGGCGCTTGGTGCCTGCTTTCCTACAGGGCGTCGCCCGCGTAGGTCTCGACGTAACATACAGCGCGTGCCCCCGGCCCTGCGGATGAAGGACATGCCGCCCGGCACTCAGCTGCAACTCGCGGCCTAGTCCCGCTGCCGGAGTGAACGACCATGGCGTTCCTGAAATGAGACTTTGAGACACAGGGGCATCTCAATTTCGTTAAGAACAACATGCATGGTTCCGAAGGAAGGGAGCGTGTCCAGCAACCGTAGGTCGCCATCCAGGCTTGCCCGGCCGTGTCTGCCGCTTGTCGCGTAAATCCAGCTCGTGTTTCTCCGTGGTTTGGCGGGACGCGCGTGACGCGCAGAGTCGTGCATGGCCTCCTTACCGGAGCCAACCGCGATTGGGCGCAGATACCGACTGGGGGTGCCGTGCGCGGGCAAGGGTTCTTGTTCGTCGCCAACCTTGGCACGCCGATAACTGTTGCACTCTGGGAAGCGCACAGCCGCGGCGACTTTCTTCACGCAGCGGTCACCGCGCGTCGCTCCTGAGCCATCTTACAGCCTTTGGCTTCCCGGGCGGAATACCGTGTATTGCTGCCTTTCGCAGTTCGGGAAACTGGGCGTTTCAACTGGTTGACAGGATGCATAGCATCTGTGATTGCCATGTGCTCTGCATTTCGATTTTACATGTGCAATTGCTGAAGTTGTGTTGCTCGGCTCGGTCGACCTGTTCACCAATCCCTTCTGGCTGATAGACTCACCAAAACACTTGGACGCGTGCGCTTTGGTGGTCCAACACGTACAGCCGGTCGCCATGGACAGTAACGGCGGAGGGGCAACGGAATTTTCCATCGGTATTTCCGTATTGGCCCCACTCCCGCAACAGACTTCCGTCCACGGAAGACAAGACATACATTTTGTCCTCGCCTCTGGATGCAACAATCATGTCGCCGGTGCACGAGAACGTGACGGAAGTAGGACAACGTACCACAGATCCACCAAACCCCTTCAGTTCTGTGACGTGTGTGTATCCCCCGGGTTGTACCACCGAAAATTGATTCCGCCAAGAACTACATGCATTATTGAAGGGAAGGGATCGTGCCCAGCAACCGTGGGTCGCCATCCAAGCCACCACAAGGGCAGCAAAAAAAGCCAGTAGCATCCTCAACGTGGATTCTGTTGGACAAACAAAGCATCCGGTGATACAGCCATTTATGCAGCATGGAAGCAAAAGTCTTACTGCAAACCAGAACGGAGGGCGCTCATGGCTTCGGTATCAGCATCTACACGATCGAAATGCGCCTCGCACACGCGCAACACAGTTTCCCGTTCCGCCAGCAGACAATACACACGTCGTACGCCCTCTACGGTTTTTGCATCAGCTGCAAGCAGACGGAGAGCAAGCGGTTCCAAGGCATCAATTGAGCCAGGGTCTGAGTCCATGGTCTGCAGCAAGGCTTCCGCAAGGAGCACAACAGCGGGTTGACGCAACCCAACGTGGTCATCCGACCAGTTGTACATAGGCCACGCTGCCTTTGCACGAACAATTATGCCGACGAATTCCCACTGGTCCAGCTTGGCAAGCAGGTACGACGAAGCAATGGAGTCAAGTCCACTGTGATCAGGACTTAGGGCGTAGGGGAAGAGTTCGGTAGAATCCCGTGGCACAATCATTGCATGACCTGAGGTGATGTACAAGGCGTCGTCGTCCCTGACCACGGTCCAATCGGTGTCTGCTAGCTGCCAAAACAGATCCGCCGACCTGAACAGCGCACACGCGTGTTGCTGTTGACTTCTTGGGGTGCGCTGTCGGCGAAACATCATTTCGCTTGTCGCACACCCAGCAGTCGTGATATACTCAGCAGGCACAAGAAGAGTCCATGACTGCCCTGGTTTAGCAAGTGGCAGGCCAAACAGGCAATGGCTTTGGTTGTGAACGCTGATTCCGCCAACGGCTCCTGCGAGCCGCCGCCCCTGCGGACGAGCAATTCCGCTTGAAAGTTCAAACGCAGTTTGTAAGTCCACATCGGTGTTGTCGCCACCCACACGAACGTAGGCCAACAGCTTCTTGGGCCCTGCGGTAAACCGGTACCAGAAGCCGTCGTCCTTATCGGCGCCACCGCCAGCACCTCCTACTGGGCCCACTGACATTGGAGCGCGCAGAAGGGAAGCAGTTATCCAGGAAGAGCTCATATTTCCGCACCAACGTCCGGTGATGTCCTGTAACCCACAGCAATCAGGACTACCCAGCCAACGTATGAGTGCCCAGAACGGTCCAGTAACAACTTTGGCAGTTTGGGCACGCTTCAGTAACCGACCCTGACGATTTACACAAGCTGATTGGCACCTTCCGGACGGTGTACCCGGGCCTTTGGCAGGTTAGGCTCGTTGTCCATTCTTGCTTGGGAAGGAGTGCGACACCAACCCGGACATGCGATGGAGTCCCGTTGATGGAATCGCCCACTGGTGAAATCGTGATCTGTGCGAGTCGAGGGATGCGGGAAATGTCTTGGGTATGTTTAACTTGCGGCGATGGCAGCCCTCACCTTTCTTGAGAGGTATACATTATACCTAGAGAAGTTACAGTCGGCCGACTCCAAGGAGCTACTCGCAGCGGCAGCCCCAGACTCCATGGTGTCCACTACCCGCGCCTCACGATTTATAGCGAAAGGGGCGTATGGTTGTGTGTTTGGGCAGGGCATTCCATGTAAGAGCGGAGGGCTGCCGCAAGGGAATACGATCGCCAAAATCTTTGCCTCGCGGAAAGAGGCCAACATTGAGATGCGCCGGTTGCTAAAGGTGGAGGAATACGACCCAGACCACGACTTCACCGTCAAAGTGCACTATGTCTGTGCGGTCCCCAAGACATCCGTGCCGGTCTCCGACTGCTATGGGATAAAAGCTGACCGAAACCCCACAAGCAAGATGTATCAGATCATCATGGACAACGGCGGCATCGCGCTGGGAAGGAAGCCTGAACTGGGAACCACCTTTCAAGACATTTTTGTGGGTTTGAAGAACGTGTTTGTCGGCATGGACATCATGCAACGCTTCGAGGTCTGCCACTCGGACATCAAGCCGGACAACGTCTTGTTCGACAAAGCCGGCGGGCGTGGCAACATTGTGGACTTTGGTTTGAGTGTAACGTATAAGAACAGCGGGTATTTTGGGGGTTACCAGGGTGAAGACTTCATATCGTACATGTATTACCCGCCCGACTTGGCTATGTACCATGGAATGACTGGCATGTTCTTGCCAGCAGGGCAAATTAATCCCAACGCAGACAAGTTGCACATACTCTGTGTCAAGGGGTTTGCTAAGTTCGCCAAGTCCATCCACATTGTTAAAGGGCTGAGACTCCCAACAGACCGGGACGTCCACGTCTTCGTAGCAGACCTCCAGCGCAAGCACGGCGTGGTGCTCCGTCAGG
>Ga0105050_10009351_pt1 | contig 11005 bp, 7 predicted proteins | sample FRY01_FD_78088 | JGI IMG/M metagenome (GOLD analysis project Ga0105050, IMG submission 78088) | Freshwater microbial communities from Lake Fryxell liftoff mats and glacier meltwater in Antarctica - FRY-01 | ecosystem: Environmental > Aquatic > Freshwater > Ice > Glacier meltwater ... | reverse complement strand
GGCTAATTTTACACCTGCAATTGAATATGAACTTATTGTTGAAGCAATTGCAGAATTAAAAAAGAAATACTCAGATATCTTTATCTCCTTTATTGGTTCTGGACCAAAAGAAGAAGCTATCCGGAAGCAAGTTGCAAAAGAACATTTAGAAACGAATGTTATATTTCATGGGTTTAAAACACATGAAGAAGCTATGAAAATTGTAGCTGTTCACCAGATTGGCCTAGCGTTATATGCTAATCAATTTTCATGGACAGAATTTGGAGACTCATTAAAAGCACGAGAATATCTTGCTTTAGGTCTACCTGTACTCATAAATGATCATATTTCTACAACTGATGACATTACAAAATATAATGCAGGAATAGCATTTAAATTAACTAAAAAGAAACTAGTGCAAATTATTGATACAATTTTTTCAGATTCAAAAATATATTCTAAATTAAGTTCTAATGCAACAAAAATGGCGAAAGAAAATGATTTAAAAATATTACTAGATTTACATTTAAAACCTTTACTATGAACATTTTAATTACAGGTGGAGCGGGGCTTTTGGGAAGTACTCTTATTAGAACTGCTCCAAAAAATCATCACATTTATGCAACCTTTCATGAAAATACATTATTACCAAAAACATCTTCAACTGAATTTATCTACGTAGATATTAGAAATAAAGATGAAGTTGAAGCAGCCATACAAAAAATTAAACCAAACTTAATAATTCATACTGCTGCAAAAGGGAGTCCAGACTTTTGTGAATTCAATAAAGAAGAAGCATGGACAGTTAATGTAATTGGCAGTCAAAATATACTTGAAGCTGCTAAAAAAGTACAAGCAAAAACGTTATTCACATCTTCAAACCAAGTCTTCTCTGGTAATAATCCACCCTACGCTGAAGATTCTCCGGTTTCTCCAGTAAATCATTATGGTAAAACAAAAGTCCAAACTGAAGTAGATATTATTGAGAATAATTATGACGCCATAATACTACGTTTAATGACAATGTACGGTTGGAGCAATCCAAACGGTCAGAAAAATGTTGTTCCTTGGTTAATTGAAGCTCTTTCAGAAAAAAAACCATTAAAAATGGTTGATGATATTTTCAATAATTTTCTTTATGTGTATCAGGCTGCAGAATCTATATGGGAACTAATTGAAAATGCTAAAAATCTTACACGTATAAATATTGCAGGCTCTGATACTGAGAATAGATATAATTTTGCATTATTGGTAGCAGAACTATTTGATTTTGATTCTTCTCTTCTCACACCGGTTCATAAAAATTATTTTAAAGATGAAGCACCAAGGCCATTGAATACAATTTACGACATCTCGCTTTTTAAGAAAAAGTTTAAAACAGCTGCATACACATTACGCGAAGGTGTAACACATATGAAAAAAAATAAACAGGTAATTAGCTGGGAACAACATAATTAATATGAAATCTGTATCAATCATAATTGTAAATTGGAATGGAGAACACACACTTCCAGAATGTTTTGATAGTTTATTAGAACTTAAGGCCTCAATATCTATTGAAATTATTATCGTAGATAATAATTCTAAAGATACCTCGCTTCAACTTATTAAGTCATATGAACACCAGTTCAAATCTAGAAAAATTGTACTGAAAGTCATAAAAAATAAAACAAATCTAGGTTTTGCTGAAGGGAATAATATAGGTTATACCATTTCCACAGGTGAACTTATCTTATTTCTTAATAGTGATACCAAGGTACCTTCGCATTTTTTAACCCCACTTTTAGAAACAATTCAAAATTCAAAAGTTGGAGGAGTGCAACCTCGAATGATGCAAATGGATCCAGACAGCTATATAGATTCAATTGGTTCCTATTTTATTTCTACTGGCTTTTTATATCATAAAGGTCACAATAAACCTATACAAAAAAAGTATTTAAAAAAAGATGCTATTTTTTCTATGAAAGGTGCTTGCATGCTTGTTAAACGTGAAGTTCTCGAAGAAGTCGGCGTATTTGATGAAGATTATTTTGCATATTTTGAAGAAACAGATCTCTGCCATAGAATTTGGCTTGCTGGATATAAAATATGTTATGTTCCAGAAAGTGTAATGTATCATAAAGGAGGCACTACAGCAAACTATTTACCTTCAAGTTTTATTCTATATCATTCTTACAAAAATCGTATATATACATTGCTAAAAAACTTTGAAGCTGGTACATTAATCAGGGTTTTACCAATACATATTTTTCTTTGTGAAATTATAAGCTTGTTGTATCTTTTAACTGGAAAACTAAGTCTGTTTATAGCCTTACAAAAAGCATTGATTTGGATAATTATAAACTTACCAAAAATAATAAAAGAACGATTAAGGATTCAGAGATCGATACGTAAGATAAATGATAAAGATTATTTATCTATCGTAGAGAAAAAAGTGAAATGGAATTATTATTTTCATTTGTTTACTACCTCATTACGAGGATATAAAGATTAATTACTGTTACAATAGATTTTTATGAAAAAACAAAAAAATCCTAAGCAAGTTTTTAAAGAAGATTATTTTAAAGAATATTATCATGATCTGACAGGCGATTTTGAAAAAAAAGATTTAACACGAAATAAGAATTGGTTTTATGGTTGGTTTAACGAACTGAATAGATTATATGATTTTACAAATGGGAACGGAAAAAAAGCACTAGAAATTGGATGTGCTATTGGTGCAGCTGCAGATCTACTTTCTGAACGAGGATTTAATGTAACAGCAACAGATATTTCACCATATGCAGTTAAAAACGCAAAAAAACTGTTACCACATATTTCATTTCAAGTATTAGATATTGACGCAACTCCAAAGAAAAAAAATGAATATGATTTAGTGTATTCATTTGAAGTCATTGAACATTTACCAGATCCTGAAAAGAGCATTAGTAATATGTATCAAATGTTAAAACCTAGTGGTGTTATGATTGCCTCAACACCATATCCATATGATTACGTATATATTGATGAAACCCATATTAATGTACGTTATCCGCTAGAATGGATCGATGTAATGAGAAGAACAGGATTCAAAAAAATAAAATATATTCAAAAAGGATTTATTCCATTTTTTTATCGTTACTCAAAATATTTACATATTGTTTTACCATTTGGTGTTGGATCACCATATATCAATTCTCCAATATTTTTATATGGAGAAAAATAAAAAGCAAACCCTTATTGATCTTGTAATAATATTCCTTATCAGTCTTATTCCAATTCTTTGGTTAAGTGGAGGATATATAATTCTTGGGCATGATGCAGGAACTCCTATTTCTCCAGATTCACATTTTTTAGATCGATTATTTACTTGGACTCAAAGATATGGTTTGGGTGATAATCAAACATTTGCAGTTCCAGGGTTTTTCCTTCATGGACTAGAATTTATACTGTCTTTTTTACCAGTAAGCCTTTCAATACAACAAATTATTTCTTTCATAATTTATTTCCTCCTAATGGGAATATCTATGTATCTATTTACAAAGGTATTATTCCCAAAATATAAATATCTGCCATTATTTGCAGCAATTTTTTACCAGGTCAATCATTTTGTATTACAAGCATGGTTTGTTGCAGAAAGAACAAAATTCACTACGTATATAGACTTACCGTTAATTTTGCTCTATCAGTATTATTTCTTGTTTAAAAAGAAAAATCCTTTATTTGCAGCTGTATTTACTTCTGTTACATTGTGGATATTAAACGGTGGAGGATTCATACCTCTTTTCGGTGCGCTACTTATTATTCAACCAATTTTTATGATCTTTCTTATCTTTCAAGCAGAAAAAAAGATCATATTTTTAAAAGAATATTTTATATACATTGTTTTAACATTTATATTTTCCGTCGGGCTACATAGTTATTGGTTGCTTCCATACTACTCATACATCTCATCCTCATTTGGTTCTGAATTAGTAAAAGCAGGTGGGATAGATGGAGTTATTAATTGGGTTAGTTCAATAAGCCTAAATACATCTTTTCTAAATGAATTCAGGCTTCAAGGAATTCAGGAATGGTACGTAAATCCATTCCATCCTTATTCTCGTTACTATCTAGAGAATCCATTCTTTATAATAATTTCGTTCTTAATTCCATTCGCTGCATTCGGCTCACTCGTATTCAAAAAAGAAAAATCTGAACAGAAATTGCTTCTTTTTGTAGCGATAATGGCACTAGTTTCTATGATTTTTATGGCTGGCTCACATCCTCCATTTGGTGATTTATATATACTAATGTTGCAAAAAATTCCCGGATTTATAGCTTTTAGAACACCATTCTATAAATTTGCTCCAGGATTATGGCTCGCATACGCAATACTTATTGGATATACAATTGAAATCTTATTTAAAAAAATATCTATATCATCAATTGTGTTAAAGGGTTTTATTGTTATTATTATTGCCGGCTATACATTTCCAATATTGTCACCTTCTTTCTTTGACTACTATGAAGATCGAACTACAAGAGTTAAAGTTCCAAAATATGTTGACGATTATGCAAAGTGGGCTAATAGTAGTAACTTTTCACATAGACGATTACTCATTATGCCTCCGGTTGCCACAAAAACAGCAGAGCATGTTACAGATTGGGGATATTGGAGTTTAGCTTCCGTACATTCATTGCTAGATCGAAACTCGTATGTAAATAGAGGATCATCTTATTTACCAAATGAATTAAAACTTATAAATCAACTCTATAGTTCATTCGAGAATGAAGATCCAAACTGGAAAAATATTGCAAACGTATTAAATATTGATGGCATAGTATTATATGAAGATGTACTTCCTTATAATGAAGGAAAAATAATCTCACCTGAGTTATATAAAAAAATAATTGCTAAGGATTCAAGCATTACAAAAGAGCAACAATTTGGAAAATGGACAGTCTATAAGATTTCAGATAAATCCAATCCATTCCGCCTTACTTCTTCTTACTATCACTTTGTAGATAAACGTAAAGCAATTATTGATCCAATATTTGATGTTCCAGTAGATATTTCTAACAGTATTTATCTGAATGATAAATCTGCTTCTTTACATAAACTACAAACTGGCACAATTAGTATTTCAAACTGTGTTCACTGTCCTCTTATTGATGTACCTTTCCCACGTGGAACTACAGATATTCGTGTGTTACCAGGCTCACGATTATACTCTTGGAAATTACAGGAGGAAGAATCTGAAAGAAACAATATAACAGACAAAATATTGATCATTTCATTTGAACTAGAGCATAGTTGGAAACGATTAAATGAAATAGAACGATTAATTGTTAATAATTCCACCTCAGATAAAAAAGCGTTAGCATGGGAATTATATGCTCAACAACAAAATAGGCTGTCTGCTGTACTGAACACTGTTCAAACTGAACAATTTAGCCTTTCAAATAATGAGCTGTTAGCGTTAGGATACGATACGGTAAAACTCCAAAATTCTATGATTCTTGATCGAATAAAAGATATAACTGGTGATATTACTGAAGGTGGCCATTACCTTGAAAGCATGAAAATAAGTAACAAAATTCTTTCGAAACTTTCTAAATCTGTTCATTACACCGAAGATATAGTTGATAAAAAAATGATCGTAAGTATTCCTTCAAATGGTGAATACAGCATATATTTAAAAAATACATTAGCTCAAAGCAACAATACTTTAACTCTTAGTATGCTGGATAAAAAATATGAAGCTTTACTTCAAAATAGTCCATGGATAAAATTTGGCTCAACAAATCTTAAAAGTGGAGAATACCCTTTTACAATTTCAATCCCCCTCGAAGTACAAAATAAATTTCCTACCACTCAACATATTTTCACATTTGATGAAACAAATAACTGTGAAAAACTACCACTGGGCTCTTTAAAACCTGGAACATATAGTTTTCAAACTCAAGTTGAATCTCCACAAGAAATAAACGGTACATTATTCATTATTAATGACTATTTCGAGAATCCACTTCTACCATATTGGGGGAATACCTACAAAATGTCACCTCAAGGAAGCAAAATTACTGAAACATTTGTTGTAGAAAACCAACAAGAATTTACGTTAAATCTCTGTCTTTACGAACAAATAAAAAATCAAAAAGTAACATTTAACGAAATTGCTGTTTATCAGATCTCAAATCCAATAGTTTTGTTTGTTAAACAAAGTACTAATCAAATTAATTCTAGTGAAAGAAAAATTACCATAAATAACCAATCTCAATCTATGTATGATATTACAATTTCACCAGGTGTAGAAAGCATACTAACATTTGATCAGCGGTTTAATTCATTATGGAATATTTCTATTCCAAATTCTGAACATTTGCTTGTAAATAATTATGAGAATGGATGGAGTATTCCTGCTTCACAAATACCAATTCAAGCACAGATTTCATTCCTTCCCGAGAAAGAACTAAAAACCGGTTGGCGAATAACATTAGGTTCATTAGCATTTATTGTAACTATTAGTGTTATATTTAAAATGAGAAAAAAATGAAACAAAAATTAATACAGATCTATAATACCTATCGAAATTATTTTCCTATAATTGCCCCAGTCATATTATTTGATTCTTTTATTATATTTCGCATAACGAGCATTCCATATCTCAATTTATATGCGCGATATGTAATATTATTTGTTATTTTTACAAATTGGATAATAATCTCTCACATAAATAAATTTGACTTTGCTACTTCATTAAAATACGCGTTTGGTTTTTTGATATTTAGCGGGATACTATTACTTATAAAGGCAGAATATTTTGCAGAGATTACTACAGATATGATTTTTTTAATTATACTATTTAGTATTGTTAAAGAATTATATTATTTGCATAAATCAAACAATGCGTAAATTTATAACGTTAGATTTTTTCATAATTTTCTTCCTTAGTATTCTGGCATTTATTTTCAGATTCAAAGGGTTAATGGATTCTCATCCATTCTGGGTTGATGAATTTAGCACTGCACATCAGGCAAATCTTTTATTAACAAACGGGCTATCAGTATTTAATAACCATCAGATTCATTTTGAAATAGATAAATTTGCACCTACGTTTTTGGTGGCAATATTTTTTAAACTCTTTGGACAAAGTGAGGGCATCGCAAGATTACCTTTCGCTATCTTAGGCGCTTTTGTACCTGTGTCTATTTTTTTTCTTACCAAGCAACTATTTAACAAACATACTGCTTTAGTTGCATATTTATTATCAACTACTTCGTACTTCTTTATAACCTGGTCACGTCAAGCACGAGGATACGTACTGCTTCAGCTACTTGTATTACTTGGAACATACGTCTACCTTCGACTCATTAAAAATCCTAAAAATAAATCTTACTTTGTGTCATTGTTGCTGATAATATTTGTCGGAATATTTACCCATCCATTGTTTTATATATTTTTAGCTGCCGTGTGCTTGCATGGAATCTTCTCACTTATGCGTAATAGATATTATGTAACAATAATAGTCAGCGTCTTAGCTGTAGTTTCATTTGCTATCTTTCCTAAAGTATCTAGTCTTTTGAATAGTGGAGGATTAGGACTGCGCAATAACCTGTGGTATTACCATTCCTTTTTATGGCGGGAGTATGGATTTATCGTTTACTTAGGACTATTGGGGTTATTATTGGCCTTTATTAAACAGAGAAAAAATATTTCATTTATTTTTCTCTATATATTTCTTCATCTCATATTTATCAATTTCATATTTTCTCCTGTAGTAACCCGATACACATTACCAATATTCAGTTTTCTTTTCATCGGCTTTGCCTATGTCATAACGTACCTAACTGATCATGCCCTCCACGACCTTAAAATAAAAATCCCGACCACCTACAACCTATCACATGCAACCATTCTACTCCCTCTCTTGTTTACTTTAGCCCTAATCATCAATGGCTATAAATTTGATATTAAACCAAATAATTTTTACTCAGTAAATCACGACTTTAGAGAGATAGCACTTGTGGATTATCATCAGGTTTATAACATTATTAAAGAGACGGGGAGCATAGAAGAGAGACAGACAGCTATCATAGATACCTGGGGAGATCGATTGAATTGGTACATGGGTATGAATTATCAGCCTGCCTATTTCTTTCGCTGGCTTAATTCTAAGGATCTCATGAAAGGAACTCCTTTTGGATATAATGATGCTGGAGAGAAAATAATATTAAAGCGTGAAAGTATGCGTTTTATTGGAGAAGTAAGTGATCTTAAACAAGCTATGCAAACATATCCACGAGGATTTATCTGGATTGATGATGATACATTACCTGCAGATGTAGTATCGTATGTAAAACAAAATTTTAAACAAGAACTATATACAGATCACTATTCCCTAGATGACAACCCATATTCGATTTGGCCAGCAACTCTTTATAGCTGGGGAATTAAATAAATTATGATTAAATCTTTAGCAAAACGATCTTCATTATATTTTCTCGGATTACTGGTAGGAAAAGCGCTTAGCTTTGCCGTATTCATATTATTTGCAAGAGTTCTTCTTCCAGAAGTTTTTGGCGACTTTATCTTATTTGTAACAATCGTTCAACTAGTCACTTTCATCGCAGATTTTGGATTAATTCAATGGTATCAAAAACAAGCATCAACTCAATCTTCACCTAAGCTCTTTTCGCTCGTTATCCAAGCGAGGATAACTACTTTTTTAATCTCAATACCTCTTACTATTATATTTTTAACAGTAACGAGGACTTTTGTACCATTCTCAGTGAATTTATTGTTATTATCGGTCATATTTTTTGAGGCGATACTCTCTGTTAGTGATGGATATTATTTGGAAAAAAATAAAAGTTTTGTTGTCGCATTAAAAACCCTACTTCGCATGTCTGCTTTACTAGTTTTTTACCTCATATTGAAGCCATCGACACTGCAAATGGCATCGTTCTACTATTTAATATCAACTGTTATAACAGCACTGTTTTACTGTCCGTGGAAGTCCATAAAAATTGAAGCTATTTCGATAAAAACTTCGCTCAGTACTCTAAAAAATTCTTCCGCATATGCCATCATAATATTCACCTCATTTTTTTATAGCAGAGGTGACTCACTTTTGATAGGGTACATGATAAACAGTTCGGCGCTTGGGATATATTCTGCAGCTTATCGATTTCTTGAATCTTTGAACCTCATGGGTACAGCAGTGTCTCATAATTTGTTCCCAATTGCTGCAAAAAATAATGGGATAAATTTAAAACAAACTATTTATATAACATCATTGTTTTTTATATTGGGCATATTTCTTGCATTGGCTCTATTTTTTGGCGCAGAAATTTTAATATTAACTTTGCTAGGATCAGCCTATGGATCTGCGTCAGCTGTTTTAAGAATTTTTTCTATTGCTTTAGTGTTTTTTTTAATAAACTCCCCATTGAGTACGGTAGTACAAAGCTCCAAGTTGGTTAAATTATTTTTACCTTTTGGAGTCACTAACACCCTGTTAAATATCATTTTAAATATCATTTTCATTCCTTTTTTTGGAATTGAGGCTGCGGCTTGGTGTATGGTATTTACAGAAATCTCGGGCACTATTATTAATATTTATTTTGTAAAAAAAATATATGCTTCTAGCTAGTATCATAATTGTGCATTGGAATACCCCAAAAACTCTATACAGACAATTAGAATTGTTTTCAAAATTTTCTGAAATTGAAATTATAGTAATCAGTAATAGTGCTTTAAATGAATTAACTTTTAAGATAGTAGATTATCCAAAAATTAAATTTATTCAAAACCATGAAAATAAAGGCTATGCTTTCGCATGCAATCAGGGAATAAACATAGCTAAATCAGAATGGGTTTACTTTCTTAATCCAGATATCCACATAACTGAACAACCGTTAAGAGAATGGTTGTCTGAGACTATTAATAAAAGCTATGTAGCATCTTCCTTGTTACCCTCTCGATCTAGTTATCTGAAACCAGTTCCTTCATTTTTATCCTTACTAGTGGAATTCACTCCATTAAAATATCTTGTACCTCTTTCGGTTTTTTATGAAAAAACATTGATAGGAGGAGCTTTACTCATCAAAAAATCCATAATAGTAGACATGGGTGGATGGGATGAACGATTTTTCATATGGTTTGAAGATAGCGATCTTACAAAAAGGCTTATTTTGAAAAGATATAAAATTGGTTTTATAAATGTTAAACATTCACATCTTGGTGGGGAATCGTTTGAATCAATGAGTGAAAAATTACAAAAGGATGTTTTTTTTCACTCAATGAACGTATATGCAAATAAACATTTTGGGTTTTTAGGAAAGTTAATAACAAGATTGCTAAGAAGAAGATATTCATCGGCTGAATTACTACCAATTTTTAATGTTGGACTGAGCATTACAATCCCAAATATTAAAAAAGACATCTTAGACAAATTTTTGGAAGTCAATAAAATTGAATTAAATAAATACTGCGAAGTGATTATTGTCTCTAATTCTTTAAACCCTGAAGATATTTGGGACTATCGAAGAAAGTACCCAAAAATACGATTTATTTTAATAGATTTTAATTATGGGTTTTCACATACTGTAAATATAGGGTTTAACGTTTCGAGTACTCCTTGGATCGGAACTGTAAATGATGATGTAACTCTTTCTGAGAATTGGGCAGCAAACTGCATAAATTGTAATAATAATCTTATAGGTTCGGTTAACCCTGTAATATATTCAAAAAATGGAGACGTTGAAAGCGCTGGTATTTCTATATTAAAATTTGGCAAAGCATCACCGAACGTTAGGCACAAAACTGAAAATCTATGCGACAAAGTCGATGCTACAAATGCTGCGGCAGTAATATACAGTCAACTTGCCTTGAACAGAATCGGTTTATTTGATGAGCGATTTCATTCATATCTTGAAGATATTGATATTAGTCTTCGACTCAATAGAGCCGGGTATTTGAATCTTGTTTCATATAAAAGTAGCGTAATACATCTGGGTCGGGCTACATCCTTGGAAGTATTAAAAAATAAGAAAAAAATAT
>Ga0105050_10009350_pt1 | contig 11005 bp, 13 predicted proteins | sample FRY01_FD_78088 | JGI IMG/M metagenome (GOLD analysis project Ga0105050, IMG submission 78088) | Freshwater microbial communities from Lake Fryxell liftoff mats and glacier meltwater in Antarctica - FRY-01 | ecosystem: Environmental > Aquatic > Freshwater > Ice > Glacier meltwater ... | reverse complement strand
ACCCTGCAAAAACAATGAATGCTAATACTAAGATTCGTTCTAAGATTTTATCAGCAATTGGTGATGGGGTAGTTACAGAAGATGAATTAAAGGGAATTCTTAAAGAATTAAATGCTAATCCAAGATGGATGCATCGTAATGCTGGACTTTTTAAAGTAACAGAAAATGGTATCACACTTTCTAGAACAGGTATTAGAATGTCAAAATATAATACACCTAAATTAAATGAAAGTTTAGATTACAACGACATGGACAGGATTTTAGATATAGCAGCTCAGTATACTTCAACTCAACATGAAGCTGCAGATCAATCATGGACTGATGCACAAGATTTATATGATTATTTAAAATCTGATCATATTGCTAAAAAACATCATAAAGCATTTTACAAACAAATAAAGAGTAAATTTCCAGAAGTTAACGAATCCTTTATCAAAACATTTGAAGAATTCAAATTTGTGAATGAATCCCTTTCTTTCGATAATTCAGAAGAAGTTGTACAGTATGTAATTGACAATTATAAGAAGATTACAGGAGATGCTTACGATTTTGAAGATATGCCTGATAAACATTTAGGAAAAATTGAAAGATTTCTTAAGAAACAAAATATTGATATTGAAGATTTTTGGGACACATGGTTAAAACATAATCATATTGAAGAATCAATGGTTAGTGAAGGATTTATGTCTAATATTGATATTATAGCTCAAGAGTCAGATGACTTTGAATCATTCAAGAAAGAAGTCTTGAAAGAATACAAGAAACAATTAAAGGATTCTAAAGAAACAACAGAATGGTTAAAAGAAGTTTGGGAAGAATCAAAGGAAATTAATAAGTAATGCCAGAAAAGTCAGCCAGTATATCACAAGCAAGGCTCATGGGAATGTCTTGGGCAGCAAGAACAGGACGTTTAGATACATCAAAATTAGAAGGGTCTTTCAAAGATAAAATCGAAAAGATTGCCAATTCTAAAACATTCTCTGATGATACTTTGCATAAAATGGCTAAGACTAAACATAAAGATCCTGAAACTAAAAGAAAAATCCCTTATCTTATAGGAAAAGGAACTCCTGAAGATCCAGAACGTAAACGTAAACCTTATAAAAAGAAAGCAGTATCTGAAGGATATTCTATTAAATCATTACATGAATTTATATTAGAACAAGAATTCCAAGAATTTTACAATGGTTATATTGATGCTTTACACCTAATGGAAGATACTGATTTTCCAGATACATCAGAAATGTTTGAATCATTTAAGAGGATTAAAGAAAACATGCAACTTAATCCTGGTATGAATGTTATGGGCATGGGAGCTATTTCAATGCCAGGTGCCCCAGGAACTTCAACTGATTTTCATAATCAAGAAGTAGGTTCCGGGGATACGCTATGGCCATTTAAGAAAGATGATGACGAAGAAGAGGAAGAGAAAAGAAGAATCAAAAAATTATTAGCTTCTAAAAAGAAATAATATGCGATCAGTATACTTACTTAAAGAAGATGAAAGCAATTATTATAAAATAGGGATATCTAAGAGCCCTCATCAAAGAATCAAACAACTACAGACTGGCTCAGCAGGTCACATCACACTCTACGACGAATATGTGTCCGAATATGCAAGTAAGATAGAAAAAGCTTTCCACAGAAAATACAGTATCTATAACGTCAATGGAGAATGGTTTAATTTAACAATTGAACATACTAAAACCTTTATTAAAGATTGTCAAAAATTCGAAAAGAATTTCCAGTCAATTGATAAAACAATGAATCCATTTTATAATGAAATCCAACGACGTACATCTTAATTGAAACTTTTAAAACCTAGACGATATAACTTGCAAAAATAAGTATATGCTTTTAGACATTGAACAAAGAGAAAATGTTCTCATTATAAGTTATTTTAATAAAGAAGGTAAAGTAGAATTTAAAGAATTCGACGTATCAGATGTACATAACTGGCAAGTATGTAGTGATACTGACAGATCTAGAGATAAACAACTTATTAATTGGGACGGACGAAGTGTTAAAAAATATAAAGGTAAAGGTCTTGCTAAACATACAATCACAGCTTTCTTAGAAAATCTATCTGAAGAAGACACAGAAAACATTTTCGGTTATAATTTCCCCAAAATATTCTTCTTTGATATTGAAACTGAAGTAACTGAAGGATTTCCAAAACCAGAATTAGCTGAAAATAAAGTACTTACAATATCACTTGTAACACCTGATAATAAAATAATAGTTATGGGAATTGGTGATTTACCAGATCATCAAGTTAATACAATTAATCAACGAATTAATAATCATTTCAAAGAATTTGACGCCAATTGGGAATTCACTTATAAGAAATTTAATAGTGAATATGATATGGTATATACATTCATGAAAACTGTTTCTAAATTACCAATGCTTTCAGGATGGTATTGTGTTGACTTTGACTGGCAGTATCTAGTTAATAGATGTCGCAGATTACAAATAGACCCAAGTATTGCATCACCTACTGGAAAATTAGCAGATAAGACAAAATTACCATATCATGTTGGACTTTTAGATTACAAAGATCTTTATATGAATTGGGACCGTTCAATATCTCCAAAGGAAAATGGTAAACTAGAAACAGCTGCTAAGCAAGTACTCGGAATGGGTAAAATCCAGTACGATATGGAATTACAGGAATTATATGAAAAAGATTTCGAGACATACGTATTCTATAATGCTGTCGATTCATGTCTGGTTTATTATATTGACCAGAAGCTAAAAACAATGCACGTCGTTTTAACTTTATCAAATATATGTAAAATCAGTATTTATAAAGCAGGCTCTCCTGTAGCTATTACAGAATCTATTTTAGCAAGAAACTTATTAAAAGAAAATAAGTTAATGGCTAGAGATTTTAATCAAGGAGATGAGAATAAAAAGACTGGTAAATATACAGGTGCATTCGTAAAAGCCCCAATTGTAGGCAAACATACAGGAGTCGCATGTTTTGATTATGCTTCACTATATCCTTCAATAATGAGACAATTTAATATAAGTCCTGACTCATATATTGAGAAATTACCAAATAAAACAAAGGACCAAATGAGAAAAGAATTACTTGGTAAAAAGATTGTAACTTCATTCGGAGGAGTCTATTCACATGACCCATCTATTCTTAAAAGAGTACTGGCAGATTTGTATGATGAACGTAAAAAATATAAGAAACAAAGCTGGGTTTATAAAATGAAGGCAAACGATATTAAACAAAAATTAATAATGATGTAAAAGAATAAATTAAAATTATGGGAAATACAGATAATAGTTGCAAAGATCTAGAAGTAGAAGATTTATATAGTAAATCAGAGAATACTTTAAAAGATTTATATGAGCTTCAAGAGAATATCCAAACTACGGTTTATGGATATGATTTCGAAAAGATGAGAAATGAAATGACATTAGAAGAATTCCGCCAATTTTTTGACTGGAATTATCATGCTATTCAGGATGAATTAAGAGAAACCTTCGATGCTCTTGGAGGAATTAAAGATGGAATAGGTAACGGGGTATGGAAACCATGGAAAGCAAGTCATGCTAAATTAGCTGATATGAAGTTCTGTGATATGTCTGAGAATGATAAGAAGGAATTGAAGATGGAACTTATCGATATTCAACATTTTCTGTTCAATATGATGCTAGCAGCTGGTATGACAACAGAAGAGCTTTTCAATTTTTATTTTAGTAAAAATCTGGAAAATCGCAGACGTCAGGAAAATAACTATTAAGAAATAACATACATATCTGTCTAGTACGGCGGATATATAAAATCCTTAATACAATATAATAAAAACGCCAAAAATGGCACAAAACAAAACAAATAATTAAGATTATGCAAAATTGGAATAAGATCCAAGAAACATTCGAAGCAGCACAGGGTGATGCAGCCAAGTTTTACGACAAAGGTAACAGCGCAGCGGGTACTCGTTTAAGAAAAGCATACAAAGAAATATCAGATCTTTGTAAAGCCGGAAGAAAAGAAGTATCTGAATTGAAGAGTACTGCTAAAGCTAGTTAAATAGCTTTATATATTATAAGCCGGTTTGAACAGCCGGCTTTTTTATGATTGAAACTTTCATAAAACAATCCGTATAATACACACATAAAAAGAACATTAACATGAATATTACAGTACAGCGAGTTAAAGTTGCCGAATTTACAAAATTCATAAAGAAATTATTATCAATTGATAAATTTGTATATTTAAAATTAAATGGTGGTAACATCATATCTAATTGTTATCTTCCAGAAAGAGACGCAGTTAAATTACAAAGTATCGCAATGAGCGAAATATTTGAAATAAGTGATATACCAGAAAAACAAATTAAGATGTCTTTCTTAAATGGTTCTCATACTATTGAAGCACTAAGTCACTTTACAGGTGAGCAAGTAACAGCTGAAATAACATGCAGAGAATTAGGTGGAGATACAATTGCAACAAGCATTAAATTAATTTCAGATGGTTTAGTAGTTACACTACCATGTGCTGACCCTTCACTTGGATTTCAAGATATGAATGAAGACCAAATTAAAGATGTATTTGCCACTGATAATAATTTATTCTCCTTTGAAGTACAACCATTCCATCTAGATAAATTAACTGCACTATTTAATCTAGAAAAAGAACACGAAACATTTCGAGTTACAAACAATGAGGAAGGAATTAAATTTAAAGGAGTAACTTACGATAGTTTAGTTGTATCACCTAATGGTAAAACAGAACCTTCAGAAGTAACATTCTATAAAAAATATATTGGACTTCTTGACAAAGAAAGTTACAACGTAACTATATGTGGACATAAAGCAGTTTGGAGATCACTTGATTCAGAAACAATGTTGACTATTGCAACCTGTTCAGGATTATAAATTAAATGTTGATGAGGTGGATTGGGTTACGCGATCCTCTGACGAGAAGACTGGTTTAAATAATGTAAGATTGATGGTCGATGTGATAACACCAATTTTTAATATAGACTAATATGGGTTCGATTCCCGTACATTTACACGATAAAAAAAGAAAAATGAGCTATAATACAAAGGAACAAATATATCAAGCAAGGTCTATTCTAGAAGAATTAGATGATAATCATTCCGCAATGACTGTAGGGTTTGACAACGAAACATATATTTTAACAAAAGAACAAATTGTAACAATAGCACGAGCATTATATCTTGCTGATTGTGAAATAAATAATCAATAAATGGAAGTGGAAGTAGAAGAATTGGATTTAGATTCAATGACAAGGGAAGAATTAATTATTGAACAAGCAAAATTAACAAATCTTGCTAATAGGTATCATAATTATGAGCAATCAATTAAGAGAATCCTTAATTCCATATATGGTGCATTTGGTAATGAGCATTTTTACTTTTTCAATATTAATATTGCTGAATCAATTACATTACAAGGTCAGGATGCTATTCTATATACTGAACAGATGTTAAATCTTTATTTCAATAAATTCTGGCATAAAGACACTGAAGTACATGAACAGATGGGTATTACACTTAAAGGCGAAGTATTAAAACCTGTAGTTATCTATATTGACACAGATTCATGTTATGTTTCATTTGAAGAAGCTATTGCTAAATCTGATTGGAAAGGAAGTGAAAAAGATTTCATCATGCAATTATATAATGCAAGACTTATGAAATATCTTGTAAATGTTCTTCAAAGATATGCTGATAAATTCGGAACAGAAAACTTCTTAAGTTTTGATATGGAATCTATTGCAAAAAATGCAATTTGGTTAGCAAAGAAGAAATATATACAGAATTTAGTTTGGACTGACCCTGATATTCATTATGAAAATTTAAGTAATATTAAAGTTAAAGGATGGGCAACTGTACAAGCATCAACACCTACTGGATCTCGTAAAATTCTTCAAGAAGCACTTATATTAATATTCAAAAGCGACATTGTAAGAATGGACGATATAGTAAAATTCTTAAAAGAGAAAAAGAAACAATTTAAACTAGAAGATATAGAAAATATTTGTTATAATTTAAGAATGAATAATTATGAAAAATACGTTCTTGATGATATGAAATCATTTGAACTAGCAAAAGGGAGTGGACCTAATGTTAAAGGTGCCGGCTTTCACAACTACTTGTTAAATAATTCAAAACATAAAAATAAATATCAATTATTAGCATCTGGTGAAAGATTAAAACTATATCACACTGACGATAAAAGATGTGAAGTATTTTCATATTCTGCAGGTAGTTACCCCTATGAGTTCGCCCCTAATCTAGACTATGAAACACAATTTGAAAAATCGGTAATAGATCCATTGAACCATGTATTAGCTTCACTTGGATTACAAACACTTAATAGGAATTTAATGTTCGCTCAGTCACTTTTTTGACATGCACATTATAAAAAATAAATAAATTAAAAGGCAATGGCAAAGAACGCAACAACAACAAAAGCAAATAAAATATTCACATTTGAAGATTTAAATACTGAATTATCTAAAATAACACCACTTGGCTCTACAATGGATGTAAGTACATTCAGTGAAATAACAGAGTATATCTCAATGGGAAGTAGAATACTTAATCTATGTATGACAGGATCAGTATTTGGTGGCATACCAAATAACAGAGCAGTTGAATTAATGGGCCCTTCAGGAACAGGAAAAACATTTGTCATGTTATGTGCTGCAAGGAATGCACAAGTTATGGGTTATAAACTATATTGGTATGATTCTGAAAACGCAGTAGACAGAAAATTAATGCTGCAATTCGGTATTGATGTTTCACAGGTATGGTATGAACCTTGTAATACAGTCGAAGGATTTAGACATTCTGTATATAATCTTACAGAAAAATTAATTGAAGCCCAAAGAAATGGATATGAAATTCCTAAAGTAATGGTATTACTTGATTCTATTGGTAACTTAGGTACATTAAAAGAACATGCTGATGCAGAATCCGGTTCTTCTAAAGAAGATATGACAAGAGCAAAACGTATTAAATCTTTGTTCCGTATTTTAATGACTAGAATGGCCGAAGTTAAAATCCCATTCTTATATTCAAACCACACATATAAAACTACAGATTTCCATGCAGCATGGAAAGGAAGTGGTGGATGTTTAACTCCTGGACATAAGATACTTATTGATAAAGATTCAATGACGTATTCTAACATAGAAGATTTAAAGAGAGGTGATATTGTAGAGACAATATCAGGTAAGAGATTTATTACTGATACATTCGAATTTGATAAATCTGTAATAGAAGTAGAATTTGAAGACGGTAGTAAATTAACATGCTCAGAAGACCATAGATTTTATTTAGGTGGAGATGTATTAGATGATAACAACTGGGTTAAAGTAAAAGATTTACTAGTAAATGACGAAATCTTAAAGTCTACTTATTCTGTAGAAGAACTTACAGCCGAGCTCATATAAAGTTTCTAAAAAAGAAATTGAGTTTTTCAAATATATCAATACTTTTTTACCACATATAAAACATATTCAATATAATATTAATTGTAGAGAATTATATAATATTTTATATTTTGCCGACGGTTATTTAAGAATTGATGAAGGCATAATATTATTTGAATTCGATGGAACTTATTGGCATAATCTAGAGTATGACAATGAAAGAGATTCTAGAATATTTGAAGTTCTAAAAGATATAATAGGAATAATAAGAATAAGTGATAAATTTTTTAAAAATAATTTAGAACTATTAAAAAATAAAATTGAAGATGGAATTAAGAAAATTAAAAGTAAAGTCAATCAAACGATTAGAATCTACTAAAGTACATGACCTTTCAGTTAATGAAGTTCAACATTATATTACTGAAAATGGAGTTATTAATCACAATTCAGGTAGAGAATATGGTGCATCAATTATTTTGATGATGACCAAAGCCAAACTTAATAATAAAAAAGAAGGTGAACAAGTTGGAATTATATTAACAGCAAAGCCTAATAAAAATAGATTTGCAAAACCAAATGTTGTTAAGACACATCTTGATTATAAAACAGGACTGAATGAATTTACAGGACTTCAGGATTATATTCAATGGGGATGGGAAGATCATGGTATTGAAAAAGGTACAATTATAACTGAAAAGGAATTAAAAAAGAAAGGGACAGGTCCTAAAAGCAAAGCAGTAGAATTCAAATGCGTTGAAGATATTGAAAATGGTATAGAATCATTAATGTATTTCATCCCTGAAAAGAATGCTACTACAATAGCAGTTAAGGAATTAGGACGACATCTAACAGCTAAACAATTTTTTAGTACATTATTCTGGACACAAGAAAGATTAGAAGCAGTTGATAAATTCGCAGCACCTTTATTTAATTATGGTATAGACGATGATCTTCCTGAAGATGAGCTATTTAATGTCGATCATGCAGAAGTAGATTTAGACTCATAATATGAGTGAGTTCAAACTAGATAAAGTTGCTATCAAATATATCTTAGGCACTTACAGAGATGAAAACGGATATCCTTCTCCAAATGACATAATATATCTAATGACTAAACGAGCTTCAGATAAAGGCCGACAAGTTAATCCTACATCATTCACTACAACAGCTTTAGAAAAAGTTCTAGGTAGTGGATTTGAAACTCAGATAACTGAATCACTTTCTCAATTAGAAAAAGAATCAGCTATAACTAAAGGAAAAGAAACAAAGACAGGAACTTCTTATACAATACTAAAAAATCCTTATATATGAATTTTAACGATAATTACGAAAAAATATTTTTTTGCTACAGTTTAGAAAATCCAAAGTATTTAACTGTAACAAGAGAAGGTTTTTATAAGAATCGTGAAATAGATTCAATGGCTTATCTTGCCAGAAAATTCTACGAGAAATTCAAAGAGACTCCTAGTAAAGCACAAATGAAATTGCTTATAGACAAGTCTCAAAAAACTAAAGGTCAAGTTACAGATGGTATAATCGATGTTATTTATAATACTAATGTACAAAACTATGATAAAGAATGGTTAAGAACAACATCAGAATCATGGATTAAATGGAGAAACTTTGACATTAGTTTACAAGATGGTGTAGAATATATTAAAACTACAAATATTGAACCTGAAGGAGTTGATGCAGTTATTCTTAAATTCCGCGATTTAATTAACAACAGAAACAAATTATCATTCGATAAAGATTTAGGACTGGATTTCTTCAATCCTGAAAATCACTACCAGCATGCAGAATCGAAACTACGTTCAGGTCGCCAATTCGTTGATAACGTTACAGGTGGCGGTTATGATTCAACGGGACTTATAGTATATGCAGGTGAGCAGAATATTGGAAAATCAATCTGGCTTGCAAATGATGCAGCAACATTCGTTAGAATGGGATATAACACTGCAGTAATAACTGCAGAGATGGCCGCACATAAATTCATAAAAAGAATTGGCTCAAATTTACTTAATATTACAATGGGTGAATATGACGCTAAAGCACAAGACCTCCAATTCATGAAAACCGCTTTGTCAAGAGTAGGAACAGGTTTACAACCACCGGGCATGTTATTTGTCAAGAAATATCCTACATCACAAGCAACTGTAATAGATATAGAAAATTATTTATTAGATGTTCAAGAAACTACAGGTGTTAAATTAAAAGCAGTTATTATAGACTACATAAATATTTTATCAAATTATCGTAATCCTAATGGAGATAGTACATATATGAAGATAAAACAAATTGCAGAGGATTTAAGAGCTATGGGTGATAGAAACGAATGGTTAATTATTACTGCAACGCAAATTAAACGTTCAGGATATGAATCAAGTGATATTACTATGGATGATATAGCAGAATCTGCAGGTCTATCACATACTGCAGACATGATGTACGGAATTATACAAGACCCAATAATGCATGCTAATTATGAATATTGGTTAAAAATTATTAAAATTAGAGATGGAGAAGGTAAAAATACAAAATGCCGATTCAGAATAGATTATAATCACATGAGACTTACAGAAACTGATGATGTCAGAACACCTGGTAACTCAGAATAATTTAAAATATGAACAGAATAAAAACAGATAAGATATTCGATAATACTTTCGAAGAATCTGAGTACGATGGCAGATCAGTAAATTGGAAAGCTGACCCAACATGGAGTGATTCGAAGGATTCAGAATCAACTATTGCAGATAATCTATTAATGGAGAACATTGATACATTAGTTATGGAATCAAGGAAGTTTAAGAAATGGAATAAACCAGGAAAAGACGGAAAGATACCTAAGTTAAGTAAGATACAGATAGGTGTAGTCTATTCATATATTGTACAAAATATAAAAGATTATAATGTTGTTGAAATATTTGCAGCTACATCAGAATATTTTGATATTCAAGGTGCAAAATTCTATAACTCATTAAGTAATGCACATAAAGATGATTTAATGGTAGAACTTGATAAAAGAACAGGTATTATAGACAAAAAACGAATTAGACAATTGTTCTGATTTCCGATTATAAATTTAAATATAAAATATGAATAATTACAATCTAGAAAACGTAAAACGCATATTTATACTAGGTGATATACATTTTGGTGTCAGAGCATCAAGTATGGAATGGTTTGATATTACTAAATCTTATTTTGAAGATTATTTTATTCCATTATTAGAAAGAGAATATCAAGAAGGGGACATCTTAATTCAAGTTGGAGACATATTTGAGAATCGCCAAGCTATTAATTTAAAAATCAATAGTTATGTTGTAAGTTTATTTGAACGTCTTGGAAAAATATTACCTGTTATAGCAATTGCTGGTAACCATGATATTTATTACAAACGATCAAATGAAGTAACATCTTTAGATAATTTAAGATTTATTCCAGGTGTACAAGTTTTTAAAGACCCTATTAAATTAAAGATAGGAAATAAAGATATACATCTTATGCCTTGGCGACATTCTAGTGAACAAGAGAGTGAAACTCTTGAAGAATTAGGAGGTGGTGATTATTTATTT
>Ga0105050_10009349_pt1 | contig 11006 bp, 6 predicted proteins | sample FRY01_FD_78088 | JGI IMG/M metagenome (GOLD analysis project Ga0105050, IMG submission 78088) | Freshwater microbial communities from Lake Fryxell liftoff mats and glacier meltwater in Antarctica - FRY-01 | ecosystem: Environmental > Aquatic > Freshwater > Ice > Glacier meltwater ... | reverse complement strand
GATCGTCGTAGTCGACAAACTGCATGCCGCCAAACGCCCCGGAGCCGAAGAGTACCTGCCACATGAACGTGGAGCCCGGCAGATCCTCCATCGCCGCGACCACGTCGTACATGTAACGTTCGGTATACTCGAGGGATGCTTCTGGTGGTGCGGTGACCACCACCCGGATACCACTCTGGTCTTCGAGCGGCGCCAGTTCTGCAGCCGACATGAGGAAAAATGGAATAGCCAGCAGTGAAATGAACAGAGCGACAAAGAGGACTTGCGCATTGTTTGCGAGCAGATGATCCAGCAGGTGCCGGTAGCGTCGTTGCAGCGCTGCAAAGCTGCCATTCACCTTCCGCGTGAGACGTGTTTCGTCGGCGACCACCCATGCACTCATGATGGGTGACAGCGTCAACGCCAGCAGACCGGAGATGAGAACGGCGACCGCGAGTGTGAAAGCAAATTCCTTGAAGAGCACGCCGGTAAGGCCTGAAAGGAAGCCGATCGGGGCGTACACGGCCGACAGGGTCAGGGTCATCGCGATGATCGGTGCAAACAGCTGACGCGAACTGGCCAGCGCCGCCGCCATGCGAGTCATACCCTCGCGCATGTAGCGGGCAACGTTTTCGACGACGACGATGGCATCGTCGACGACGAGACCCACGGCCAGGACGATAGCCAGTACCGTCAGGAGGTTCAGCGAAAAGCCCATCAGTGACATTGCAGCGACGGCGCCGAGAAGGGAGATGGGGATCGTGATCAATGGCACCAGCGCGGTTCGCCACGAGCCCATGAACGCGATGACCACAACGCCGACCAGCAGCACAGTTTCCGCCAGCGTAATGAAGATCTCACGCAGCGCATCTCGCATGTACAGGGTCACATCGTGACCAATGCCAATATGCAGTCCGTCCGGCAGGGTTTTGTTGATCTCTTCCAGCATGACGTACATCGCATCGGCAATATCGATCTCGTTTGCACCGGGCAACGGCCAGATGGCGATGAACACCGCAGGTTGCTGTGAAATCCGCGCTGTACCTGAAGGCTCCACACCACCCAGTTCTACCGATGCCACATCAGCGATGCGGATCATGGCGTCTTCGTTTCGCCGTATGACGATGCGGGCGAATTCTTCGGCATCGTGCAGTGTCGAATCCACCAGCAGATTCACACGTCGATCACTGTTCTTGCTGGAGCCGACCGTACCAATGACGTTGTTGCGATCGAGTGCACGTTCGATATCCTGCGTGCTGACGTTGTAAGCGGCCATGCGGTCCGGATCGAGCCAGACGCGCATCGCGGGATCACGACCACCTTCGAGCGTGACTTCCTGGACGCCGGGAATCGCGGCCAGCAGCGGATTGACGCGTCGGATGAGATAGTCCGTGACCGTCGCCCGATCCATACCCTCGCTCAATGGGACATCCAGATACCAACCTGCCTGCGGTCGATCGGCGCGCCGTACATGGACCGACGGGTCCTCGGCACCGGCAGGTAACTCGAAACGAATCTGACCCAGCCGGGTCGTCAGTTCCGCCAGGGCATCCGTGCTGCGCTCATTCAGCTTCAGCCAGACCGTGACGATGCTCAGACCGGCCGTTGTGGTGGAATCAACGTAGTCGATGCCGGGAATGGAAGAGGCCGCCCGTTCGATAGGTTCAGTGACAAAACCCTGGACGGTCTGTGCGTCAGCGCCTATATACGGGGTCGAGATGACCAGCGATGAGCTCTCAATCTCAGGGTACTGCAGTACGGGCAGGTCTACTGCAGTGCGCAGTCCGATCAGAATGAGAGCCAAAGAAAGAACAATCGCGATCACTGGGCGCTGAACGAAGATGTCGGTGATGCGCGGGGTCGTGGCAGCTTTGGTCAACTCGGGCAACGACATCTTAGTGACCGACCAGACGATCAACGGCTGCAGGATCGCGCTCGACAACCTGAACCAGTGACCCGTCACGCAGTTTGAAGGCACCGCTGGCAGCGATACGCTGTCCGGCGACCAGTCCCTCTTCGATGACCAGCTGATCCGAAGCGTCCGGAAGACCGACGGCCGACACCACTACCGTGCGTCGTTCGGCGCGCAACCTGGTTTGCCCGCTTTCTGTCGTTTCTTTCAACAGGTAGACCGAAGTGCCAAGGCTGTCGTGGCGAATCGCCTGGGACGGCACAGTGACGAGCTGACGCACGTCCCCGATGGGCACATGTACTTTGACCAGCATTCCTGGCAGCAGAGCAGCCGGAGGGGCGGTGAGTTCTGCGCGAAAACGCAGATTGCGGGAACTGGCCTGAACTGAAGGGTCGCGTGCGATCACGGTCGCGGCAAGCACGCCGAGTTCGAGATCATCTGCCCTGATCTGCACCACTGTCTCGGGCTGCAGATCCGCCTGGGATTGTGGGACCGAAAAGTCGATCCACAGATTCCGGTCGCGGCCAATCAGCGTCGCAACCATGGAGCCAGCCGGCAGATACTGACCCACTTCCAGCTGATGCAGGCTGGCGATACCGGCAAATGGAGCGCGGAGGGTCTTCTTGTCGATCGTGGCAGCCAATGCCCGCGCCCGGGCACTGGCCTCTTCGAACTGGGCATTGGCCTGGTCACGTGCCTCGACGGAACCGGCGCCGGATTTGACGAGACGCTCGGCTCGTGCCAGCGCCAGACGCGCAATCTCGAGGCTGGCTTGTGCCTCTGCCCATTGGGCGCGTTCCTGTGCGGTATCGAGCGCAACCAGCAATTGCCCTTGAGTGACCTGTGAGCCGGCTGCGAAGCCGACGGTGGCAATGCGGCCGGCCAACTCATTGCGCAGTTCTGCCGATTGAGTGGCGACAACAACCCCGCTCACGGTCAGGCCGGATTGTCTCTCAATGCCGGTGGTCGTTACCGCAACCACTGCCTCCATGGGCTCGGGAAATGCGTTGCCGCGGGCGATGGCACCCTGTATTGCACTGTATTTGTAGAAGCCCAGGACGGCGGCCACGAGCAGACACGTGCCTATCACCAGTACCCAACTCCAGAACCGCACGCAGCCTCCCGAGAATTGCGTTCAAGCAAAGTGTAACCCGGCTTTCCGGATTTACCCCAGGGATCAACGGTCAACAGCCAATTCGGTTATCGCCTTTTATTGCCCAATTAAACTAACAAAACGCGGATAATCCCGCGCTGGATTCTGGTGTGCGGGGTTGGTTGGGTATGCAGTCTTTTGGTCGAGTGACGCTGGGTTGGCGATGGTATGCCGCAGCTTCGATGTTCGTGATTGCAATCATCGGTTTTCGAAGCGGCATCGGACTGACCGATACCCCCGATGTGGGCGCGGCAGGCCTGCTGACACAGGCCTACTACAGTCTTGGCCTGTTTGTGATTGGTGGTCTGGATATTGGCACGCCCACCGGCGGACCGCTCTGGGGTCAGGTGCTGCTCTGGATCGCGTATTTCGGCTCGCCCGTGTTGACGGCATCGGCAGTCATCGATGCCGTGCTTCGCGCGTTGTCGCCCACCCGTTGGCGGCTCAATCGTCTGCGGGATCATGTGATCGTAGTGGGGTCAGGTGAGCTGACGACCAGCTATCTGCGGGTGTTGCGGCGGCTGGATCCGGACATTCAGGTTCTGGTAGTTGATCGTCAATTCAAGCCGGGCCGCGAGCGTGAACTTGCGCAGTCGTACCATGCGGTGGCAATCACTGGCGACACCACCCATGACTTCCTGTTGAAGGAACTGCGATTGCGCCGGGCACGTCGACTGGTACTGCTTGGTGATGATGATTTTGCGACCTATGAAACCGCAGCCCGTGTGCAGGCCCGTTATCCAAAGATGCAGAACCGGATCGTGCTGCACTGCCACAATCTGCGCTTCATGCGATCGCTCGCGGATACGGAAGTTGCGCGTCATTGTGTGACCTTCAACGCCTACAATTTTGCCGCCATGAGTCTGGTGAGCAATCAACTGCTGGCTCACTTCGAACGAACCCAGTCACAGGACGTGGTTGTGCTGGCAGGCTTCGGCCGATTTGGCCAGACCGTATTGGAGGAGCTTGAGCAACATGCACCGGACGAATTGGCGATGATCGTGATCATCGATGTCGATGCCAATCGCCGATTGCAGGTGGTCGAGGAACAGGAGCGATTGAGAAGCGATCGGGGTCGCCTGGTGTTGCAGGGTGATGTGTCGCACCCGGAGGTATGGCGCAAACTGCGATCAAGTGTTGATCTGGAAGTTGGCGAGCCGGTCGTCATTCTTGGGACGGGCGACGCCGCCCACAATCTGCGGGCCGCCCTCTGGATCAGACGCAACTGGCCCAATTGTCTGGTCTATTCGCGTACCCATGATGCATCCGAGCTGACTGCGCAGCTGCACGCCGAACATGGATTGCAAACGCTGAGCATTACCGAGCTGCTGGAGGAGAACTTTCCTCAGGCTTGGGTCGTGTGACGCAAACCAGGGCTTGACCAGGAGACCGACGATGTCGGAGCGCGGCACTGATGTGGATGTGGTGATAGTTGGTGGCGGTCTTGGTGGCAGTGCGCTGGGCGGGTATCTCGCGCGGGCCGGGCTGCGTGTACTGCTGCTCGAGCAACTGACGGAGTTTGCCGACCGTGTGCGCGGTGAGTGGATGGCGCCATGGGGTGTCGCTGAGCTGAAGCAGGTCGGGCTCTATGACCGCTTCATGAGTGCCGGCGGGCATCATCTGCGTCGGAGCATTGGTTATGACGAGCTCCTTTCGCCGCAGCAGGCACAAGCCATGGGTGGGCCCATAACGCTGCTGCGGGAAGACGTCCCTGGTCCACTGTGTATGCAACATGTGGTCATGCAGAACGAAGCCCTGGCCGCGGCGGTCGAGGCGGGGGTTGATGTCCGTCGTGGCATCCGCCGGGTGACGGTGGTGGCCGGAGCCTCACCGCAGGTGAGCTTCGATGGCGATGCCGGTCACTCCAGCGTTCGGTGCCGCCTGATTGTCGGCGCGGACGGCCGAGGTTCGACGGTTCGGCGACAACTCTCGATCCCGCTGGCTGAAGCGCCGCTCGATCATCTGCTTGCCGGATTGCTGATCGAGGATGCCCATGGCTGGCCGGAGGATCTGCAGTCGGTGGGCAAGGTTGGCGACATCCACTACCTCGTGTTTCCCCAGGGTGGCGGCCGAATCCGGCTGTACGCCGATTATGCGTATGCCGGACGTGCGCGATTCACGAGCGAAGACGGCGCGCAGGAGATGCTCGCCTTGTTCAACATGCCGCAGGTGCCACACAGCGACGCGATCGCCAGAGGCAGACCGGCAGGCCCATGCAAGTCATGGCCGAGCCAGGATGCCTGGGTTGATGTTCCCTGTGCTCCAGGTGCCGTGCTGATTGGGGATGCGGCGGGGTACAACGATCCGATTCTGGGGCAGGGCATGTCGGTCACCCTGCGCGATGTACGTAGGGTTGGCGATATCCTGACCAGGTCTGAAGATTGGTCCGCTGGGCAGTTTCAACCGTATGTCGACGAACGGCGCGAGCGAATGCGTCGCCTGCGATTCACCGCCTCGTTTGTCACCACACTGATGGCCCGTTTTGGTGAAGTGGATGTTGAGCGCAGGATCCGCGCGATGACCCTGTTTGCCCGGCAGCCTGAACTGGCTGCGGTGATCCAGGCTGCCTTCATGGGTCCGGAGCGTGTTGCAGCGCAGTATTTTACGGCAGAGCACTACGAGCGTGTGTTTGGAACGCGCGAGCATCTGGTCGCTTGATGAGCCCTGGCTTGCGATCGGCTGAGCGTCAGCGTTGACAACCATCAACCAACGCGGGCAAAGTGCCGGCCGCTGTGGCACGCCGCTTCATGAATATTCCGGGCTGGCAAGACAACGACCCACAGAATTCAACACCACGACGAAATGAACATGTCCCGCAAATCCTTCCTGTCCATGTGCATTCACCGGGCGACCACCGTCGATGGGGTCCTGCTGGCGTGTGTTTATGGCCGGGGTGGAACAGGGGAAGCAGGCGGATAGTACGACCGCCCGTCGAACAAAAACCCCGGTGTCCATCCAGACCCCGGGGTTTTTTTTTGGCCGCGTACGTTCGTTCCGTCTGACCGGAGAATCCAGATGACCCAATGGCTTCGATTGGATGCCTGGCAAGGTCTGCAGGGCAACCTGCCCAAGTCCATGCTGCTGGCTTTTTTCCAGGTATTCCTGGTGATCATTCCGATCATCGTGCCTTACTTTCAGCAACACGGCCTGACCATGCAGCAGGTGTTCCTCACGCAGGCATGGTTTGGTGCGGTTGTCGTTCTGATGGAAATACCCAGCGGTGTTCTGGCTGACCGTTTCGGTCGCAAGCCAGCGCTGGTGCTGGGCGCGCTGTTTCTGGCGTGTGGACACCTGTCACTGCTCTGGGCAGACTCGCTGACCGGCTTCCTGATCTTTGAAGGGTTGCTGGGCATTGGTGTGAGCCTGATATCGGGTGCGGACCTCGCGTTGCTCTACGACACCGAACTTGCACTGAACAAGGTCGATGGGTCGCCGCGGGCGGTGGCCAATCTGTACAGCATGCACTCGGCCTCCGAGGCCATCGCTGCAGTTGCCTGTTCGTTGCTGCTGCTGGTGTCCATGCACGTCGTCATCGTGATCCAGGTGATTGCCGGTTGTCTGCCGATGTTGATTGCAATCACGCTGGTTGAGCCCGGTCACAGGGCTGGCAAGGAACATGAACCGCTGCGCTTTGCCGAGGTGCTCAGGCATCTCTTGGCGAACGGTTCGATCATGCGCTGGACGGTGCTGTCGCTGTCCTTGTGGAGTCTGACGACCTTTTTTGCCGTCTGGATTGTGCAGCGATACTGGTTTGAAAATCAGGTGCCATTGGCCATGTTCGGTTATCTGTGGGCGTTTTACACGGCCGTAGCCGGTCTGGCAGGCCGCTGGGCCGCACGGACGGAATCCTGGCTGGGTGTACCCGGTCTGCTGGTGTTGGTCGGGCTGTTACCCGTACTGGGTTATGTGGGGCTTGCGACGTTGCCGCTGCTTTGGGCGCTGGCCGTGTCGCTGGCGTTTTTCGTTGCCCGCGGACTTGGCCTCGTGGTGCTGCGCGATGCGCTCAATCGCCGCACACCTTCCCACTTCCGGGCGACGGCGAACTCGATGGCGAGTTTTGGTTTTCGTGCAGCATTTGTCGTCGCCGGACCGCTGGTCGGTGCGTTCATGGATAAAACCGACATGACCTCGACGCTGTGGCTGCTGGCCGTTGGTTCGATGGTGGTTTCCGCGAGTGTGCTGTTACCGCTGTGGCGGGCTATTGCCCGTGCTGAACTTGGTCCGGTCGAGAGTGTCCCAGCTACGGTTAACCCCAAAGGTCGCAACGGATGATCAAATATCTGATCGTAATGTTGTTGTGCGGCGTCCTGCCACACCGTGTAGCAGCAGAAGCCGGTGGTCTGGTCTGGCAGCCTTATCAGGAGGGTGTTTTTGAGCAGGCGCGGGCAGAGAACAAAATTGTGCGCCTCAACCTCTAGCCCGGACTATTCATGAAGGGGCGTAGCGAGGGCGTCGAGAGTAGTGAAAACACAGCGCGTGCTCCTTCCCGGTGCTCGCCGTACTGGTAAGTACGACTGCGCGCCTGCAAGGGCGCGCCACACTGTCTTTTCGCGCCTCTCGTCACTGGCGACGAACCTTCATGAATATTCCGGGCTAGTTGGTCGCTTCCGGCAAACCCATGACCAGCAGCATATTGCCCGGCATGTGGTTATAGATGCCATAGCCGGAACTGATCACCACCAGCCCGTCCTGAACCGTGGCCGCTGCGGCACCGCCCAGTGATCCACCGCGTGTGGTCTCACCAGTGATCGAGGTGAATTCCTGGGTGGTATCCACGCTCAGCAATTCGCTGCCATCCTTGATGTTGTGCATCCGCATCACGCCGTCCATGCCGCCTGCAAAAACCACGTCACCCGCCACCATGACGGCTTGAGAAATACCGGGATGGCAGAATGGTCGATCACCGCAGACGTTGTTGGGTGCGGCGGTGTACCAGGCTGCCTCGCCGGTCGCCAGATCGATTGCATGCAGTCCGGGCCGTGCACTTTCGGTGTATTCGCGGCCATCCGGCATGTCCGTGATGGGAACGTAGACAGTCTTGTCATCGGCAGCCATGCCAAAATGGACACCGCCCTGAATACCGCCGCGACCAACTTTTTTCTGCCAGATCACTTTGCCGGTAGCGGGATCGAGTGCGTGCACTTCGCCTGACTTCTGTCCGCCGAGTACAAGTTCCTTGCCGTCGGCTGCCGTGGCCAGCATGGTTCCGGCCCCAAAGTCGAAGTCGGGGCCACCCTCTGGTGGGCAACTGTGGTCGTTCACGGTATCGCAGGCCGTGTTCCAGACGTCGTTGGCGGTTGCCTGGAATGTCCAGTTCACCTTGCCGGTGTCCATATCGATGGCGAAAATTGCATCGCTGGTCAGCGTTGCCGGTGAACTCATGTTCTCGCCGGTGCCGATGTAGAGCTGGTTACGCCTGGCGTCAATGGTCGGAGCGTTCCAGACTGTCGCTCCGGATGGCCCCATCATGTTGGTACCGGCCCGGTTCTGACTCTGTACGACAGCTGGAGTTGGAATGGTGAACGTCTGCCACAGAAGTTTGCCGTCAGTGATGTCATAGGCCGCAACAGAACCGCTGGCCGTGCAGCATTCGTATGTCGGGTCCGCTGCCTGACTGACTTCCAGCGATGATACCGGCACAAACAGCTTGCCGTTGTAGAGGGCCGGTGTGCCGGTAATGGTCGCATTGGGGTGATCATCTGCCCGCTGGCGCCAGAGCAGTGTGCCATCGGTTGCATCAACGGCGTAGGCGTAACCGAGTATGTCACCAAAATAGAGGCGTGGTCTGGCGGCGGTATCACCAGCTTCCCAGCTGTCGATGGCGATGCCTGTGCGCACTTCACCATTGGCTTCATAAACCCAGTGCTGGCAACCGGTTCGCTGGTCGAGCGCGTAGACCTTGCCGTTGTGACTGCCCACGAACAACACGCCGCCGGCCAGAGTGGGTTGTGAGCGGGCGCGATTGGCACCAGGAAATTTCAATGACCACAGGGGCTTGAGCGACGCTACATTGGCAGCGTTGATGCCAGCGTCTGCCGCACTGACTCGCCGGGTGTTTCGTTCCCCCATACCATTGCCACGCAGTTTTGGTGGTTGGTTCCGGTCGAGTACCTGGTCAGACTTACAGGCAGGCAGTTGCACCACAACAGCCGTCCCAAGCAGTGCACCACCCAGGTATTCCGAAACCTGTTTGCGCTGGTCAGGTGAGAGCATTACCGCATTGGCCTGCATGACGCCGGTTTCAAGCACCGAGAGAATGGCTTCAGGGGTCATCAATCCGATCATGTCGCGATGCGGTGCCTTTTTGACGGCGCCGTTGTGGCAGGCCGCGCACGTCTGGTCGTAAATGGCCTTGCCGGGCATGGCATCGCGCGCACGTTGTGCGTCGTTGATGGCCTGCATGCCATCGCTGGCTGGTGGATCTTCAGCTGCGGTGGCAACTTCACCGGTGGCTGCAGGGGTCTGTGGTGCGGAAGTTTGAGGTGACTCTTGTCCACATGCCGTCAGCAGGAGGAGGAGAGCAAGGACAGAAGGGACTTTCAGATTCATGAAGGTTTGGTCTCATACCAGGTTTCTGCTTCCGCCAGCGCGCGTCGATAGGCCGGCAGACAAGCCGACAGACACACAAAGGCGATCGTGTAATTCACTGCGGCAAGTATCGAGATGGCTTTGCCCAGCGCCAGTTCGCTGCCAAACACGTAGTCGCTGATGATCGCCGGCAGGGATGGTGCAAACGTATAGGAGAGAAAACTCACGGCGACCAGATAAAACGCCACCATCTGCCCGCGCAGTTCGTTGGGGGATATGGCCTGCAAGGTGGTCATCATGAGTCCGGAGGGCATGGCCATGAGAAAGGTCACGGGAATCAGCAGAGCGATCGCCAATTTCGGGTCCGGCATCAACGTAAAGGCGGTCGCGGTTGGCAGCAGCGCCAATGACGTCCACATCACGATTCGCAGTGTTGCATCCGTGCGTCCCTTTGCAATCCATTTACCGGCCCAGTAACCCGCCAGCACGCTGCCGCTGATACCGACTACCAGCGCGATGGTTCCGTAGGTGAGGCCGATCTCGGTACGTGTCCAGCCATGATTGCGCACGTAGTACTCAACCAGCCAGGAAAACAGCGAAAAACCCTGCGTGGAGAGGCACAGATAGGCGGTGAACATCAGGAGGAAGAGTGCGCCCCGCGATTTGATGAATGTCCAGACTTCCCTGAATGGCACCGCATCCGTGCCCGCACGTACTCGCCCCTGCCGGGCAGGTTCTCGGGTAGTCAGCACCAGCAAGGCGACGAGCAGACCTGGCAAGCCCACCACGAGAAAGACCATCTGCCAGGAAAAGACCTCGCCCAGGACGGGCAGGTGTACGTTGGGTGTGGCCTCAAGGTAGTCAATGAGTGGGCCACCGAGGATATTGGCCAGGCCCTGCCCGATGAATGGAGAGGCGGAAACCAACCCGATGGCCAGGGGCAATCGATCGCGGGTAAACAGGTCGGCAAGGGTTGAATTGGCGGCCGGACCGAGGGTGGCTTCACCAACACCAACTCCCATGCGGGCCAGGAACAACTGCCAGTACTGGCCTGCGGTACCACACAGAGCGGTCATCACACTCCAGCCGGCGACCCCAAAAACCATGAGTTTGCGTCGATCGGCTCGGTCTGCCAGACGACCCATGGGGATGGACATGACATTGTAAAAAAGGGCGAAAGCCAGACCCATGATGAGCGAAACCTGGGTGTCGCTGATCCCCCCGAGGTCCCGTTTGACAGGGCCGATCATGACATTGAGGATCTGCCGGTCGATGAACGACAGGGTCGACGCCAGCGTCAGGACAAAGACCACGTACCACAGGTAACGGGTCGAATAGCGTTGTTCGGTAAGCATCGGCGAAGGGTACGGGTTTTTGTCACGATTGCGAAGTCTCGAAAACCGTCGTGTGTTGTTCAAGGCCAGTAGTCTGCGT
>Ga0105050_10009331_pt1 | contig 11021 bp, 13 predicted proteins | sample FRY01_FD_78088 | JGI IMG/M metagenome (GOLD analysis project Ga0105050, IMG submission 78088) | Freshwater microbial communities from Lake Fryxell liftoff mats and glacier meltwater in Antarctica - FRY-01 | ecosystem: Environmental > Aquatic > Freshwater > Ice > Glacier meltwater ... | reverse complement strand
TACACATCCAACTAGAAACTACCTCTGTTGAACTCCCATCTGGTGTTGGTATATCTTGGTTGTCCTCAAAGCAATGCTTTCCTCCACAATGTGGGCATATAATCTTAGTAGGTTCCATAATCAATAGTAAAGGCTGCTCCATTATTCTCCTTAGATGCTTCTCGCAAGATCTCAAACACATATCGATCACTAACTACCTCAAACATGCTGTAACTTTCCTCTGTAGGATAGTCTTTAAATTGATACTTTGCTTCGTTTGATGATAATAGGTTAATCACATGCGTATGTGAAAATGATGTGTACGTTGTTATATAATAACGCATTTTGTTGTTTTCCATGTTTATGTTGTTTTAAGTTGGGGTAATTCTATTTTTTTAAGTTGAGGTAATTTTATTGCTACTTGTTTAGGAAACTCAGGGACGTATTTATCTAAAGTTTGAATAAGTAGTTGTTGCATAGCTTCCAGGCTAAAGTTCTTCTTAACGTTAGTTGCTTGCTTTTTACCCATCACTTTAAAATTCTTATAGTTATCAACTACTTCTTTTAGTATATTAGCTGCATATCCATAATCTACAGAGAACCATTGAGATTCTAGGAGTATTACATTTTCCCAAGCTGCTGTTGGATGTACGTTAGTCATAGTACCAGGTAATAGTACCGCATCTTTTAGGAAGTCTAAATGTCCGGACCAGTTTGATGCTATTATAATCTTCTGTGATAAACTAGCTTCTGCAAATGGTCTCCCAAACCCCTCTCCCTTAGTAAAAGTAATGTGTGCTTTTACTTTTGGGTGGTTGTATAGTGAATTCATCTCTTCGTCAGACAAATCTCCATGAAGTAGGTACACCTTTGGTAACCTCTTAGTAGTTTTCATTGACTTATATATCGAATCAATCTTCTTTAAAATATCCTCTCTATCTAATTGACTAAAGTCTGCTTGCGATGTTTTTAAGATAAGAGCTGGTTGGTTATGTGATGCCTTACCCTTAAAAGCCTCTAGAAATATCCGAATCATTGCTGATACATTCTTTCTATCCTCTCCAAAGTCTCCACCCAACCAATGCCCAACGAACAGAAATGAAAAATTTTCTTTTATGCCTCTAAGTTGATCATCAACAGTTTTGTTGATATCATCTGTCACGAAGTATGTATCTAAATCAACTCCTTCAAATAACACTTCAATTGGCTTTTCTAGCTTCAATACTCCAATTACTTGATTAGATTGCTGATCTCGTTTTTCCCATACAGACTCAACGAATACCTTTTTAGAATGTTCTGAAGAAGTTAATATTAGGTCCATCTTATTACATCCTTCAATCCACTGCGCTGCTGCAATTGTCGTTTCAATACCAGCAGTTATTCCTATATTATACTTACCAACCTGTTGAAACTCACTCGGTACTGTAATTTGTATAAAAATATCAGGTTGTGCTGGTAGGTTTTGGTTTTCAAGTAGGCAATCGATGATTACCTTGTGTTTTTTGTTTTCTGGATCTAAGGCATTCATTGGTGTAGTACCCCATTTTGTATTCCATATTTTAACATCATACTTTCCTGAGTTAATAAGTGAATACGCTATGTCTCGTGAACGTGCTCCGTAACCCGAAATTGTTGCAACTGGAGCTTGTATTAATATCATTGGTTTATTCATAACTTATATGCTTATTCCTGATTTTTTATTATTAAATTTCTTTAATTGTTCTTGTGTATCATATAACTTAAAGCGAGAAGGTGCAATCCAATTACTCATAGTATTATTAATTGATTGACTAAAGCGATCACACATACCTTCTGCAGTTAAACTCGCTTCCGGACCAGTTGCCCATACGTAACCTGCCATACCACAATCATCCCTCTCCACTGCACTCATCCCATGCCAATACTTCATTGCTTCTGTCACATCACGCACAGCGCAGCGGTCGTCGAATATATATGGTGTTTGTATTGACCCTTGTAGGTTGATTGCAGCTGGGAATACTGGTTTAACCCATGCGCCACACTTTGTATACTTCCCTCCATGATTACTAGCAAATTCTTCATCAAACTCAATCCAATTACCGTTATCGTCCTCAAAGCGACATTGGTCCTGCAAACCTCCTGTTACATTATTAATTAGTGTGCGTCCAGTCATCAAAGCTTCCGTGCTACTTAATCCCCATCCCTCATTCGAAGCAATGTTGATTACTGTGTCACAGCAGTTATATAATATCCCCATTTGGTCTATAGGTATGTTATCTGTATGGAATATTATCTTATCTGCTAATTCTGGACAAATGACACCAATAACTGCTGGTAGGTCTGTCCCGTTATCATCTAGTGGCTGAGTCTTGAGAACTAGGCGGACATCATCACTACAACCCATTGCTACCAAATCCTCGCAAAGGAATTTAAAAGCTAAAATTACATCCGATGCCATCTTACGTCTAATATTGCGGTTATTGTACATTATCACATAGTCTGGGTTCTGATTTGAGAACAATTCACTTCGCATCTTCTGTACCTGTACACTTCCTCTATCCATTGGAAAGAAATGCTTTGTATTCACTCCATGGGGTACGTAAGCTGTCTTAGGTAGACTTTTCCCAATCACCTCAGGTGCTGGGCTTTTGTCTAAATCTATATAGTTACCCTCTCCTAGGACCAGCTTACTTATGTTAACTGATTGCTTACTAATACCCATTAGTAAATCACACGATTCATAATATGGTCTATTGTAGTGTGGGGCTGGTAGATCGTCCCATATATGGTAATAGAATATAGGAATGGTCTGTCTTATTTCTGCAGACATTCTATAAAGCCAAAGCCAATATCTAGGATCAGTAAAGTGCACTATTGCATCAATCTTATGTCTCTCCATAAGTAGGCGAGTAAGATCCGGATCACCGTATCCATTATATGGATAAATTAGTACACTGGAATCACTAATACCAATTTCAGTATTAACATCATCGCTAATGTCTAGTATTTTCCCAGCATCTGGATGACTCAAAGCACCTCCTACCTGCACAAAGTTATATATGTGTGAGTTGCCTATAACAAGCTCTCTAGTCATTGTACCGATTCCAGACGGAAGTCTTAGATCATCTGCTAGAAATAATATGTTTTTTCTTTGATCCTTTGGGATATAACCTTTCTTCATGTATAACTAATATTATGTGTAGTATATGCCTAATATAGGGCTTTTGTGTTGTTTATCCTACAATATAGTAGGATATTTGCTTATTAATCTGATTTTTTTAACCAAGTAGTTTGATACTGAATATATTTTATTACTTTTACTTCTTGTGTTTCTTTTTATCAGCCCAATCTCTAAAAAGCATATTTGATTTCAAAAACGCATCCTCCTCGATACTTCTCAAGTGCTTATTGTTTTGAGCATAATTGGGATCTGAAGTATTGCCAACTTCATCCATGTTCAACATACCAGTTAGGTTTTGGTGATGGTGTCTCATTTCGTGTGTGAAACTTCTCAATATATCCTTAGGGTGACGGTTTGCAATAAACAATACTATTGCTTTACTTGTTGGATCATAGTGTCCAGTTGGTGCTAATATACCACCTGTCATCTGTGGATCTGCGTTCATCTTTACGTTGGGTAGTGGATAGGTTGACCACCCCTGATCACCCATATATTCAACCAATTCAGCCATGCAAATTTTAAATTCATTATCCATACTTATAAATAGTTGTTAATTTACAATAACAACACTTTTTCTAGCCTTTGTGAAGTCTCTTATTAGTGTAGCAACTTTAATATCACTCCCATTCGAGTCATCAAACATAACACACTTGTCAATAAACTGAATGTATATTTTATTCCTTGTAAAGTAGTTTTTTGGTGCATAGGGTTTATTATAATGTTGCTCAGGTAGTAGGCTGTAGAGGTTTTGCTGTGTGTGAGCTGGGTTTGCTTCTATGTATGTATATCCAAAATCGAGAGCATATCTTTTTACATACTTATCAGCTCCATCCTTATCTCCCAAACCTACGATTGTAATGTTATCAGCGTGGTTTTTGAGTTGGAATATGAAGTTTTTAATCTTTGCTCTATTCTCATAAGTCTTAGTTCCCGTTATCCCTATTTTCATCTCTTGTAGATTTTATATGCAAATCTCCTATTGTGTTTCCTAAAAGATTTTGCATATGTCCAGGTTCAAAACTAGGCCATCTCCATCCGGACTCCCACCCTTCTTTTTCAAAATTACGAACTACTTTGATCCACTTCTCATGTAGTGCTGGGTTAGCAAAGCATTCATCCCATGTAAGCAACCTCTTTCCATCCAGTAAACAAAAGTCTAAACCTAGATTATAATTATGAGCACTATATCCTGGTCTACGCGCTGTTATTATAGGTCCATGGGTTGTTCGTCCTGATCTATATAGTAAGCCCTGTTGCTCAATAGTTCGGCTACTCCATATAATATATATTGGTATGTAACTTGATCTACATTTTTGAAATGCTCTAGTAGCTGATTCTACTAATCTAGAGTCTAGGGTCCGTATTCTTCCCATTGAAATATCTACGAATTCTGTCATTTTTTGATTGGTTTAATTCTATCCTTTTTAGGACAGAGTTCTGAATCAAAGTAGGGGCAATACCTGCAAACACTAGTCTCTATAGCAGGAAAGCTTCCTTGTTCGTTATAATCTCCCTCACTCGTAAAACAGTTATCCAGAAAACTCTGGAACATATTTTTTATCTTACTACGTGTGATCTTACCACTAGCAGGAGCGAATAATTGTACTCTCTTAGGTACAAACTCTGCATTTTCATTTATCTTTCTACGAACTATTAAATACTCAACATCAATCGATTCAACATCCCATCCATACTGTTTTGCATAAAACTCCTTATATAGTATCAGTTGTGCTGTTTTAGTTTGATCTGCCTTTTGATATTTGTTCCATCCTGAGGTAGATGTTTTGATATCCCAAATCTTAATGCGATTATTCCGCTCATCGTGTATTACAATATCAATAAATCCTCTAAAACCTATATTACCATCTAACTGCAAATCGAGTGGTACTTCGATTCCTAATAAACTATGTTGCCTACTAGGAAAGTACACACCTCTGTGTTTTCGAAGATAATTTAATATCTCTACCCCATCACAATAGAACTCCGATAACTCCTTTGGATTGCTAAAATGCTTCCCTCCGTTGTTTTCAATAGCTGTTTTATATTCTGAAAATATTTGCTCTTGTAGGTATTGGTTGTTATTAATCTCATCAGCTTTTTTTACAGACTCGCCATACATTACAGTGAGGTAGTTTTGTAAGGTACTATGGAAGGCTGTTCCAAATATTGTATGAATACTCTGATCATATACTCTCAAGTTGTCTAGGTAATCCAGCTTCCATCGACGTGGACACTTCGCATATAGCGAAAACTGTGAATATGACACTCTCTTTTGCTTTAGTTCACTCATAATACAAAAATACAAAAATTATGTCAGGATTCCTACTATTTTATTGGTTCTCTGGTAGAAAGTCAGAGTTAATATGATTACATGTTGAACATGCAAATGCTTGCATGGGTACAAGTGTCTCGTTTCCGTTTGGAGATACTAAAGCTGAGAATTTTTTAATGAAGTATTGTACTGCAAATCTATCATTATCGCATAATTCACATGTGAAGTCTTCGGCCATAGAAAAATCAATCTCTGGTTGTATTTGGTTTGGTTTGTTGTTCATCATAATTTTAAAATAAAAAAAGAAGGGGACCTAAGCCCCCTTCAAACTAAAACTAATAGTAGCTTGGAACTGAAGATTCGTTTTCTTTGTCTTCTTGTTCGGGATCAAAACTAATAACACACTCTGTGGTGAGTAGTGTTCCAGCTACTGAATTAGCAAGCTCTAATGCTGTCCGACACACCTTGGTTGGATCAACAATTCCAGCCTCGAACATATCACACACTACATCATGCCGTGCATCATAACCTATAAAACTTAAATCTTCACCGACTTGGTGTAAGGCAATTCTTTGTGTAATTGCATCAGGGCTCTTACCTGCGTTTCTAACAATAGCACTAAATGGTGCTGAGCATGCTCTAAGAACAATACCTACACCTAAATCCTGATCATCATTTTCTGTTGTAACCTTTAAATCCTTAATAGCCTGCATTAAAGCAACTCCACCACCAGCAACAATTCCTTCTTCAACAGCTGCACGTGTTGCATGTAGTGCATCATCTACACGGTCTTTCTTCTCTTTGAGTTCAATCTCAGTTGCTGCTCCAATGTTTAACACTGCAACACCACCTATTAACTTACTTAATCGATCCTTAATACCCTGCTTCTCGTAATCACTCTCAGCTTTTTCATACTGTGTCTTAATGTCTTCAATTCGAGCTGCTATTAATTCTGTATCTCCAGCTCCGTCCACAATAACTGTTTCAGTTTGACTTACAATTACCTTACGAGCTGTACCTAGCATATCCATTGTTAGCTTCTCTAGTTTCATTCCCTTTTGAGAAGAAACCACTTGTCCACCAGTTAAGATAGCCAAATCCTCTAACATATGTAATTTACGATCTCCAAAACCCGGTGCTTTGATTGCACATACATTTAGGATACCTCGTGCTTTATTTACTACCATTGTAGCCAAAGCCTCACCATCTACATCATCCGCTATTAATAAAAGTGATTTACTCTGCTTGCTACAACTTTCTAATAAAGGTAGTATCTCTTTGATATTACTAATCTTTTTATCACACAAAAGGATTAAAGGATTTTCTAACTGAGATGTCATTGTTGCTTGACTTGTTGCAAAGTAGGGAGAAATAAATCCTCGATCTAATTGCATACCTTCTACTATCTCTAACGTAGTTTCTGACGTCTTACTCTCCTCAACTTGAATCACACCATCCTTGCCAACGCTATCCATAGCCTCCGCAATTATATTACCAACTGATGCATCATTGTTTGCAGAAATAGTCGCTACTTGACGAATCTCTTCGTTTGTAACCACATCGCGACTCAGGTCACGTAGGTTTTCTATAACCTTTGCTGTAGCAATATCCATCCCACGTTTCAATTCAACTGGATTAACGCCTGCATTAATAGCTTTAATACCTTCATTATACATAAAAGAAGCTAAGACCGTTGCTGTTGTTGTTCCGTCACCTGCCATCTTAGCGGCTCTCATAGATACCTCCTTAATTGCTTGTGCTCCGATGTTCTCAATTGGATCTTTTAAAAAGATTTCCTTTGCTACTGTAACTCCATCTTTAGTTATAACCGGAGAGCCATTTTCTTTCTCGATCAAAACATTCCGACCCTTTGGTCCTAGTGTTGATGAAACTGCCTTTGCCAACTTGTTAACTCCATTGCGCACCTTATCTCGTGCATCAGTATCATAACTGATAATCTTGATTTTACTATCCATTCTTATTCGTTAATTTTAGTTAATACATCACGTTGTTGTATAATATGATACTCTAAGTCTTCATATTCAAAGGTTTGTGCAGCAAATCGCTGATATAGGATAATGTCCCCCTCTTTTAAAGTTGTATCGATAAACAGGCCTGGAGCTGCCCAGAAACCCTTTCCTGCAACAACTACCCTAGCTTTTAGGGTTTTTTGGTCACTTAGCTCTGGAAGGATGATCCCTCCTGCACTCATTTCATCTTGCTCAAGTGGAAGACACACTAGCTTATCGCTTATTGGTTCAAATTTACTCATACTGTAATAGTTGTTATATGTTTAATATACGAAAAAAAACCTAGGGTAGGTACTTTTTATGCGATTAATAGTTTTTTTGTTTTTGTTTCTTCAGCTGGGGGTACTACGATTACCAACAATCCATTAGACATAGTTGCTTGTGATTCTCCTAAATTAAACTTTGGAGCAATACGATAAGCTAGACTAAAAGCACGACGTGCTATTCCTCTCATCTGGTATGTGCGTTGTTGTATAAGCTCTGGAAGCTTGTTGTAGGTTACACGAAGGATATCGTGTTCAATATCAATCTCCAAATCCTCTTTAGTAAGACTAGTGCATGCGATTTCAAGAGTTAATCCTGCGTCGTCTTCAAATATATCTACTGGGTGTGGTGATTTATACCCTTTAAGGGTATTAAAGTTTGATTCGGTATCAAACATGTTTCTGAATAGTATGTCGTATTCAGAAGATTCATGATTTTGTGTCATAGTCTTTAGTTTTATCTCCTAAGATGATTAATAAATAATTGTAACTGTTCCGCCCTAAGGTCCTTTATAAATATGCAGCTATTTTGATTATATGTGTCCTTCTCCAAAATCATTTGCAATGCTAGGTTCTGCTACTAGTCCAGTTGCAATAGTAACTGTACTTTCCATACACTCTTTGGTAATCTCACAAGCTCTTTCTGCACAACTACTATTTGCATCAATAACAAACTCATCATGAATCTGTAACATAATACATGCATCCAACCCCTCCTCTTTAAATCTTCGGTGAATTTGTATTGCCGATCTATTCATAATAGATGCAGCTAGAGATTGTATTTGAAAATTCTTACAATTATTTAATCCATTCTTATACTCCATACGAAGCTTCATTAGTTGTTTGGTTTGCTCAGGAGTCTTGGCTAATCTTTTCATCTGAGCAAATGGTCCTGGTTCAATTAGATTATTTTCAAACTTCTCATAGATTAACTTTACACGATCTAAGTGACGAATACGTCCGGTTTTATTCTTAACAAAACCAAATGCCTGTGCTCTAAGGTGACTATCACTCATCCACTTAGCTAACTCAGGAAAACCCTCGAGGTAACCGTCAATCATCCTTTGTGCATCACGGATGTGTATATTTAGTGATTGACTAATCTGCCATGCGCCAGCTCCATATGGTATTGCTAGTGCAATACTCTTCGCTCTCTGTCTATATTCTGGTTTGAGTTTTTTTAGGTAATTATCATCATTCTTATTTGCAGACATTCCTTTAAGCTTAAAAGCCTGAATGGCTACTCTACTGTAGAGATCCTCATCGTTGGTAAATACATTAATAAGATTTGGATCATTACTCACCGATGCGAATACTCTGGGCTCTAGTGATGATTGATCACATATAATAAACTTCCGACCCTGCTCCGCTTGTAAGAAACTACGAATAATATTATTATAACTTAACACTAACTCACTCTGCTCTCCTTCCTCAAGTACACGAGGTAGTTGTTGTGAGTCAGAACTAAACCTACCAGAGGTTGTTCCGTGTTGTTTAAAGTACCAGTAATATCTACCATTCTCATTTCTCTCTAAGAACCTATCAACATATGCTGATTGTATCTTATTTAGTTTATTGTAATCTCGTAGTTTTTTTGCCCAACTGTGATCCCGACTGAGGATATCAACTAGTCCATCGTTAAATTGATTTGTACCTTTGCGAGTTTGACTAACTGGTTTAATCTTTAGATACTTAAAACACATATCAGATAACTGCTGCTTACTGCTAATGTTTATTAATGCTCCTTCCTTTTGTTTAAGTAAATCTAAACTAATAGCAATCATATCCTGATTATTTAGATCTTCGGGATTGCCACTTTTCAAGAAAGTTTCTCCTCCATCTCTATCAACTAGGTTATCTAAACTAGCTTCAACTCTCTTACCATAGTGACCTCTCTTCTTAGGTGGGTGGTTGGTTAAAGCACGGTCCACAACCCACTGCTGTACATCTGGTATCTTCATTAGATCTGCTATAATTTCTTGTTCCAATCTAAATACGTCAGCTGTGATATTCTTTTTTGTCTTTTCAATTAAGTCAATGTTTAACTGAGTACCTGTCTCTTCCATTTGGATTGTCACTGTACGGTATAGTGGCATAACCTCTTCTTCAAAGAAGAAATCCCACAACTCCTGCTCTTTTAGTATTGGCAGGTAGTATGTCATTATTCTTAGTGTTAAATCCGTATCCGCTGCTGCATACTCACCAAGTATATTCATATCAGCTTTGTATATTTCGTAGTTAGTTTTGGTTATACTACCACCATTCTTCTGAATAGACTCTTTTAGTTTTATTTGCTCTTCATTAGCATCCTTTTCAGCATCCAATCCTATTTCATTTTGAATCTCAATTGCTATATCCTTCAAACCAAACGGTCCATCCTCTTTAAGAGTGTGTCGAAGTAACATAGTATCGCAATACAGATCGTCACGAAGATCTATTCCATAGAAGTTCTTAGTAAATCGGACGTCAAAGGAAGCATTGTGCATTACTAATTTCTTACCCTTGAGCATATTAATAAGCTGCTTTGCAATATCATCACAACTCTTTCCACCTATGTAGGTATCCACCAATGTTTGACCATCCGCGTCCCAATACCTGGTTGGGAAGTAGTAACCCTCACCAATATTAGCAGATACAGAGAATCCTATTATCATTCCTGTTCTAGGGTTTACACTAGTAGTCTCCGTATCGTATGCGATAATGTTCCCACTCCTAATATAATTAGCCAATTCTACAACCCCAGCTTCATCTGTTATTATTTTGTAACTCTTCATAAACTAAACATACTATTTTTTTTCTAAAATACCTACTAAATCGAAGGACAATAACCAACCTAACACTCCTGGAGCATTAGAAATTGTCGATACTGCTCCTGTTCGTCATGCATCATCATCTCTTGTTCGTAGGTGTAATCTCTAGATATAACCCAAGACTCTGCAACTATCTCTACATAATATTCAGCCCATACACGTCGAGCTTCCTCATACTGGTTAGCTAACTCCTCTTCCGTCGTATAAGCTATCTCATAAGATAATACTAATGCACCCGCACCAGTCTTTATATTTAATACTAATTTATCCATATACTTGCTTTATACACAAAGATAACCCTTTAACCAATATAATGCAACGGTTTAGTAGAAATAATACAAAAGTTATGAACCGTTTTGTTTATTACGCCTGACGTACAATCCGATTACATATCGGTTGAGAAGTCTGAAACGGATGGATACGTTGAAAGCCAATGACAACTCATTCTTAGATATGTTATGTTCTTTCTTACAAGGTCCATATCGACGTTGCTCATGTCATAGGTTT
>Ga0105050_10009329_pt1 | contig 11024 bp, 8 predicted proteins | sample FRY01_FD_78088 | JGI IMG/M metagenome (GOLD analysis project Ga0105050, IMG submission 78088) | Freshwater microbial communities from Lake Fryxell liftoff mats and glacier meltwater in Antarctica - FRY-01 | ecosystem: Environmental > Aquatic > Freshwater > Ice > Glacier meltwater ... | reverse complement strand
GGCACATCCTTCATCTGCCTGTCGTCAACTTATGACAAACGCGGTGACCGGCGCAGCCGGATCGTCCTCGGGCTGACCAAAGGCAACATCGTCACCGCGCCGCGCTCGGACATGATGTATGTCGTCACCGAATACGGGATCACCAATCTCAAAGGCAAATCGGTGGCCGAACGGGCGCAGGCACTGATCAGCCTCGCCCACCCCGACTTCCGCGAAGAACTCGAGCGTGAGGCCTACAGCCACAAACTCATCCCGCGCGGTTTTTTCTGAACCTACTCCGCCGCGACCTTTCCGGGGTTATTCGGATGCGTGGTCCAGTTGGCATAATCGCCGACCTGCCGACCCGTGCGCGGATCAATCGCGCCCTTGGGCAATTCGACCATGGTGATGCAATCCTCGACCGGGCAGACATCGACGCACAGGTTACAGGCGACGCATTCATCGTCCATCACCTCGAAGACGCGGCCCGGGTTCATGGCAATCGCCTGATGGCTCGTATCCTCGCAGGCGGCATAACAGCGACCGCATTTGATGCAGAGGTCCTGATCAATCCGCGCCTTGGTCACATAGTTGAGGTTCAGGAACTGCCAGTCGGTCACATTCGGCACCGCACGGCCGACCAATGCGGAGGTCGAGGTCATTTCCTTTTCGTCCAGATATTGTGACAGGCCCGAAATCATTTCCTGCACGATCTTGAAACCATAGGTCATCGCGGCGGTGCAGACCTGCACATTGCCGGCGCCCAGCGCCATGAACTCAGCGGCATCGCGCCACGTGGTGATGCCGCCGATCCCCGAAATCGGCAGGCCGCGCGTGGCCGGGTTGCGGGCAATCTCGGCCACCATGTTCAGGGCAATCGGCTTGACGGCAGGGCCGCAATACCCGCCATGCGTGCCCTTGCCGTCAATCATCGGCTCGGGGCTGAAACTGTCCAGATTGACCGAGGTGATCGAGTTGATCGTGTTGATCAGGCTGACAGCATCAGCGCCGCCGCTATGTGCAGCCTCCGCAGGCTTGCGGATATCAGCGACATTCGGCGTCAGCTTCACGATGCAGGGCATGCGGGAATACTGTTTGACCCAGCGTGTCACCATCTCGATATATTCAGGCACCTGCCCGACCGCCGATCCCATGCCGCGCTCTGCCATGCCATGCGGACAGCCAAAATTGAGCTCGACCCCGTCCGCTTCGGTGTCTTCGATGCGGGCCAGAATATCCTTCCAGCTTTCCTCGTCGCAGGGGACCATCAGACTGATGACCAGCGCGCGATCCTTGTAATCGCGTTTGACCTGCTTGATCTCGCGCAGGTTCACTTCAAGCGGGCGGTCAGTAATCAACTCGATATTGTTCAGACCCAGCAACCGGCGATCCGCACCCCAGACTGCGCCGTAGCGTGGGCCGTTGACATTGACGACGGGCGGACCTTCAGAGCCAAGTGTTTTCCAGACCACGCCGCCCCACCCCGCCTCATAGGCGCGGCGGACGTTATATTCTTTGTCAGTCGGCGGGGCCGAAGCCAACCAGAACGGATTGGGGGATTTGATCCCTGCAAATGTAGTCGTCAGATCGGCCATCTTTGCCTCCTTGCGCAGGGTGGGTTGAAACCCACCTTACGCCAACAATGCCACATGAATCGCCTCGGCGGCATCGCGCCCCTCGGCCACAGCAGTCACGGTCAGATCTTCGCCGCCCGCAGCACAATCTCCGCCGGTCCAGACACCGGCCAGCGGCGCGAAACCGGCGATCTTACCACCCGCAACAGGCAGGCCCTGCGGCACATCATGTAACGTCTGGCCGATCGCCTTGAGGACCTGATCCGCAGCAAGAATGAAACGATTCTCGCTCATCCGCGGTCCCTCTGGGCCCGCGACCGTATAGGCAAACTCAACCGCCGTGACCGTGACATCCCCGATCAGGCGGACCGGGGCCGCACCATGGATGATGCGCACCCCGGCCTGTGCCGCGTGATCCTGTTCATATTCCGACGCGCTCATCGCCTCTTTGCCCCGGCGATAGACCATTGTGACATTCTGTGCGCCCAGCAGCTTTGACTGCACCGCTGCATCCACCGCCGTCATGCCGCCGCCGATGACCACAACATCGCGACCCACTGGCAAAGCGGCCAAATCATCGGCCTGCCGCAACTCCGCTATGAAATCGACAGCATCGCGCACGCCCGGCATATCCTCGCCAGACAGGCGCAAGGTATTCACCCCAGCTAGACCAATCCCCAGAAACACCGCATCATAATCCGCGCGCAACTCGTCCAGCGTCAGATCGCGGCCCAGTTCCACGCCGCTGCGGATGGTGATGCCGCCGATACCAAGCAGCCATTCCACCTCGGTCTGCGCAAAACCATCGGTCGACTTGTAGCTGGCGATGCCATATTCATTCAGCCCCCCTGCCTTGAGGCGACGCTCGAATATCATGACCTCATGGCCCTTCATGGCCAGCCGGTGCGCACAGGCGAGGCCCGCGGGACCGGCACCCACAACCGCCACGCGTTTGCCCGTCGGCGCCGCACGGACAAAGGGATGCACACCCGAACCGATCAGAATATCCGTGGCATGGCGCTGCAAACGGCCAATCTCAACCGGCTTGCCCTCCGCCGCCTCACGCACACAAGCCTCTTCGCAGAGGGTCTCGGTGGGGCAAACGCGGGCACACATGCCACCGAGAATATTCTGCGTAAAGATCGTCTTTGCCGCTGCCTCGGGCGTGCCGGTCGCGATCTGGCGGATGAACAGCGGGATGTCGATGCTCGTGGGACAGGCCGTGATGCAAGGCGCGTCATGGCAAAAATAGCAACGATCCGCCGCCACCGCCGCCTCGTGATGCGAATATGGCGCGTAGATATCGGCAAAATTCCCGGCAATCACATCAACGGGCAAACGCCCCGGCACAATTCCCGGGGTCAACGGACTGGACATGGTGGCTCCCTGACGTTGCTCCCTGATACGCACAACCTGCCACAAGTTGATTTTTTATCAAACGGTAAATTTTAGGCAAACTGAGAAATACGCTCGGCCCGGTTACCGCGATGCACCGCAGCGACCGCAATCCAGAATGCGTCGCTGCTGGCTTGAGCAGTCGCCACTGTAAAGCCTGCTGCGTAGCGGCTCAGACTGGCAGAAACGCAGATTCGATTATGACAGCGGTACTTCCCCGCAAACCAACTGGCGGCAGGCGCCCATGTCTTACGCTACGACCAACCGCCCGCACAAAATCTAGGCACCAAACTGCCGTCCCGGACGCATTACAGAATTTGAGCATTGATTTGCACGGCAGCCCATGCATTGTCGACAATATACATTCAGACAACCTGGGAGGCGAATAATGTCGCGACGTGCTACTCTATGGTTTCGTGTTGCCCCTGTTCTTGCAAGTCTCGCCGCTTTGGCGACCCCTGCCGCTGCCGTTGATCTGGTGATCGCGCTCAATTCCGATCCAGACACACTGGATCCGATGATGGGTGGTTCGGCCGTCGGGCGGGTCGTTTTTGCCGGCCTGTGTGACAAGCTGATCGACATCACTCCCGAGGGCGGTTTTCAGCCGCAACTCGCGACCGCTTGGACCTGGAGCGATGATAGTCTATCGCTCACGCTCAACCTGCGTGAAGGCGTGCTGTTTCAGGACGGCACCCCGATGGATGCAGAGGCGGTGCGCGCCAACCTTGATCGTTACCGGACTGATCCGACGTCTCTGCGCCGCGGTGAGCTCAGCGCCATTGCAACCGTCGAAGTTGTAGATCCGCTGACCGTACGAATTGTGCTGACCCAACCATTCGCGCCCTTGGTGTCGGCCCTCTCGGATCGGGCGGGTATGATGATGTCACCCACCGCCTTCATCGCCTCGGGCGAGAATACAGGTCTGGCCCCGGTCTGTTCCGGGCCGTTTGCCTTTGTCGAGCGGGTGGCACAGGACCGTATCGTACTCGAAAAGTTTCCCGGATACTGGAACGTCGAAAATGTGTTCCTTGATCAGGTCACCTACCAGATCATGCCGGACCCAAGCCTGCGGCTGATCAACGTACGTTCGGGCGATGTGGACATGGCCGAACGCGTTTCGCCCAACGACATTGCCTCGATCGAGGCCGACGCCACTATTCAGCTTATCGAAGGTCCGTCCATCGCCTACGACCAGATCCTGATCAATACCGGCAACGGCCCGGCCGCCGAAAATCCAGTGGGTAGCAACCCGGCAGTGCGTCAAGCGTTATCGCTGTCGCTGGACCGGGCGGTGATCAACGAGGTGCTATATGCTGGCCGCTTTGTTCCCTCGATCCAGCCGGAGCTGGCTGGCACTGGCTATTATGACGAACGCTATCCAGTTACGGTTCGCGACATCGACGCCGCCAAGGCACTGCTGGCCGAGGCTGGCGTTGAAAACCCGTCGTTGACGTTGATGGTGTCCAACAACTCGACCTCCACGCAACTGGGCGAGATGATTCAGGCCATGTCGGCAGAGGCCGGTTTCCAGATCGAGTTGTTGGCGCTGGAGCCGTCAACATGGTCTGCCGCGGCCGAAGCAGGCGAGTTCGAGGCGAACATCGGCATCTGGAGCGGACGGCCCGATCCGGATGGCAACATCTTTACATGGACCTCCTGTGAGGGATTCCTGAACCGGGGCCGGTGGTGCAGCGAAGAAAATGACGCTCTACTGTTCGCGGCACGGCAAACAACCGATCCGGCGGCGCGCAAGGCGCTTTATGAGCAGGCGATGGACATCTACATGGCCTACATGCCGCAGATAGTTCTTTACCACTACAAATCGCTCTGGGTCGCACGCGCAGATCTCGAGGGCTTCGTGCCCTATCCCGATGGCCTGATCCGGCTGCAGGGTGTCAGCGTCGGGGCTGAATAGAATGAGTGGATCGGGGCCGAAGTCGTCGGCCCCGATTGTCAATCGGCTGATGGCGCAGCCCAACTCATTTCAACGGACGGTTTAAGGACTATCTTTCGACCGCTGCAAGAAACGCGTGCCACACGCACTCTCAGTCCTTTGTCGAGGAGATACGCTGTGATATACAAAGCCAACGACAGGACTGCATCAGTTAACCAAGACCAAACCGGCGCCGCGTCCTGCAGGGTTGCGTCGTGACCACCGTCCCGGTTCTGTCGGTGCAGGACCTGTCGATCCGGTTTCGCGGTATGACCACTGATACAATTGACAAAGTAAGCTTTTCCATCCCCGCTGGCCGCACACTCTGCCTCGTTGGCGAAAGCGGTTGTGGCAAATCGGTGACCTCGCTCGCGATCATGGGACTGCTGCCGCACCGTTCCGCAGGGGTCTCTCATGGCACTGTGGAATTCAGCGGGCGCAATATACTCGAACTTTCGGCAGAGGATATTTCTAAGCTGCGCGGCGACCGGATCGCCATCATTTTTCAGGAACCGATGAGCAGCCTCAACCCCGTGTTCACCGTCGGTGATCAGGTGGCAGAGGCCGTCCGCCGTCATCGCAAATGCAATTATACGCAGGCGCGCGCCCGCGCGCTCGAGATGTTCCGAAAGGTGCAGATCCCTGCCGCGGAAAAGCGGCTGGATGAGTATCCACACCAGTTGTCAGGCGGCATGCGCCAGCGCGTGATGATCGCCATGGCGCTCGCGAATGATCCCGCGCTTCTGATTGCGGACGAACCGACAACAGCGCTCGACGTGACGATTCAGGCGCAGATCCTCGATCTGATCCGCGAATTGCAGGCTGAAACCGGCGCAGCATTGCTGATGATCACCCATGATCTGGGCGTTGTCGCAGAAATCGCCGACGAAGTGGCAGTGATGTATGCAGGGCGGATCGTCGAATCGGGCCCAGTCGCGGATGTCTTCAACGACCCGCAACATCCCTACACCTTGGGCCTCTTGTCGTCGCTACCCGGCTTGCATGCGCGGCAAGGCCGGCTCGCCACGATCCCCGGATCGGTGCCCAGTCCACAATTCATGCCACCGGGATGCCGTTTTGCCCCACGTTGCCCCTTTGTGGGCAATGATTGCAGGGCGCAGCGCCCGGCACTGACAGGGCAGGCCCATCAGGTCGCCTGCCTGCGCGCCCCGCTCGAACAGATGGTGGCGCTCACAGCATGACCAATGAAGCCATTCTCGAGACGCAGGGGCTGGAAAAGCGGTTCCACACCGATGGCGGTCTGTTCCGGCGTGAGAAAGTCATCCACGCGGTCAATGGTGTCTCGCTCAAGGTGCTTCGCGGCGAAACCCTTGCCATCGTCGGAGAATCCGGCTGCGGCAAATCCACCTTGGCACGGCTGTTGTTGCGCCTGATCGAGCCGAGTGCGGGCCGAATTGTCTATGACGGGCAGGACCTGACGGCACTGACGCCGCAGGCCATGCGGGCGATCCGGGCAGAGATGCAGATCGTATTTCAGGACCCATTCTCATCGCTGAACCCGCGCATGACCGTTGCGGCCATCGTGGGAGAGCCTTTGCAGGTGCATACTACGTTAACGCCAGCCGCAAGGCGCGACAGGGTGGCAGAGATTTTGGAGCGGGTCGGTCTGCGTCCGGACATGGCCAACCGGTTTCCGCACGAGTTTTCTGGGGGACAAAGGCAGCGCGTTGCCATTGCGCGTGGGCTGGTCGTGGGGCCTAAACTGTTGATCGGTGATGAACCCGTCTCGGCGCTTGATGTGTCGGTTCAGGCGCAGATCGTGAACCTGCTCGAGGATCTGAAATCCGAATTCGGGCTAACGCTGATCATGATCGCCCATGATCTGGCTGTCATCCGTCACATGAGCGACCGCGTTGCGGTGATGTATCTGGGCGAGGTCGTCGAGCTTGCCACCACCGAGGACCTGTTCCGCAACCCGCGCCATCCCTATACAAAAGCGCTGCTGCAGTCTGTGCCAGTGCCGGTGCCGGGCCGCCGTGTGGCGCGTCCGGTCCTGAAAGGCGATCTCACGTCGCCCGCCAACCCGCCGCCGGGCTGCAAATTCCACCTGCGCTGCCCCCTTGTGGCAGATCCGTGTCGCCAGCTTCATCCCGCGCTTGTTGCCGCGACAGCCGACCATGCTGTGGCCTGCCATCTGCACGACAGCCTAGCCGCCAACGCGCCCGTCGCTGATCCCGCGCTGGGACGCAGCGCCGCCGCAGATCAGCGCTTTGAACTTTGGCGCACCCACAGCGCTGCAAAAGCCCAAGGGGCAGCGCCGTGATGAGCACTCGCATATGCCCCCTCGCCCGCCTTGCGCCACTGGCGGTTTGCCGATGCTAGGGTACATTCTGCGCCGTATCCTTATCGCGATCCCGACACTTCTTCTGGTGTCGATTTTCGTCTTTGGCCTGCAAAAGCTGCTTCCGGGCGATCCCGTCCTTGCCCTGGCAGGCGAAGAGCGCGACCCCGAGGTGCTGGCCTTTCTGCGCGAGAAATACCGTCTGAACGATCCGGTCATCGAACAATACATGTTCTGGCTGGGCGGTGTTCTGCGCGGGGATCTTGGCGTGTCGATCCGCACCAATCAGCCGGTGACCGAACTGATCGGGGAAAAACTGCCGGTGACGATCCAGCTGGCAATCATGTCAATGTTCGTGGCGATCATTATCGGTGTACCGATGGGTATCGTCTCGGCGGTGCGCAAAGGGACATGGCTCGACTATGTTGCCAATATCGTGGCGCTTTCCGGGCTGTCGATCCCGAACTTCTGGCTTGGAATCATGCTGATCCTGCTGATTTCCGTCAATCTGGGTTGGCTCCCAGCCTCTGGTTACGTCAACCCCTGGGACGATCCGTGGCGTTCGTTCCAGACGATGTTGATGCCGGCCTTCGTTCTTGGCACCTCGCTTGCCGCCACGCTGATGCGGCACACACGCTCTGCGATGCTGGGCGTGTTGCAAACCGACTATATCCGCACCGCGCGAGCCAAGGGGCTGCGTGAAAGGCGGGTCATCCTGCGGCACGCCTTTCGCAACGCGGTGCTGCCAGTCATCACGCTGACCGCGCTGCTGTTTGGGGAAATGTTGGCCGGAGCGGTGCTGACCGAACAGATATTCTCTATTCCGGGGTTTGGAAAACTGATCGTCGATGCGGTTTTCAACCGCGATTATGCGGTCGTGCAGGGTGTGGTGCTGTGCACGGCGGTCGGTTTCATCGGGATGAACCTTGTCGCCGATGTGCTCTACGTCGTGCTGAACCCACGCATGAGGGGGGCGACATGACCGATCTAGCCCAGTCAGCTTTGCGTCGGTCACCCAGCCGATCCTGGGGCAAGTTGCGCGCCAACCGGGGCGCGATGGTGGGGGCGGCCATCGTAGTGGTTTTCGTGGTGCTAGCGGTTCTTGCGCCACTTCTGCCGATCACGGAACCTACGGTCACCGACTGGGCTGCCATCCGCAAACCGCCATCGGCCACCGCGTGGCTTGGCACCGATGAACTTGGGCGGGACCTTCTGTCGCGGATGATCTGGGGCGCGCGCGCCTCGCTGATGGCCGGGGTGATCTCGGTTGCGATCGCTTTGGCCGTAGGCGTTCCGATCGGAGTGCTTGCAGGTTATTTCGGGGGCTGGACCGATCAGATCATCAGCCGTGCCACCGATGCCTTGCTCGCCATGCCCTTCCTCATCCTTGCCATCGCCCTTGCGGCGTTCCTTGGGCCGTCGCTGACCAACGCGATGATCGCCATCGGGCTGTCGGCGGTTCCCATCTTCATCCGCTTGACGCGCGGGCAAGTTCTTGCTGTCAAGGTCGAGGATTACGTCGAAGGCGCGCGTGCAGTGGGCCTTGGTCACATGCGGATCATGCAGCGCTATATCCTGCCGAATGTTTTTGCACCGATCCTCGTGCAGGCGACCCTTACCATTGCATCCGCAATCATCGCCGAGGCTAGCCTGTCGTTTCTTGGTCTGGGTCAGCAACCCCCTGCACCCAGTTGGGGCTCGATGCTCAATACAGCCAAGAGTTTTCTGGAACAGGCGCCTTGGCTGGCAATCTGGCCCGGCGTGGCTATCTTTCTGGTTGTCATTGGGTTCAATCTCTTTGGAGACGGGTTACGCGATGCCCTCGACCCGCGCGAAAACTGACTGCTGCGAAATAATGGAGCCGCAATGCAACCTTTCACCACACGTCCGGAGATTATTGGCCGCTTCGGCGTTGTGACTTCGACCCATTGGATCGCCTCGGCCGTTGGGATGAAGATGCTCGAACTGGGCGGCAATGCTTTTGACGCCGCCGTGGCAACCGGGCTGGTGCTCCAGGTGCTTGAACCGCACTTGAACGGCCCTGGCGGCGACATGCCTGCCATACTGTATTCCAAAGCCAATGACCGGGTCGACGTGATCTGTGCGCAGGGTCCAGCGCCCGCCGCCGCCACGATCGAGCATTACAGCGCGCAAGGGCTGCGAATTATTCCCGGTGACGGTCTTCTGGCGACGGTGATCCCGGGGTCCTTCGATGGCTGGATGTTGATGCTGCGCGATTATGGTCGCTTGCCGCTGCGCGAAGTCATGGCACCGGCCATCTGGTACGCTGACAAGGGTTACCCCGTGCTGCCGCGGACAAGCACTGCTATCGCGGGCGTCGCGGCGTTCTTTGAGGAGCATTGGCCGACCTCCTATGCGACATGGCTTCCCGGCGGCCTTGTGCCAGTGCCAGAGTCACTTTTCCGCAACGAAGTTCTGGGCGCCACCTGGTCACGGATCCTGCGCGAAGCCGAATCAAAGTCGGGCCGTGACGCCCAGATCGAGGCAGCGCGTAATGCATATTACCGGGGCTTTGTAGCCGAACAGATCGACAGCTATCTGCGCAGGGCAGAGGTCATGGATGCGTCGGGACTTTGCCACAAGGGGGTGCTGACGGGCGAAGACATGGCGGGCTACAGCGCGAAGGTCGAGCGCCCGCTTTGCTATGACTATCATGGGTGGACCGTCGCCAAGACCGGACCCTGGGGGCAAGGGCCGGTCTTGCTCCAGGCCCTTGCCCTGCTCAAGGGTATGGGCGTCGGCGAAATGGACCCCTGTGGCGCGGATTTCGTTCATACCGTCGTCGAGGCCGAAAAGCTGGCCTGGGCTGACCGTGAAGTCTATTATGGCGACCCGGTCTTCGCGCAGGTGCCGCTCGATCATTTGCTGTCTGATAGCTACAACGATGCTCGCCGCAAGCTGATTGGCCCCAAAGCCAGTTATGAGCTGCGCCCCGGCATCGTCCCCGGCTTTGAAGATCAGCATGCGCGAACGGCTGCGCTTCTTGCAGAGCTTAGCCGCAAGGATGGGTCCGTTTACGAGCCGACGATGTCGCATCTGACGGTCATCAAGGGCGATACCGTGCACCTGGACATTATTGATTCCGAAGGGAACATGGTCTCGGTCACACCGTCCGGCGGCTGGCTCCAATCATCACCCGTAGTGCCCGGCCTTGGCTTTTGCCTCAATTCGCGGGCGCAGGTATTCTGGCTCGAACCAGGTCTGCCAACTTCTTTGGCCCCCGGCAAACGTCCGCGAACTACATTGACTCCATCCCTCGCGCTTAAGGACGGTGTACCGCGACTGGTATTCGGCAGCCCCGGCGGCGATCAACAGGACCAATGGCAATTGGTATTCTTTCTTCGACATGTCCACCATGAAACGAACCTGCAGCAAAACATCGACATGCCATTGTTCCACACGACGCATTTCCCGTCGAGTTTTTACCCGCGTTCGCATGAGCCGGGCCAGATTACCGTCGAATCCAGTATCGGCAGAACTGTTCTCGAACAACTGGCTGAGCGCGGGCACGGTGTGACTCTTGCCGATCCTTGGTCCTTGGGCCTTCTAACAGCCGCCAGTCACAGCCCCGACGGCATGCTTCGCGCCGCTGCAACCCCACGACTGATGGAGTCTTATGCGATAGGGCGGTAACGACCGTTACACATACGAAAAGATAGTATTCGTAATTGCGCCGAAGCAAAAAACCTGAGGAATAAGCTAGGGGCTGTTGACGTTCACTGGAGTCGGATGACAGTTGATGCCAGGGCGATGAATGCGCTGAAACTGGTGTCGGTCTTGCAGTATCTTGTTGCTATACCCCTGTATTCCTTTAGTTTTC
>Ga0105050_10009326_pt1 | contig 11026 bp, 10 predicted proteins | sample FRY01_FD_78088 | JGI IMG/M metagenome (GOLD analysis project Ga0105050, IMG submission 78088) | Freshwater microbial communities from Lake Fryxell liftoff mats and glacier meltwater in Antarctica - FRY-01 | ecosystem: Environmental > Aquatic > Freshwater > Ice > Glacier meltwater ... | reverse complement strand
GATACCGACCTGCACCTGCTTGATCTCAAGGGCAAAAAGACAGTTCTGCTGGCAAGAGATGGTGAAACGCTTGGCGCGGAGGGTTTCAGTGCGGATGGCAGGAACCTGCTGGCTATCAGCTATGCGACGACCAATGCGGGCGAGTTGCTTGCACTGGATCTGGAGACTGGTGTTGCACGTTCGCTGGTACCGTCAGCAAAGCAGAGTGTGCGTGCGGCCCGGTTTGGACCGGGATCGCAGCACGTCACCTTCGTCGGCCAGTTCACCAGCGATTTTGCACATCTTTATCAGTTCGATCTGGAAACCGGCGAAGTCCGCGACTTCATGCCGGACCTGCAGGCCGATATCGAGTTCTTTGAAATTTCTCCTGATGGACAGACTATCGCCTACGTCGTCAATGATCAGGGTTACTCCCGTCTGTGGATCATCGGCGCCGGGCACCGACCCGTTGATGATCAGCCACAGGGTGTGATTACCGGGCTCGCTTTCAGTGGTGATGGTCGTCAGTTGGCGTTTTCTGTAGATGGGTCGGCGCACCCCGGCGATGTCTACGTTCGCACGCTTGTTGCAGAAACTGACAAGGCGCCGGTCACCGCACGCTGGACGCACAGCGAACTTGGTGGGGTGGATGAAAGTGGCCTTGCCGATGCCGAACTCATTGACTACCCGACGTTTGACTCAGCAGATGGAAGACCGAGGAAGATCCCGGCGTTTGTTCACCGGCCGAAAGGCGATGGCCCTTTTCCTGTTCTGATCCTTATTCATGGCGGCCCTGAGTCCCAGCATCGGCCGCAGTTTTCGACCCTCGTGCAATCGCTTGTTGCAACGCTCGGCATTGCGGTCGTTGCCCCCAACGTACGCGGTTCGGATGGTTACGGTCAGGCGTGGCTGGACGCTGACAATGGGTTTCGACGGGAAGACTCGGTGCGAGACATTGGTGCCTTGCTCGACTGGATAACGCAACAACCGGAACTGCGGGCGGATCGCATTGCAGTGATGGGTGCTTCCTATGGAGGCTACATGGCGCTCGCGAGTCTGATCCATTTTGGCGATCGACTGCGCGCGGGTGTGGATCGGGTCGGCATCAGCAACTTCGTGACGTTCCTTGAGAATACCCTGCCCTATCGACGAGACTTGCGGCGTGCCGAATACGGCGATGAGCGTGATCCGGCCATGCGCAAACATTTGCAGGCGATCTCACCGCTCACCAACGTGGCGCGTTTACACAGGCCGCTGCTGATATCACACGGGGTCAACGATCCGCGTGTACCGGTCGGCGAGAGCCTGCAGATTCGTTCGGCACTGACGCAGCGCAAGATTCCGGCCTGGTATCTGCAGGCAGTGGACGAAGGCCATGGATTTCGCAAGAAGGGAAACGTTGATTATCAGGCCGCCGTGACCTGGCAGTTTCTCAAGGAACATCTGACCGACGAGGGCCAATGAGCGCGATAGCGATCTGTGTGAATCCGATGTCCGGACGCGATGTGCGCAGACTGGCTGCGCGCGCGACGAACATGACCCATGAAGCCAAACGTGATCTGGTGGCTCGTATTGCCGCCGGCGCCGATGCCATGGGTGCAACCGACATCTATATAACCCGCGAGCCATTCCGCATTGCCTCTGCGGCACTCGAACAGATGAATCTGAAAGCGCGGGTCCACACACTCGAATTCAAGCTGCGAAGCGATGCGAGTGATACTGAAACTGCGGTTCATCGGTTTCTTGCCGAGGGAGTGAGGACCATCGTGTCGTTGGGTGGTGACGGCACCAATCGGGCCATGGTTCGAGCCTCCTGTGACTATCACCTGATTCCTCTGTCGACCGGCACCAATAATGTATTTCCGATGCTGGTGGAGCCCACGATTGCCGGAATGGTCGCGGCGTTGCAGGCGCGAGGCCGATTGCCGGAACACTTGAGCCGTCGTGCCAAAGTGCTGCATGTCAGATCACCTCGTGGCAACGATGTCGGACTGATTGACGCGGTACTGCTCGAACGCGATCACGTGGGTAATCTGCTGCCGTTTGACGCCGGTCGACTCAGGCAGATCCTGCTGACACGTGCCGAACCTGACGCCATCGGCATGTCCCCCATCGGTGGACTGATCCAGCCGCTTTATGCGGAAGATGACGGTGGCTTGCTGCTGCACATGGGCCCTGGAGGTTATGAGCTCGAGGCGCCGCTCTCGCCTGGTGCTTTCCAGACGGTCCAGGTCAGCAATGTTACGCCGGTCCAGATGGGCGTCGCGGTGCCATTTCGCGGCAAGGGTGTACTCGCGCTGGATGGTGATCGTGATCATCGTCTGGAGGCCAACGACTCAGCGGTGGTCGAAATTCGGCGGGATGGTCCGAAGATCATCGACGTCCGCGCCGCCATGCGTCACGCGGTGGCTGAAGGTATGATTGCGCGCCGTTCAACCGGAGCCTGAGCCACTGCAATGATCGTCAAACCCAGAATTCGCGGCTTCATCTGCACCACTGCGCACCCAACCGGTTGTGCAGCTCACGTGCAATCGCAGATCGACTATGTCAGGACCCAGGCGGTCTTGCCGGCAGGTACGCCCAGGCGTGTGCTGATACTTGGCTGCTCGGGAGGTTACGGTCTTTCGTCCCGTATCACTGCAGCTTTCGGAAGCGGTGCTGCAACCCTCGGCGTGTCCTTCGAAAAGGCACCGGCCGATAACCGGACGGCCAGTGCCGGCTGGTACAACAACATCGCTTTCGAACGTGCCGCGGAACAGGCCGGACTGTACGCAAAGACCCTGGACGGGGATGCATTTTCGGATGCGATGAAGACCCAAGTCATCGACGAGATCAGGGCGGGCCTGGGACAGATCGACATGCTGGTGTACAGCCTCGCATCACCGGTGCGACAACACCCCCGCACCGGTGTGCTGCATCGCTCCTCGATCAAGCCGTTGGGAGAAGCACTGCACATCAAATCGGTGCACGTGGATCGAGGTGAGGTCATCGAGGTTGATCTCGAGCCAGCCACGCCTGAGGAGACGGCAAATACAGTCGCCGTGATGGGTGGCGAGGACTGGGAGTTCTGGATCGATGCCCTGGCCGGTGCAAACCTTCTGGCCCCCGGCTTCCGTACGCTGGCCTTTACCTATATCGGCACCGAACTCACCTGGCCAATTTACTGGGAAGGCACGCTAGGGAAAGCCAAGGAAGATCTTGATCGAGCCGCCAAAGCGATGCAGCCGAAGCTTGCGACACTTGGCGGAGATGCACGTGTCGCTGTCCTCAAGGCCATCGTCAGCCAGGCGTCGTCAGCAATTCCCGTAGTCCCGCTCTATGTCGCCCTGCTCTTCAAGGTCATGAAGGCACGTGGCGATCATGAGGACTGCATCCGACACATCCATCGCCTGTTTGCAACGCAGCTTCAAACTGGCGCAACGATGCGTCTGGATGAGGCCGGTCGAATTCGAATGGACGACATCGAGTTGTTGCCTGACATCCAGGCTGAGGTGCGGCGTCGTTGGGCGTTGGTCAACACCAGAAATCTCGCGGAGCTTGGTGATCTCAGCGGCTTTCGTGAGGATTTCCTCAGGATTTTTGGCTTCGGTTTTGCCGGCGTCGACTACGAAGCTGAAGTGGATCCTGCACTTGGCCTTGTTGTTGACGGTTGATGGTTGATGGTTGATTGAAGGCGCTGGCTGGCAGCCCGACGGGATAGACGCGCACATTCTTCCCGTCGCCGGCAGTGCATGCTGGCCACATGATGACGACTTCATTTGAAGCAGCTGTCTGGTGGCTGCGGACGACGCTGTTTCTCCTGCTTGGAGTGCTGGTGGCCTGGCCACCCGGCCGGGCGCCCGGAAGTGACCCCGTCGCTTTGATAACGGCTCTGTTCTGGTGCGCGTTTGCTCGCAGGGTTCGACAACCTGCAGCTGCGGCTCTGGAGGCAATGGTTGCCGGCCTCATCCTGTGGCTCGGCCAAGCCCCGCCACAAGTCGCGGCGGCGGCCGTGGTGACCTTCGCTGTCAGTCATGTCGCGTTATACGGACATCGAGCGGCTGGCAGCGTGTTCACGCTGGTATTGCTGGCTGGTCCGCTGCTGGTTGCAGGTGCTTCCCCTGAGTGGATTACCCTAGGCAGTGCGTTACTGCTGGTGCTTGGCACCAGCGCCGTTGCGGGATTGGCGTTCAGACGACAGCAATCGGTGCGTGCGCGGATGCAGCGGCTGGCACATCGTGCGGAGCGGATGTCGTTTTATCTGCCCGACCTGCTGCGCCGGCGGTTGCGGCACGAACCCCTGCCACCTTGTCAGCTTGAGCGGGTATGGTTGGTGCTGGTCTTCATTGATCAGGTCGGATTCACCCGCTACTCGGTGTCGGCGGGTCTGGATCTGATCGAACAACGTGTACAGGGTTTTGTACGGGACGTTCGCACGCTTGCCCGTTTGCACGGTGGGGTAGTGATGAAGTTGCTCGGTGATGGCGCTTTGCTGGCGTTCCAGGCGGAAACCGAAGCCAGACGGCATGACGCCTGCTATCGGGCGTGGACCCTGGCAAGGGATGCACTGACTGTGGATCAATATTCCGGCGTGTGTGATCTGCGGATAGGCATCGCCTCCGGGGAGTGCAGTCTGGGAGACTGGGGCAGTGACGATCTGCTCGACTTCACAGTCATCGGCCCGGCCGTGAATCTGGCTGCACGCCTGCAGTCCAGCGCCGAAGTCGGATGTGGACTGATGTGTGCTCATACTGCGCTGCGGCTGGACAAACGGTCGAATCCCCAATCGCTGGAGTTGCGTGGACTGGGTCCCATGACCGCCTATGCCATCTCCTGAAAGTGGCCGATCACGTCAGTGCGCGTTGCTGGAAGTGTTGCTGGAAGTGTTGCTGGAAGTGTTGCTGGAAGTGTTGCTGGAAGTGGTGGCAACCCGGGCGGTTTGCTATGGTCGCGCCCGCAGTTGTCACGGGCTCCGGGTACACCAGTCATGGCGAAAATCTTTCTTGATGCAGCACGTGGTCTCGCCACGCCTTACACACCGATCTGGCTGAACCGCCAGGCAGGTCGGTATATGCCGGAATACCATCTGGTGAAAGGCAAATTGCCGAGTCTGCAGTTTTTCAAGGACCCGGAACGTGCGGCACGTGCAACCCTTGATGCGCAGCGGATCCTTGGGGTGGATGCCGCCATCCTGTTCGCGGATTTGTTACCGGTGATGGAGCCGATGGGCCTGAACCTCGATTATCTGGTCGGTGAGGGGCCGGTGTTCGCCAATCCCGTTCGTACCCCTGCGGATGTTGAAGCGCTGCGAGTTGTCCCGGCGATCGAAGGCACACCGTACATTGCGCAAACCGTCAGGAACGTACTGGCGGAACTGCCAGCTGATGTTGCGCTGATCGGCTTCGCCGGGGCGCCGTTTACGCTCGCCTCCTATGCCATTGAAGGCAAGGGCTCGCGCAACTATGTGCATGTGAAGAAGTTCATGTATCAGGCCGAGTCGGCCTGGCATACGTTGTGTGGAAAGCTTGTCGAACAAGTCGCTGACTACCTCACCTTGCAGATCAAAGCGGGTGTCGAGGCCGTGCAGTTGTTCGATACCTGGGTTGGCAACCTGAGCGTCGCGGACTTCCGCCGTTATGTTGCGCCATCGCTGAAAGATCTCCTGGCCCGTCTGCGGCGCGCGAATCCGGATGTACCGATCATCTACTTCGGTACCGGAAACCATCATCTGCTCGACGACGTTGCCGCATTGGGTCCGGATGTCCTGGCCTTCGACTGGCGTACGCCGCTCGGCGCGACGTGGGCACGCCTCGGCAGCAAATCGGTGCAGGGAAATCTTGATCCAATCGTATTGTGCGCCGATCGCGCAACCGTCGAAGCCCAGGCCGCTGGCATTCTCGGTGAGGTTCGCGGCCGAACCGGACACATCTTCAATCTTGGCCACGGCATCATTCCGGAAACACCGGTCGACAACGTGAAGCATCTCGTCGAGTTCGTGCAGCGCAGCAGCGGGCGGTAATCGCTACCTTGAAGATCCGTCCGATCCTGTGGCAACTGGGTTTCTGGACCAACTTCATTACCGTGTCCTGGCTGGCCCTGACGCCCAGTCCGCCCAGGCCCATCGCCGAAATCAGTGACATCGTCCTGCATGCGCTGGCGTTTCTGGTCCTGACCTTCCTGCTGGCCATGGCACATTTTCCGCGGCGCCTCCTGTGGCCGGCTCTGCTGATGTTTTTCTACGGCGCCGGTCTCGAGATGCTGCAGGGTTTCATGGGTGCGCGCTTCGCTGAATGGAAAGACCTGGGGGTTGATCTGGTCGGCATCAGCATGGGTCTGCTGCTACTGCATTTCCAAGGCGACGCGGTGGATCGCTTGTTGCAGACTGTGCTCCAAGCCCTACGCTTGGAGAGATGACATGGTCTGGGTCAAACGAACGCTGTGGCTGTTGCTGACGCTGTTTGCCGGTGTGCTTATCCTGCAGGGGGTTGCGTCGGAGAGCGGCGAAGTCGTGGTGCTCAGTACACAGGGTTCAGGGGACGAGCCTGAAGAAACCCGTTTGTGGGTCGTGGATCTGGATGGGTTCCAGTATCTGCGCGCCGGTCAGCCCCGGTCCGGATGGTTCGAGCGCCTCCAGGCAACACCCCGAGTCGGGGTTGAGCGGGGCGATGTACGCATGGCCTACGACGCCATTCCGAGGCCGGAACTCCGCGACCAGGTCAATGATCTGATGCGATCCAAGTATGGCTGGGCCGATGAATTCGTCGGCAAGCTGTTCGGGCGTGATGATGCCACACCGGTTCGGCTTGAACCGGTGCTGGATACCACACCGCCGGCTCGAGCACCTGCGCCGGTCGAAGCGGCAGCAGAAAGGGAAGCCGAAGAGGCACGCCCTGCAGAGCCTCAGACCAGCGGTATGTAGAGCCCGGTACGCAGCTGATCCACAGGGACATCCATCGGCGTATTGAGATAGCGCTCGAAGCTCGGGGTGTCCGCGAGAAGGTGCGCACTCTGTGGCAGCCACTGGCCCATGAACCGTGCCGAGGCATCACCCAGTCGCTCATAACCACCCTCATGTACGGTGCACGCGTATTGCCCTGCGGGCAGCAGGTTTTCGCCAACGGTCGCTGGCAACCCCTTGTCAGGGGCCACGACCAACGCCGCCTCTGTCCGCAGTTCGTTCGCAGGCGTTGATTCCGGATCGTCCAGGTAGAGCGCGATCATTGCGGCCTGCGGGCCGAACAGACCGGCTGGCCCTGTGATCTGGCCAAGTCGGGCGAAGGCTTCACCAATTCGATTGTGAGGGCCGCGATGTTCGATTGTGGCAAGTCGCTGAGCCGGTAATTGGCGGATTTCAACGTGCATGGAGACTCCTGTTGCTGAAAGGATCATCAGGGAAGAAACATCGCCCAACTCTGGAAAAAGATCCGCAAACAGATCCGGGAAATGAAGCCCCGACCGGGTGGCGAGGTGAATTCTGAACGTGCTGTACAGATCGGCGGCTTCCGGATTACGAGAAGCGCGAAAGGCGGACGGCGAACAGGTATAGCTGCTTCCAAAAGTCCCGGTAAAGGCTTCATGTGTTTCATAGCCGGCGGCAAAGGCGATCCTGGTGATGAATGCATCGGTCTTGAGCAATTGTCAGGCCGCGCGTTCAATTCGCAATCGACGGTGCATTTCGAGCGGGGTTTCGCCAATCAAGCCGCGAAACATGCGGTGAAAACGGAACTTCGACATCGCGGCTTCACTGGCCAGCGCGTCGAGATCAAGCGCGTTATCGAGGCCGCGTGTGATCGTCTGTACCGTCCGAAGGACCGCCCGCTCGTAGAAATTTCTGGTACTGATTCGCATGCCACAAACTTATCAATGTCGCGGCAGACACGCTTGATCCGTATTGCGGACTTTGAAGGTTTGGTACTACTCCAGTACTACTCCAGTACCATTCCAGTACGACCCTGGTACTTCGCTGGCGGGCTAGCAACCGTTGTCGGTTGACAACGCTCTCTGCTGAAAATACGGCATTTCCGTAACATTGGTACTATCGGTGATCGCACTGGCGCGTATGACCGGCTGTGCAGAGGTGACACCACCAAAAATCGTTGCAAAGGCCACGTCGGCCGCATCGCGCCCGGTTCCAAATCGCACCAGCCCCATGGGTATGGTCAGTCCGGAAGGATCAAATATGTACCAGCGATCAGCCAGATAGACCTCGACGTACGCGTGAAAATCCGGCGGCCCGTATCCTATGGGACATCCATAGTCGGTGCCCGTGACAAATCGCGCCGGTAGGTTGATTGCCCGGCATAACGCGATCATCAGATGCGCAAAGTCGCGGCAGATCCCCACCCGTTCCGAAAATGTGTCCAACGCTGAAGTCGTCGAGTTGGAGGTGTTCGAAGTGAACGTCACGTGTCGCTGGACCCAGTCGCAGATGGCCTGAACACGGCTGTAACCCATCTCCATCTGGCCGAACTCATTGGCAGCGAAGCGGAGCAACCGGTCTGACTGACAATACCGGCTGGGATAGAGATAGCCAACGACGTCGAACGGGAGTTCGCGCACCGGCACTTCGTTGATGAGCCACGTGTCACCAAAATGATGGAGCAGGTCAACGGTTGCCGTGTACGTCACCAGCAGTTGGCCCGGTTCCGCGTGCAGGCGCATGAAGCGATTGTTGGTCGTCGACTCGGTCCACATCTGGGGTTCGCTGGGCTGGCTGATGATCAACTGCTCCATGACCAGCCGCTGGTTGCGGGTTTTCGCAGCATGGATGTTGAACAGGAAGTCGGCGCCGTATGCATCGATCCCGTAGTTCAGGTCCAATTGCAGTTGCATGCGGATCATGGAGTTCTCGCCACAGTCGGACGCTGTGGCCCCGCGGGCGCTTTCAGATAGTTCATTTGTGAAGTATGCAGTGGTGACGAAATTCGGATTGTACGGTGCCGTACAGATGTCAGGGTCGGGATATTGTGCACATGATACGGCAAGGAGTCGCGTGAGTGAATGTGTTCGATATCGCACAGATTCATTGGCAACGACTGTCCTACGGTCGCTCTTTGCAAGGCATCGATCCAACCTGTCTGGTAGGCCATCATGATCCAGAACAAAATCAGTTGAAATACTCCCGGCAGACCCTCCTGACACAACGGGCCAACGGCGAGAGCAGCGAGTTGACTGCCAGCATTGCCCACGAAATAAACCAGCCACTGACAGCGATAACGATGTATGCACAAGCGTGCATAAAATTGTTGCGCAATCCCAGCGTTGATCAAGACCGTTTGATACTGGCGCTCGAAAAGCTGAGTCTTCAGTCATTGCGTGCAGGTGCCATAGTTGCGCGTATTCAGTGTTCACTGCGTGGTGAAACACACCGGCATGAGCGGACACATCCAAACAGCCTGTTGATGGACCTCGCACAACTGGTGGATGAAGATGACTGCCTGCGAGATGTTGATCTGCAGTTTGAATTGGGCAGTGACGTGCCGGCAGTGTTCTGTGATCCGGTCCAGGTCCAGCAGATCTCACTGAATCTGATTCACAATGCCATTGATGCGATGAATCAGATTGGACGGATAAATGGCAATCGGGTCCTGGTGAGAAGTGTTTTGCTGGAACCGTTTGTCTGGATCGAAGTTGTCGACTCGGGTACCGGTGTTTCCCGGACCGATGAGTCCCATGTATTCGATGCGTTCTACACCACCAAAAAAAGCGGCATGGGAATGGGATTGTCCATCTGTCGATCCATCATCGCGCAGCATGGAGGAGACCTTGGTTTCAGGAACAATGTCGACCATGGAGCTACTTTTTACTTCTGTTTGCCTTTGGCAGCCCAGGCCTGCGATGGATGAGGCGCCCGGGTTACCGCGTACCGGAGCATCGACGGTTTCTGGAAGTATCGAGGGGGAGCCAGCTTGAAGACTCCTCGCCCACCCAAACGCGACCCGGACTGCGTCGGAGTGCCTGGCGGAGAACGGGAAAAAACGGGTGCAAACTTTTCTGCAAAGAGACGACCCGCAAACGAAGTGAAAACTGACCAGTTTGCCAGCACCCCGGTTCCTGATCCGGTGTTGCGGCGCAAAGCCCAGGGACGGAGTTTGATGGAGGCGCTGGATCATCAATTCGAAAAGATGTTCTGTGATCCGCCAGCCGACAAATAGAATTGCAAGCTGAGCTGAGCTGAGCTGAGCTGAGCTGAGCTGAGCTGAGCCGAGCTGAGCTGATCTGATCTGCTTTCCGCCTGGCGGCTATTTGTACCCACTCATCAAAGCTGCAATCAAAAACCAAGCGTTACGCGTACACCGTGTGCTTGCCCGTCATCGACCAGGTCAATGCGCCCCTGGCCACTCTCAATCTCCAGCCCGTCAACGATGATCGCGATCACTCGTCGTCCAGTGCCTGTCGAATTGTCGACGTGAATGTCATAGCGCGCGGAGCGGTATTTGAACGTCAGTTCAAACTGTTGCCAGGCGGCTGGAATGCAAGGTTGCAACAGCAGATGGTCGCCCTGCAGGCGAAAGCCCAGAATCGCTTCGAGGCCAGCACGATAGAGCCAGCCGGCGGCACCGGTGTACCAGGTCCAGCCACCGCGACCGACATGTGGTTCGACGGAATAGATGTCAGCAGCAACCACATAGGGTTCAACCTGATAGCGGGCTACTGCCGTTCTGGTTGTGCTGTGATTGACTGGATTCAGCATGGCGAACAGCCGTGCAGCCTGTTCGCCTGCACCGAGCTCTGCATAGGCGAAGATCGACCATGCTGCTGCATGAGTGTACTGGCCACCGTTTTCACGAATGCCTGGTGGGTAACCTTTGATATAGCCTGGCTCCATCGTTGACTTGTCGAATGGCGGCGTGAACAGCAGCGCCAGTTGTTCGTCCCGACGTATGAGGTAAGCCTCGAGAGCGGCCATTGCCAGGGTTGCGCGTGTGTGGTCTCCGGCACCGGAAATCACGCTCCAGGATTGTGCAATCGAGTCGATCCGGGCTTCGTCGTTGACGATGGATCCCAACGGGGTCCCGTCGTCGTAAAAACCACGCCGATACCACGCCCCATCCCAGGCTTCCTGCTC
>Ga0105050_10009324_pt1 | contig 11028 bp, 19 predicted proteins | sample FRY01_FD_78088 | JGI IMG/M metagenome (GOLD analysis project Ga0105050, IMG submission 78088) | Freshwater microbial communities from Lake Fryxell liftoff mats and glacier meltwater in Antarctica - FRY-01 | ecosystem: Environmental > Aquatic > Freshwater > Ice > Glacier meltwater ... | reverse complement strand
TTTATGATGAAAACGGAAAAAAGAGATATCTATCTATGAATAATAAAGATGATATACCAATACTTAAAGAATTGATTAGAGTTGGTGCTAGTGTTGGTATACATTCTCAGGGTATGAATGCCGGCTATCTGGGCCTAGAAGGTATGCATTGGGGATCCAATCAAGCCGTAGCTTCAGCCTTGATGTATGAAGGAACTCAATGGATGAAGGATGCTCATGCCGAGGGATGGGCGGAATATCAGTCCAGGAAAAAATCCGACAGCTTAATCAATATATCTGCATGGAAACAGGAGCAAGAAAACTTATACATTACAAGAAAGGAAGAAGAGAGAGTAGCAAACGAAAAGGCGGCCGCGCCTCTTATACCACTAACACCGAAAAGACCAAATTCCGAGGTTGTTCTTCCTGGTCCTATGCCAGCGCCTGCTCCACTCCCTATACCAGAAGCAAAATCCAAAGATGATAACTATCAGGTTTTAATGTCTCGACTTGATAAGCTGGAGAAAGAAAGACCCGCAACCAAGAGTGGCAGCGGGTCTGGTAGTTATGGGGGAAAACCATCTGATATGATTCCGACAAATACAAAGTCTCTACATACCAATCAAAAGGCTTTCACATATGGCACCGAGGTCAACCCTCAGTTAGAACAAGTGGCTTCGGCTTAAGAGTTGGCCAGCTTTTGAAAGAGAGCCAAATCGTCATCGTCATCAACAAACGGTGATTCGGTATCAGATACCTTGGTGGTGGTTACAACAGGCTCATCATCTTCAATGGTCCTTGTCTTAACCTTGGTAGCCACATTTGTCTTGGGTGTATTCGTATGAGCAGGGCCAGAAAAACTCGATTCATTGGAAATACCAATGACCTTTTCAAACTTGGCTTTCAATTCATCATAAGTCTTGAATTCGGTGGGAGCAATCCAACGACGGACCGAGGGTAAGGACTTCCAAACCCGCTCTAGTTCTGCTTCATCATTCGACAAGGCCGAAACGACGATCTGACCTTCGGCGTCTCTAACAAAGGCCGAGTCGTCATAGTTCGGAAACTTCTTATCTCCAGACTTGACGGTTTTCATACGGAACTTGAAAGTTGCACCCTTCCAAAAGTCAAAGGGATTGACGGACACAAGGTTCTCAGAACCAGGAATATCATTGCCATCGGCATCATGCGTCGGATCAATAGCTTCCTCGATCTTGCGGAAAATCCTTGAACCGAAGCGGTAGGGGAAATCCTTGCCGTTATTCTCGGGGTTTCCTGCATCCTCGATCACTCGAATATTGGAATAATATCGGGGAGTACGCTTCTGGTTCCTAGCCGTTTCCTCGTCGCCTTCCTTCCACTTGATAGAGTTATACTCTCCAACGGGGTCCTTCTGACCAAGTGTGGTGAGAGAGTTTTCGATATACCAAGTGCCCATGGGCCCTCGGAATGCATGGTTGAATACGCGAACCCACGGAACACCGTCATCACCGTCAATAGCCGGTTCAGGCAAGAACCTGATTACAGCATAGGCATTACCAGCCTTATCAGGAGTTGGCTTCCAGAATTCTGCATTTCGATCTTCAAATGTATTTTGAGGTTTGTTAATCTTTTCGATTTCTCGGGCGAGTCTCTGAATATCCTCAGAGGATTTCTTGAATGTCTTAAAGTCTACCATTTTAGTTCCTTTCTAGTGTTTCTAAGTGTTTCTAATGATAACAGTAAAATCTCTTACTGTCAAGTCTATTTATGATACCACTATTTGTATTCCCTGAGTATTTCCGTTATTTTCTCCTTGTCGTATTCAAAGAATGATTTGACCTTTATGGTTGTCCTGTATATCTTTGGCCATAGAATGTCATCCGAAATCTTCTTATTGATCACTTTACAGAAGCTCAGTATATCCTCAATAACAGCAAAAGTTAATATAGAGATATCTCCAGACAGGGCTTTCTGTACAATCGGAGGGTATTGACCTCCCTTTGATCTAAAGATATCATTAGGATCAGTATACTGGGTTTCAAATAACTTGTCAAGGTCTAGACGAAAGAAATATGAAAGAGACTCGAAATACTTTTTATAGGCTGTAAAATTGTCCAAAGCGGTATCATCCACTAAATCCCCTATCCAGGGGGTATTGCGAAAAATGGCATTGGCCACAAAGAAATCTAGCATATCATTTCCATCGATCATTCGGACAAGTCTATGGAAATGAAATCTGTCGTTTCTGGTATCTACATTCAAAAAGGTAAGTTTTCCGTAATACTGATTATAATTATAGTCTGAGGTAAAGTGAATCTTAACGGCTCGGTATACATCAAAGCATTCTTGAGCAGTCATCCTGGACATTATATAGGCAGCCTCTCTCGCTTTTCTTTTAATAGATTTAGAGTTTCAGCTTCAATCCTTAACTGTGATTTGATATGAGGACTAAGAATCTTGGCGGCCACTTCTAGTTCAAAATCGTTTTGTTCACAATAAAAAACAATAGCATCCATATAAGAAACTCGTTTTTCTTTTCGTATCTTCTCCAAGATCGATGCAAAGTTCCTTATTTCTTCCTTTTTTTGTTCATTCATTTTGTCATTACCTGATCTGGTGCAAGCATTTCAATATTGTAGTTGGTACCAGCCGGTCCGGGAGTTTGTTGACCGTTGGATGTTGTACTCTCTTCCTCGACACCAAAGCGCACGACATATCCTTGACTCATTTTATATTGAGCCTCTGTTAGTTTTTCCGACAACTCCTTGGTATAGGCAAGAACATATAGTCTGCCAGAATCTTTATTAGTGTATACCCACCAAGACACAGTAACAACATCTTCCTTGATCCAAATATAAATCGCAGTATTCTTAATGATATACGCACTTATCAGGTTGCCAGATGTTGGAGGACCTTGAGCAGGCCATCCCTTAAGATGATCAAAACCGGAGTAAACTGATGTGGCAAAAAATAGATAGAAGGCTACAATACCACACTTGACAAACCAAGACCCTTTGAAGTAAAAGAGAGAGATAGCCATCAATATAGCTCCAATAAAGAAGCCGATCATTGCAAACAATGGATCCATTATCTATTTGTCCTTACTAACTGTAGATAATCAGAGCCATTATACACAAAGGTACTCTTATCATCTATTGAAAACTTTAACGCAGTTTGTTCCTGCCATATTTGATTAAATGTAAACTCTCCCTGCCAAACCGTCTTTAGGTTTGGGTTAACATCGATGAGTTCCAAATGCACATTAAATGCCGGCACCATGTCCTGAAAGGAATACTTTCCTCCCTCTGGATTACTACAAGCATAAAGATGCATGTTTATAACATATTCACCTTCGAACATTTTACGGAATGTCACATACTCTCTATTATCAACCACGGCTATTTCGTCATTGCCTGTGCTGACAATATCCGACCTTACTCCCATATCGTCGCGATCCAGGGACATATGGTCTATGTCTTTATATTGAAAATAAATGATGCTCCCCAAAGGGTTCCTGACCCAGATATCAACATCGCAGTCCACGGTGTTATCCCATGACATAATGGTAATGTATTCGGCTTTTGGATTAATTCCCTCTTCCTTAACATCTTGAACGGAAGTGATCACCATTAAAAATAGTAGAATATTAACAATGAGAATGAAAGCATTGAGTGTGATTAGAAACTCAACAAATGACCAGAGAAATCCATACCGTCTATGTGCTTTATTGGCGTCGCGTGCTGTCATATTCATAATCCGAAATACCAGAGAATGACAGGAATAGCATTGTCTGAATCTTCATAATCAAGGCTGAAAGCACACCAACACCGGCCGAAAAGAACACTGTTCCGAAGGGAGTTAGCAAAGAGGAAATAACTTGGGCCGGATCAACGTTTTCAAAATTGGTACTACCAAGTACACCAAAAGCCAAATGACCAAAACCAACAATTGTACCGAGAAGTCCTCCCATCATAAACATTGTTGAGCCTTCATTCCACTCTTCAATATGCTTTCTCATATTGCCATAAGTCCCGGCATCCTCGGCAAAGTAAGCATTCAACTTACCAAACTTATAGGATAACCAACCAATGCGAGCCACACCAATCAACAGGAATACGGCAATGACTTGTGTTATGTGAGATACGTCGGATTGGTATACAAGTGTGAAGATTCCATTATAAAAGGCCCAATAGGCTGCTACAGCCATCAAACTTATCTGTACCCACCAAATATAGAACGGCACAAACGATTGTTTTATATTCTTCATTTTTACTCCTTAAATCTAAATCCGTTTCTTTTTAATATCTTCGTTATAGTTGGATCATCATATAGTAATCTTCTCTGATTATTATCAACCCCTTCATCCAGATTACATAATAGACCGTGATGAGAAAGCGATCTAAGTCCTAGAATGTCTATCAATTTGGATTCTAGTAAAAGAGCATTATCAGCAGAAAGATTCTTTCTTAGAATAACACATTCTATTTCTTTGTCAAATTTCTTAAGACCACTTCTTATTTTACTATGAGAACCGTTTCTGTTGAGGTTGAGGTTGAGATACTTGTTATCTGTTCCTTTTCCTATATAAAACGGCTCATATTCAAGTTGCGGTGAAAATTTTGAAGATAAGAATAGATGTTTAATATCATGTTTTATATTCAAAGGTTTGAGAGGATTACAATGAGCATATACATAATAAACACCTGTGTCATCAACTACACCTTCAATCATTTTCTCGAATGATGGTAATAGTAGACTTAAATGATGCTTGGAGTTATTGAAATATATTTCATCATATCCTAAAATTCTAAGAATACTCTTTCTTCTTTTTTGTAGTTTTGTTATTGTATTTTTGAGATCGGAGGGATTTTCCCAATCAACTTCAAGTAATATTTTTTCCATTCTTCCGCGCCATAAAAAAATGAGGGAATTACGGGCTCCCTCATAAACCCAGTTTTAGGAACTACCTTTATAATTAGATAAGGTTACGCTGCTAGAGCGTAACGGTTATCAACGATATTATCGTTTGCATTTAGTGTTTTGTGCCAATTTCGCGGACACCTACGATTGTCTCCAGTCAAGCTTATTGAACGCCTGTCGATCCTATATCGGGCCCATCAGAAACATTCCAAGCCGGTGGGGTATCTGCATATAAGCCGGATACCGGTATCCGCTTACAAATAGCTGCCCATCCTCCGTTTATAGGATCATGCGTCCTATTAATCCTCGCGAGGATTACTTTCCTTACTTGGAATGTTTGTGGTGGACCCGCTGGGTACCGCCCCCAGGTCCATAACGTCTTTCGCTGCTATCAACGACAATATACTAAGAATAACATAGGGTGACGCCCATGTCAATCTATTTCTTTGGGTTTAGTTCGGCTTCAGTGAGATACTTAGGAATAACGCGGGTGGTCAGAGTCTGTCCATTACGAATCAGAGTGAATGTTGCGCTTGACCCTGTTGGCAGCGCCGCAGTTATTTCCTTAATATCAGTAAATTCAGTTATCTTTTTATCGTTGATGGTGAGAATGATATCATCAACCTTCAATGCAGGATTTTCGGAAGTAACCACTTTGAACCTTAACCCAGTCGAATCGGGAGATACTTCTATATCAAAGATAGCATATCGTACCTCATTATGCATTTGCAGGTCGCTTACCACCTTCTGTACCACGTCTCCTCGAATAAAATATGACATTATGCCTGGTTGACCAGATTCGATGCTATTGGCAATGATAAGATTGCTGATGCCTATGATTTCTCCATTAGCATTTATAAGGGCTCCTCCAGAGTTTCCATTGTAGATTTGGATATCACCCTGAATGTAAATGTTTGGATTATATGGGTCGTGAATTCTCACGGGATTGCTGACAATACCTTCTTGGACGCTGAATTCCAATCCCCATGGGTTGCCGAGAGCAAAAATTGTTTCCCCAGCCACTGGTAACCCGGGGCTAAAAGTCAGAGCGTGAATTAAAGGATTTTCCTCTCGGAACATGTCGATATCCTTGAGTTTCAATAGAGCAATATCGGAAGCGGCGGAAAAGGATACCAGCTCGGCCTCGTAATATTTCATGTTGTCCCGGGCTTTAATATGATATATGATAACCCCCGTGGCTAGCTCCTCCGGGCGGACGACGTGCTCATTCGTGACAATCAAGTTATCCGCAATGAAAAATCCAGAGCCCTGAGCCCCCTCGGAAACCCCCTCAATTCCAGCCACAATAAATACCGTGCCGTTGAGTGAGTTATCAATCATCTGTTCCTGAGAAACCACAGGAACCGGGGCTTGAAATGATGGTAGAACGTTACAGGCTGAGAGAGCCAGTACCGAAGAAACTACTAAGATCATTCTCACTTGAAAACTTCCTTATTTTTGCCTTTAACGATTCTACGAAAGGCTGGGGAGTCTGTATGAATAATAGAGGGGATTGAACTTGATGCACTGACATAATCACTACAATCTGACCAATCTTAATCCCGTACCTCTCTTCTGCCATCAATGCATAGCATGTTGTCTGCTCAAAATAGCTTTGGATTTGATCCTCGGTCTTGACCTTGGATGAGGTCTTAAAATCAATGACAGACAGGATTCCATCAAACTCCGCGATGCAATCCGTTTTTCCTGCCACCTTATATGTATCCGAAAACAAAACCGTCTCCAAACCCCAAATGTTATCGATGCGATCCAGTAGGGGTTTTATCGATAAAAAGTCGGCTTTCAGCAAGGGATTAGGGTTCACGATCTTGTTATTTAGGTAATCCTCCGCCATCGAATGGATCGCGGTACCTCTGTCCGTCGCCAGCTTTTTGATGCGATCCTGCGTCGCCTGCGGTACCGCTTCTTTCCAAGCCACGATTGCAGCGTCAGGGCTAGCGTCCAAGACGGTCGTTACCGAGGGGTATACCCTACCCCCTGCAAATATGTAGAACCGCTTGGCGTCGATCCTAGCCGTCTCCAACGGCGCTTCTAGGACCTCAACCCCGGCGACATGCCGAAAATTACCTTGAATCTCACGTCCAAACATAAAACATCTTTACCTTTTATTAAAATTCGCGGGGTATGCTGAACCGCTGCTCACCGATATTATTCCCCGGGACATTGCTTTTGATTCGACCCAGGACATGCTTTTGGAAATCACTTGGGGGTTTTGTGATGCCCAGCCGCACCGAGTCCAGAATCGGAATGGTGTTTCCTGGCACCTGGGTGACAGCCGGATTGTCGCGCATGAAGGCGTCTCGCTCAGAAATCGACATAAACTCCGTCCACGTCTTTTTTGTGTCCTTGTCGTGATAAGTGTAGTTGGGCATTTTTTCTCCCTATATGAAAAGAGCCGCGTCGCGGCTCTCTCCTATTTATGGGTTGGGCTTCTACTCAGCCGAGGCAAACTCACGGGTCAGGAACTCGGGGAAATCGTCCCCCTCATCAAAATCGGGGTCGACGCTGAACCCGGCGACCTCGCCGGCGTTCTCACCCTCCAGAGTCGCAAACACCGGGTCGAGCACCTGGGGCTGCTCCGCAACCTCAACAGCGACCTTGGCGGGCTTCTCCGCCTTGATCTTCGCGGGCTTGGCGACCTTGGCGGGCTTCTCCGCCTTGATCTTCGCGGGCTTGGGGATCGCAGCGATCTTGGCCTTGCGGTTCTTAGCCGAGGCCTTCGCAAAGTGAGCCGTGATCAAAGCCGGCTCAACCTCAGGCATGGCGACCAGAGTGTAGCCGATGGTCGACCGACCATCCTTGAGGGTGGTAATCTGAAGTCCAAGACGATTCTTCATAATCCAGACCTCACGGTTGGCGTAGGGTCCGACATTCATCACAGCCTCAAGTTCCTGAGGCGTAATCGTCTGACCGACCTTGGACTTGAAAAGCTTGTAGGCCTTAACAGCAGAGGTACGCATTTTCATATTCTCCATGATAAACTAGTGAGGTTCGTTTCAGTCTCAAGTAGGATGGTAGTCGATTCTGGTTGAAGTGTCAACTGGTCTCCTATCACGTTTCCGTGATCATGAGGCGGCCGCCTTACTGGCACGGTAGACAGCGGCGGCGGCATCGATCCCGGCGTACTTGGCGCCGGCCGCGGCCGCTGCCATGTAGGCGGCGTAGGCGGCGTCGAAGGCAATCGCCATGTCGCGGGCGAGCGCGGCGTCGATATTGATCGTCGGGAGGCAAGTCAAGGTATCCATGATATTTCTCTCTTTCTACACCCTGGATATAATCATTGGGTGAAGGAATTGCAAATCACGTTTCCGTGATCATAAGATGGTACCAGTGAAGTCGGCGCGGTAGAGACAGGCCCCGGTGAGGTTGGCCCCGCTAAGGTAGGCCCCGGTGAGGTTGGCACGGAAGAGTATGGCATCAGAGAGGTAGGCGCGGTAAAGGTTGGCATAGTAGAGATTGGCCGCGGTAAGGTCGGCGCAGGAGAGATCGGTGTCTGAGAGGTCAGCCCCGCTGAGCTTGGCGCCGGTGAGGTTAGCGCCGGAGAGGTCGGCCCAAGAGAGGTTGGCGTTGGAGAGGTCGGCCCAAGAGAGGTCGGCCCCGCTGAGGTTGGCATCTGCGAGGTTGGCCCCGCCGAGGTCAACACCAGAGAGGTCGACGCAGGTGAGATCGGCCCAGGAGAGGTTGGCGCCAGCGAGGCTGGTACCGGTCTTTAGCGCCCACTCGACCGCGAGTCCGATCTTGATGCTTTCCGACTCGGTTTCATCGGCAACGATCAAGGCAATGAACTGGGTCTCACCAGACCAACGGTTAAGAATCTTGAATTCCATCATAAGTGCCTCCTTGCTACACCCTGGATATAATCATTGGGTGAAGGAATTGCAAATCACGTTTCCGTGATCGTTTTAGACGGAAATTTCCTTGATGCACTCGACAGAAATCAGAGTGGCGACCGAAAGGGTCATTTCCAGCTGGACGATGGCACGCGCCTCGGCTACCGCACAAGACTGACTCGTGAGACCGCCGCCAAGCTGGACGGTCTGGATTTCACCGGTCGGCATCAAGAGAGCCGCGACAAGAGCAAAACTGAGCATTTCAGTCTCCTATAAAAGCGAAGTGATCATAGAGGCGGCGAAGGAAGTGAAAGTGAACGCGGCCGCCGCCGACTTGCTAGCCACCCCATAATCCCGCGTCAACGCAAGGGCGTCCACGAAACTCAGGGCGGCGAAGGCGACAAAGACGATCATAACACTCTCTCCTACTCCATGGATATAATCATTGGGTGAAGGGATTGCAAATCACGTTTCCGTGATCATAGAGGTGGCGAGGGTGAGAAAGACGATCACGACACTCTTCCGTGATCATGAGGTTTGCACCGGTGAGGTTTGCACCGACGAGGTGGGCATCGGAGAGGTTTGCCCAGGAGAAGTCAACGTAGGAGAGGTCAGCCCCGGTGAGGTTGGCCCCGGTGAGCTTGGCCCTGGAGAGGTCAGCCCCGGAGAGGTTAACCATCAAGAGGTTGCCATAGGAGAGATTGGTTTGAAAGAGTTTTGCACCGGTAAGGTTGGCACCGGCGAGGTTGGCCCTGTAGAGGTTGGCGTTGGAGAGGTCGGCCCCTGTCAGGCAAGCGCCGCCGCCACAGGCTTCTATGAGGTTGGCCCCGGTGAGGTTGGCCCCGGTGAGGTTAGCCTCGGTGAGGTTAGCCCTGGAGAGGCAGGCGTCGGTGAGGTTGGCGCCATCGAGGAACACACCGCCGAGTCGCGCGCCGGTGAGGTAGGCCCCGGTGAGGTTGGCGCCGGTGAGGTTGGCGCCGGTGAGGTTGGCACCGCCGAAGCCGGCCCCGGCGAAGTTACCAAACAGCGCCTCGGCGTATACGAGGTCGGCGCGAAAGAGGCAGGCCCCGGTGAGGTCGGCGCGAAAGAGGCAGGCCCCGGTGAGGTTGGCCCTGATGAGGTACGCACCGGCGAGGTTGGCCCCGGTGAGGTTGGCCCCGGTGAGGTTTGCACCGCTGAGGTCCGCCCCGGAGAGGTCGACACCGGTCTTTAGCGCCCACTCGACCGAGAGTCCGATCTTGATGCTTTCCGACTCGGTTTCATCGGCAACGATCAAGGCGGTGAACTGGGTCTCACCAGACCAACGGTTGAGAATCTTGAATTCCATCATAATCGTTTCCTTGCTGTAGGAATTACAAATCACGTTTCCGTGAAGTCAGAAATCTTCTTGGCGACCTGGAGCCGCTGGGTCGGCGACAGCTTTTCAAACGCAAAGGTAAAATATTGTGTCATTTGATCAAATGACAGTTCTTCAATGCGCCAGCGGCCGGCGATTGTGGCGGCAGACACAGGGTTTTCCTGTAACGCTTTCTGCATACCGACCTTTCGTGCAGTTTGCCGAAAAAATTCGGGGGTCATTAGACGTTCTCCTCGACAAGCCGCAGGCGAATCTCTGCCAGCTTAGGGTAGATATCCGTTCGGATTTGAACGGTGTTGTCCTCAGCAAACTTGGAAGATTGCAGGTACATCAAAAGGTCCGTGAGGTCGGAGTAGGTTTCACGGATTACTTCATCCTTGGTCTTTACAGACTCTTGTAACTTATTGATATATCGCATCTTTACATGCTCCAATACGCTTCGGAAGCGGGCGACATGTAGTTGGGGGTGTTGCTGGCTTCGGTAAACGGCTGGCCGCTCATAAGGTTGGTGCGGACGACCTTCTTTACCACATTTGCGTTGTAATAGGCGACCTCGGCGACCGCGAGCGGGCGAGCGTTATGGGTTTGAATAAACTTGAGGGCCGAGCCGCGGTAACTGAACCGCTTGATTTCCATCGTGGATTCTACGTCATAAACGATAAACATTCTATTTCTCTCTTTGCTACACCCTGGATATAATCATTGGGTGCATCAATTACAAATCACGTTTCCATGATCATGAGATGGTACCAGTGAAGTTGGCGCGGCAGAGACAGGCCCCGGTGAGGTTGGCCCCGGTGAGGTTGGCCCAGGAGAGGTTAGCCCCGGCGAGGTTGGCCCCGGTGAGGTTGGCCCAGGAGAGGTTAGCCCCGGCGAGGTTGGCGCCGTAGAGGTCAGCCCCGGTGAGGTTGGCGCCGTAGAGGTCAGCCCCGGTGAGGT
>Ga0105050_10009323_pt1 | contig 11029 bp, 6 predicted proteins | sample FRY01_FD_78088 | JGI IMG/M metagenome (GOLD analysis project Ga0105050, IMG submission 78088) | Freshwater microbial communities from Lake Fryxell liftoff mats and glacier meltwater in Antarctica - FRY-01 | ecosystem: Environmental > Aquatic > Freshwater > Ice > Glacier meltwater ... | reverse complement strand
TGCTCCTCAGCCCGCTAACGGGTTTCGGTTCCGCCGTTTTCGCGGATGTAATCCACCGACGGATTTCACGGATGGCTTCATCCATCGAACTGCGTTCCGCTCGCCAAGACTGTGCTAATTCGCTCGGTTTTGGCGCTGAGATCTGTAATGTCTGATTCATCGCCGTCAAGCTCCAGGAAAGGTTTGTGTCGTTCCCTACAATTTACCCGACGCGTTAAAAATACAAGCGGTAAAGTCCTTTATTTCTTCGCCGGGTCGCCAAGTTTAGCGACGAAAAACCGAAGTTCCGATGAGCCGCATAAATCGCTATCATGAGCATTGTCACTTGTTCTACGGAGCCTAGTTTCTACAAATGACCCAAATCCCCGCAATTCAGCAGACTCATGGCACGTAAACGCACGATTCTTTCTCGACAAAGTGCAGATGCCATCGATTCGCCGAAGGCACCGCGTGCTCAAGATGTGCCTTCCAGCACAGCGCAGACGGCGGGACAGCCGCCCGGCGAGATAGCCGGACGACCGGAAAAGCCGCTGAGCAAGCCCGCCAAACGGGCTCAGGAAATTCGTGGTTCGGGCTATCGCGAGACGGTTGAATCGATTGCGGTTGCGATCATTTTGGCGCTTCTTTTTCGGGCCTTTGTGGCCGAAGCATTTGTCATTCCCACCGGTTCGATGGCTCCCGCGTTGATGGGCTCACACAAGGACATTTTTTGTTCGGAGTGTGGCATGCAGTACCAAGTCAGCGCGAGCATCGAGGATCGCGTCGATCGCACGGTTGTGGGTTCCATCTGTTCCAATTGTCGGTACGTCTACGGCCTTGATCTTGCCGCCGGCAAAGCCGATGCGAACTTTAGTGGCGATCGGATCTTGGTCAGCAAGTTTGCCTACGCGCTGTCTGATCCCGCTCGATGGGATGTTGCTGTTTTTAAGTTTCCCGGCAACCCAAAACAGAACTACATCAAACGAATCGTTGGTTTACCTGATGAGACACTGATGATCCATCACGGCGACATCTATGCTCGCCCTGGAGACGATGCGGTTGCATCCGCGGCGATCGGTCATCGCGAGTTTACGATTCAGCGAAAGCCGCCCTACAAGTTGCTTGCGATGGCGCACCACGTTTCGGATACGAATCATCAACCCAAGTCGCTCAACGAAGCGGGGTACCCCTCGTCATGGCAACCTTGGGAACCGGGCGCGACGGAGCCAGTGAAAGATTCATGGGTATGCACGGTCTCCGATGAAGGCATGCGCTGCGAAGTCAAGACGAGCGATGGTGAGTACAAGTGGCTTCGCTACTTCCATCGTCCCGCGACTCCTGAGCAGTGGAGCCTTGCCAGGAGAGGTCTCTCCCTTCGCGATGTGGATCCATATAGCAGTCGTCCGATCGCTGATTTCTATGCTTATAACACCTTTCTGAATGTCCAGCGTCGAGATGTCTATGACATCACGCCTGAAGAGGCGATGGCTCGCGCCTCGGGTGCAAGCCGCCTGCTGGGTGTTTTATCGCCGCCCGAAGGTCGTTTTGATGCGGACTATAAAAACGGAGATCTTGCTCAATTTGGGCGGGATTTATCCGTCGGAACCTACGATACCGCCGACGAAGGTTTGCATTGGGTGGGCGATCTCATTTTTGAAGGTGATATCGAAACATCAAGCGATGCCAAGTCGCTGATCCTGGAGATCGTGGAAGCGGGTGTGCGTTACCAGTGTGAATTCAATCTTGCCGATGGTAGAGCGACGTTGTCGATCAATGGTGCCGAACCGCATCTGTTCAGCGGTGATGGAAAATCGGTCGCGACCGTATCCGCGGAAACTTCCGTGGTTGCAGGAACTCGCCATTCCATTCGCTTCACCAACGCCGATGACCGGTTGATCCTTTGGGTAAATGGAAAAGTGATCGAATTCGACGGGCCAACGACATTTGATCATCGCGCCTTTCTTGCCCAAGGCGAGGATCGCCCGCATTACACGAAGCAGCATCCGCTCGACGCCGCGCCGATTGGCATCGCGGTTCGTGGCGGGACCGCGACGATGCATCGATTGAAGGTTGACCGAGACAAATACTACATCTCCACCAAACAATCGTCCGACGGATTGTTTGATTATGACATGGCGCAGTATGCCACCAGCGGCAATGGACGCGGGACCATGGCATCGCTCCAGGCGAAGCTGGTTGATCGCGAAAACTGGGATACGTTTGAGGGCTGGAACGCGCGTCGAACGGTGGCCTTTGCGCTTGGCGAGGACCAATTCTTTCCGATGGGCGACAACAGTCCTGAAAGCAAAGACGCTCGCTGTTGGGTGGATCCGAGGGATCGATTCGGGATGCCGGAATCACCCGATCCCTATGCGTACTTCTGGGCGGACAAAAATTATGTGCCCCGAGATCTATTGGTCGGCAAAGCGATCATGGTCTTTTGGCCACACCCGTGGAATGAGCCAGTGCCGTTTACGCCAAATTTTAAGCGGATCGGTTTGATTCGATAGACCGTTGATTTCATCTGATATTCGAAAGAGTTCAAAAGCATGGAAGCTGACACCAACGATTGGATCCTCCAAGCGATCGATCTGCACAAGACCTACGGTCGGCGTCATGTCGTTGACGGCGTCAACTTGCACGTCGGCCAGTCCGAGATCGTGGGGTTGCTCGGTCCTAACGGCGCAGGGAAGTCGACGAGTTTCCGTATGATATGCGGCATGGTGATTCCTGATCGCGGCCGGGTCTTCCTCAGCGGCCAAGACGTAACCGACTGGCCCATGTTCCGCCGCGCCCGTGATGGGCACATGGGATATCTACCTCAAGAACCCAGCGTGTTTCGTAAGTTGACCGTGGAGCAGAACATTTCGGCACTTCTGGAACTACTCGGCGTCGATCGAAAAACGCGTCTTCGGCGGACCGATGAATTGCTCGATGAATTTAACATCACGCATCTTCGCAAAAGCAAAGCTTCAGGTTTGTCCGGTGGTGAACGACGACGTCTTGAAATCGCGAGATGCTTGGTCAGTAACCCGAGCATCGTGATGCTTGATGAACCGTTCGCGGGTATCGATCCGGTCACCGTGCAATCAATTCAAGGCGTGATTCGTCAACTGCGAGACTCGGGCATCTCCGTGCTGATCACTGACCACGCGGCCAGAGAAATCTTAGGAACCGTTGACCGCTGCTATGTGATCTATCAAGGCCAAGTTTTGGTCGCGGGGTCGCCCGAAGAAGTGAAGCAGCACCCGAAGGTCCGTGAAGAGTATCTTGGTGACCTCGACGCCGCGGCCTCCGTTCGACCGCAGGCAACGATTCCGATGACAACGATTCCGGCGCCTCATTTTGTGACGCCAAGAGCGGAACCTCGGCGAGTCGCCGCGAAGCCAACGACAACGGATGTTTGACATCAACGCAAAAAAGCTGTGCATCATGTGCCGCGCAAATGGTCTTATCTCAACATGCGAATCGATTCACATCATCATTTTTGGCATTATTCGGCATCCGAGTATGGTTGGATTGATGAAGCCAAGAAACCGCTTCAACGTAACTTTCTGCCCGGTGAGCTGAAGCTTGAGCTCGATGCGAATCGCATCGATGCGGTTGTCTCGGTGCAAGCCAGACAGAGTCTTGATGAAACAAGGGCGTTGCTCGATTTTGCCGCCGAGTATCCCTGGATCCGTGGCGTTATCGGTTGGGTTCCGCTTTGCGATCCCACGGTCAGCGAACTGCTGGATGAGTTGATCGCACATTCGCATTTGCGAGGCGTTCGCCATGTCGTCCAAGACGAACCTGACGATCGCTTTATGCTGCGCCCGGAGTTCGTCGCAGGTATTTCCCAGCTTGCCTCACGCAACCTTGTTTATGATTTATTGGTGCTTCCTCACCAATTACCCGCCTCCATCGAGTTGGTCGATTGCTTTCCCGAGCAACGTTTTGTCCTCGATCATATCGCGAAGCCACCGATCGCCTTGGGTTCGATCGATTCCACTTGGAAAGCGTTATTCGAATCGCTCGCCAAGAGGGCAAATGTTTATTGCAAGTTTTCGGGGATCATCACCGAAGTGCGGGACGAGTCATGGACAGCGGAAACGATGCGGCCGTACTGGGAAGCGGCTTGCGAATCATTCGGGGCGTCGCGTTTGATGTTCGGAACGGATTGGCCGGTTTGCACGTTGCGTGGAAGCTATTCAGAGTGGACAACGGCGGTTAACGAGCTGTCCGGGGAGTTGTCGCCCAGCGAACAAGCTCGATTCTGGGGCCAAACCGCCATCGAAGCCTACTCCCTTGCTTAGACCTCCGCGCCTGCTTGAATCCCAACGCCTGAGGTGACGATCCGGCTCGTATTCGCGAATCCTTTACCGCTCGACTTGTTTTGTCGGTAAAATAAAAGCGGTCGCTTAAGATTTCGCTGCTCCAAGTCCTGTCCGCTCGTCGAAAGTGGTTCCTAATGTATCTTCGCATGGCGAAACGCCTGCTCGTTGAAACCGATAAACGTCTGCTGTGGAAAGCCGCATGGACGCTGGGCTGGGGCGGCTTGCAGAGTGTTCACAAGCACAAACAGCGACTCAAACGCGGTGAATTCTTCCCGCCGTTCTTGTATTTATCGGTGATCAACAGTTGCAACTTGCGCTGCCAAGGCTGCTGGGTCGATGTGGCCGCCAAGCAAAGCCGCATCGAAGTCGACGCCGCGAATAAAACCATCGACCAGGCCAAAGCGATGGGGAACCGTTTCTTTGGCATTCTGGGCGGTGAGCCGTTTATGCACAAAGACCTGATGCGGATTTTCGAAGCGCATCCGGATGCGTATTTTCAAGTCTTTACCAACGGTCATTTCATCACCGATGAAGTCGCCGCAAAACTCCGTCGCCTCGGCAACGTCACGCCTCTCATCTCCGTCGAAGGTAGCGAAATCGTCAGCGACACCCGGCGCGGTCGCGGAGGCGTACTCAGTGCGACGATGGAGGGTTTGGAAGCCGCACTGCGCAACAAACTGATGGTCGGCGTTTGCACCAGCGTCTGCAAGTCAAACATCGACGACTTGGTCTCCGATGCGTGGGTCGATCGCTTGATCGAAATGGGTGTGATGTATTGTTGGTTCCATATCTTCCGACCCGTTGGACCCGACGCGAATCCAGAGTTGGCACTGTCGAGTGTCGAACAACGACGCGTTCGCCAGTTCGTCGTCGACACTCGCGTCAACAAACCGATCGTGGTCATCGACGCGTATCACGATGACGCGGGCAACGCACTCTGCCCCGCTGTTACCGGCTTCACGCACCACATCGGACCGTGGGGCGACATTGAACCCTGTCCCGTCATTCAACTCGCGACCGAGTCGATTCACGACGACAAGCCGCTCGCTCAGCAGTTCAACGAGTCAAGCTTCCTGCGTGAGTTTCGCGAAATTACCGCGGGTCAAACGCGTGGTTGCGTGATTATGGAGCGGCCTGACTTACTGGTGGACTTAGCGAAACGTCACAAAGCTCGAGACACCACGGCTCGTGGAACCGTGATCAGCGAACTTGAAAAGACTTCACCGCGTCGTAGTCAGTACCAGCCAGGCGATGAGATTCCCGAACGCAGTTTCGTCTATCGATGGGCCAAGAAATATGCGTTCAACGACTTCGGTGCCTACTCAAGGCATTTCGACGCGTCACAGTATCGTGATCCCGATCTCAACACGAATCGTGAACCGCAACTCACCCATTCATTGCCTGTGGTGAAAAACTGAGCCGCGTGATCGAACTGCCTGCGGGGTTAATCGAAAGTTATCCGGCAGAGCTTCCCATCACCGCGTATCGCGAACAAATCGTTTCGATGCTGCGGGACCATCAAGTCATTGTCGTCTGCGGTGAAACCGGCAGCGGTAAAAGCACGCAGTTGCCCAAGTTTTGCTTGGAAGCAGGGCTGGGGACGCACGGCATGATCGGCCACACGCAACCTCGGCGATTAGCTGCGCGAAGCATCGCCGCTCGCATCGCCGAGGAACTCGCTACGACCGGTGATAGCCGTGTTGGTTACAAGATCCGCTTCGGCGATCAAACGTCGGATCAAACGCTGATCAAGCTGATGACGGACGGCATTCTGCTTGCCGAAACTCAGTCCGATCGAATGCTCAGCGCGTACAGCGTGATCATCATCGACGAGGCGCACGAGCGATCACTCAACATCGACTTTCTGCTTGGCTACTTGCGTGGCGTGCTCGATCGACGACGTGACTTGCGATTGATCATCACCTCCGCCACGATCGATGCGGAGCGGTTTGCGGAACATTTTGGTGTCGATAACGAACCCGCGCCGATCCTCACCGTCGAAGGCCGCGGTTATCCGGTGGAAATGCGTTACCTGCCTTGGAACGCAGTCTCCAAAACGGCGGATGATCCTGATGATGATTACGACCTGTGCCGTCACGTCATCGCTGGCTTGGACGAGATCACGCGATGTGGTCCGGGCGATGTGTTGGTGTTCCTGCCGACGGAGCGTGACATTCGCGAAGTATCGCACCACGCGTCGGGGCACTTCAAAAGGCTAGGCCTTTCGTCTCGCGTTGACACGTTACCGCTTTACGCTCGCTTGCCCCAATCCGAACAACAGCGAATCTTCCATCCGACGGGTGACAAACGCCGCATCGTCTTTGCGACCAACGTCGCCGAGTCATCTTTAACGGTTCCCGGCATTCGCTACGTCGTCGATTCGGGAACCGCGAGAATCAGCCGTTACAGCGCTCGAAGCAAAGTTCAGCGACTGCCGATCGAACCGGTCAGCCGTGCGAGTGCCGACCAGCGAGCCGGGCGCTGTGGGCGCGTCGCACCCGGCGTGTGCATTCGACTTTATGATCAGGATGACTACGCCTCGCGAGATGCTTTCACGACGCCGGAAATCCGGCGCACCAACTTGGCTTCGGTCATCCTGCAAACAAAGACGTTGCGACTGGGCGACATCGAATCGTTCCCATTCCTTGATCCCCCACGCCCCGAAGCAGTGCGAGAAGGGTTACGGACGCTTCGTGAAATCGGCGCGATCGATCGCGAAGAACGACTCACCGACATTGGCCGCACGCTTGGCCGGATGCCAGTCGATCCGCGAGTGGGACGGATGATGATCGCTGCGCACCAGTTCGGTGTGTTGCCTGAAGTGCTTGTCATCGCCGCCGCCATCGAGATTCAAGATCCGCGGGAGCGTCCGCCGGAGAGGCGGCAAGCGGCGGACGAAGTTCATGCGCAGTTCCAAGACCCGCGCAGTGACTTTTTGAGTTACTTGAAGCTTTGGCGATTCTATCAGGCGCGGCGAGAAGATGTCAGCCGTTCGAAACTTGATCGCGTTTGTCGATCGCATTTTCTTTCCGCCCAGCGGATGCGTGAATGGAGCGACGTCTATCGACAATTAAAAGAAATGACGGCTGCCTCGTTTTCCGACAATCGAAAACGTGTTTCGATTGGAGCCCCGCGATTTGATGAGGATCCCGACAAAGTTGTTCCCGAAGATCGCTACGCTACGATTCATCAAGCGATCCTGACCGGCACCCTATCCGGCGTCGCGATGGCGGGTGACAAGAACGAATACACCGGCGCCGGAGGCTTGAAACTTTTTCTTTGGCCGGGAAGTGGCGTGTTTTCGCAAAAGCCAAAGTGGATCGTCGCGGGGGAACTGGTCGAGACCACTCGGCAATACGCTCGAACCGTTGCCGCCATTGAGCCGCAGTGGATCGAGCAGCTTGCGATGCACTTGGTCAAACGCAATTACAACGATCCGCACTGGAGTCGCAAGTCCGGCGCAGCGTTTTGTTATGAGAACGTGTCGCTGTTTGGATTGCCGATCGTTTCACGACGTCGCACCGCCTTGTCGCCGATCGATCCCGGGACGTCTCGTGAGTTGATGATCGAACACGGGCTGGTGGAAGACGAGATCACGACGACGGCGAAATCCATCATTCACAATCGCCAGATTGTGTCGTTGATCCACGAGTTGGCCGCGAAAACGCGGAGCCGTGAATTCGTCGTCGATCCGTTTGATATTCGCGATTTCTATCTCGCGAGATTGCCTGAAGACGTCTGCGATCGTGCTCGCCTTGAAAAGTTTGATCGACAATCTCCACCTCCTGCGTGGGTGAAGCAGTTGACGACGACCGATGATTTGGCGAAATGGTTGGAACGACCACCGGTCATCGAAGAACCAGCGAATCACTTGTTCATGCGTCCCGAAGACTTGATCAAGTCGACGGCGAAAGGCATTTCCGCTGAAGCGTTTCCCAGTGAGCTTGTGATTGGTGAAACTCGATTGCCGCTTGAGTATCGATTCGAACCAGGTGCGGCAACCGACGGTGTTTCGATCACCGTTCACCAGTCCGCGTTATCGCAAATCAGTGACGAACGACTGGGTTGGCTCGTGCCGGGGTTGCTCGAAGCGAAGTTGATCGCGCTGATTAAATCGCTTCCTAAACGCATCCGCCGCAATCTTGTTCCCGCGGCTGATGTTGCGAAGTCGATCGCCAGTGAACTCGCTCCCCAGTACGGTCAAATCGCCTTCATGCCCGCGGTTTGCGCCGCGATGTCCAGACGTGCGGAGATGCCGATTTCGGAACGAGACTTTACGGATGAGAAGATTGAAGACCACTTGGAGTTCTTAATCCAAGTCATTGATGACGAAGGGAAGACAATCGCGAAAAGCCGAAGCGCCAAGGAGCTTCGTGCTTTGGTTTCGGTCGATACGAAACCGCAAGTCGATGAGAAGCCGAATGCGGAGGATGCCGCTTGGGCACGCGAATCGATGAAGATATTCGACATCGAAGAATTGCCGGCGCAGGTTGTTCGTCAACGTGGCGGAGTCCAAGTCGCACAGTTTCCCGCATTGGTCGATGGCGGCGATCACGTCTTCACGCGATTGTTTTCAGACGCGGCGATTGCAAACAGTGAGCTGCAACGCGGCTTGATGAGACTGTATTCGCTCACGGAAACAAAAGAGTTGCGATCGCAGGTCCGCTGGATGCCCGGCTTGGCCGAAGCGAAGATCAAGCTCGCACCGATCATCGGCGCGGCACAGTTTGAAGATTCACTTGTTGATCTGCTTGCGCGTCGTGCTTTTGTGGAAGGTGAACGCCAAATTCGAACGAGTGCCGAGTTCAATCGAATTGCATCCGAGCGTGGGAAGCGAGTCGCGGTTGCCGCTCAAGAAATTGCGCCTTGGTTATTGCCGTTCGCCAACGCCTATCAAGCGGCTCGCAGCGAATGGGAAGCACTCAAAGGCCCGAGAGCCGGGGCGGTGATGGCGGATGTTCGGCAACAAGTGCAGTGGTTGACGCCCATGGGCTTTCTGTCGGTGACGCCTTGGCAATGGCTGAAGCAGTATCCCCGTTATTTTAACGGCATCGCTTATCGACTTGAAAAGCTGCGTTCAGGAGCAATGGGTCGTGATGACGAGTCGCTGCGGTCGCTGCGTGATCTTTGGTCGCGATGGCTTGCGCAATGGGATGAAAACGAACGCGTGCCTGAACGCCAAAGCACGAATGAGTTTCGGTGGACGTTTGAAGAGTTGCGAGTCAGCTTGTTTGCGCAACCGCTGGGGACAAGCATCAAGACTTCGCCGCAGCGTTGTGAGAAGCTGTTGACGAAGTCTTAGAGATTGGTCCGGGCCTCGCGGATTACCGTAAACGCGGTCACGCGAGCAAAGCTACTTTTTGTCTTTGATCCAGCTTGGTTGATGATCAAGAAATGAATCTCGAGCGCGGTCGTGACTAAAAGGGATCTTTAGCAGCTTTGCCTTTGAGCCCACTTCAATGCGGCCCCAGTCTTTTCTTCCTAACGCATCCGCGCCGTGAAGCGTTGCCATGGCGATGACCGATTGCCAATCAAGGTCATCGCGGTGGCTCAGCAACCATTGCACTTCGCCCCAGATCGATAGGTCAGGATTGCTCGCCAATGAATCGGTACCTAATGCGACGCGAATGCCGGCGTTCAGCATTTCGGCGACACGATGCTTGGCGTGCCCGAAGAAGGCGTGCGTTCGTGGGCAGTAAACGACGGTCATTTGACGTTCTTGGGCGATGAAACTGAGTTCGTCGTCACGTAAATCATTACCATGAATGAGTAGTGCCCGAGGTGCCCGGGAAAGCAACGCCAAAAGGTTTTTCGTGGCTTCGCGGCCCCAGGGAAACCGATCGTCGGAGAACAACTGAATCTCGCGAAGACGCTGGGAAAAAGGTCCGTCGCCGTATTCGATTAACTGTCTTTCTTCGATGCTTTCCGCCACATGCATCGCAAGGATCGAGCGGTTCTGTATCGCCATTTCGACGCAGCGCTGCACGACGGCGAGCGGTGTTGAGTAAGGGGCATGAGGACTGATGCCGGGCGTGATCCTGGCGCGGTTCTCGAACCGTTTGAAATGCTCAGCCGCAGCCAGCAATTTTGCCTCGGAGCGACTGGCGACCAGACCCAGCACTTCCGCGAAGGCAACGACGTCAGGAGAGCCTTCGTCGAGAGAGCCTTCGTCGAGCGCGTCATCGTCGAGAGAGCTTGGCCATGGATAAGGTGTCGTCGCGATCTCGCCGACCAGACCGGTGTAAGCGTGCTGACAAAGACGAAGACCGTTTTGGATCGTCGCGGCGCCATCAATCGCATCACTAGCGCCGGACGCATTTCGGCTGCGAACGACTTCACCGATCCAGTCGTGAAGTTTGATACCCGTTTTGCCGATCGGCTGGAAAAAATAGGAAAATTCGAGGTGCGTGTGTGCGTTGACCAGTGCGGGTAAAATGGCAACGTCACCCAGATCGATCGGTGGATGAGGTGGACATTCTTCAGGGCCGCCGATCGCCGTGACCGTATTGCCGTTCGTTGCGACCCAACCGTCATCGATCCGTGGCCGTGAAATGGGCAGGACGCAGCGGGCACGATAAACCGTTTCCTTCACTGATTCACCGCAGGGTTCGCGAACAAAGGTTCTTCTTAGATTTTAGTGGCAAGGGTGAGGTTCGATTTCGGTCTTTCGACCTCGGAACAGGGCGGTGGATTTTTGCAGGCATCCGCTCCTGCGTCCAATGATTTGGCAGCAG
>Ga0105050_10009322_pt1 | contig 11030 bp, 9 predicted proteins | sample FRY01_FD_78088 | JGI IMG/M metagenome (GOLD analysis project Ga0105050, IMG submission 78088) | Freshwater microbial communities from Lake Fryxell liftoff mats and glacier meltwater in Antarctica - FRY-01 | ecosystem: Environmental > Aquatic > Freshwater > Ice > Glacier meltwater ... | reverse complement strand
TTAAAATGGAATATCTTCGAAAATTATCTCAATTTAACCAACATTATTAAATGTAAGACCTTCTCTTACAATATTTATTGTCAATGAATCATTTACTTTTGAAACCGTATTTTTTAGTTTTAAATGACTAATCTTTTTTAACTTATTTATAACCTTTAATAAACTTATAAAAGTTGACAGATTTTGAATAAATATTGATATTATTTTATTTAGACAAATGAATATTGCAAGAAAAGTATTAGTCGGCTCACTCCTTTATGGTTATGCCGCTAATTCTAAATAGGACAATACGAATTGCTTCATTTATAGAGATGATATTGGTGCCTTCTGGGGCATTAAGGGTTACTAAGAGCAAGTTACTTAAGTAGGATCCCATCATGGTATTCTTGACTGGCCACAGTTTAGATTTTTCGGAACTTTCGATTCAGGAAGCGTCAGAAGAGGTAATTAAATATTTTATTTCCCTTTCAAAAGGGAATTATTTATTTTAAATAAAAATAATTAACATAGGCTTTCAAGTATTTACCAGGAACTGCAGCAATTGTCATGGAATGATTGCCAAGAAATATGATCTCTTACTGGACAAGGTATACTAACAATTAGAGCTGGCCAGCTGGGTCGGGTAAAACTTTACAATTCATCCAGCCCATCAACACTTTAAACAGTATTATTATCAAGAGTGGGATGAAAGAGACAGATACATTCACGATCATATGTATCCCCCTTACTATTCGCAAGATCAGGCTAAAAACGCAAATGGAGGTGTCTGGCCAACTGATTTTTTCAAGATTCGATTCAGACCAGGAGGAATTAATTACATTTACAACGTTTTGACAGGATATCACTTCAAGGCTCCTTACGGAATGGACGTTCCAAAGGGAAAACACTTCAATCCTTACTTCGACCATATGATCATTGGTATGCCCAAACAACTTTATGACGGAATGTTGGATTACGAAGATGGAACTCCAGCTTCAGCTCCTCAGATGGCCAATGATGTTGCTAATTTCGTCATTTTCATGAACAGAAGAGGTGGATGGGCCAATCCAGACAAGGAAGTCAGAAAATGGATGTGGCTATCAGCTTGTATTTTACTTGTTCCTCTGAGATATTTGAATACTGCTGGATTTTATAGAAACTTACTCAGTACCAGAATCGAGATGTATGCTGTCAGAGATTCACTTGGATATAAGCATTGGAAATCAGGATTCAAGAATGTCAAAGCCATGGATTACAGAAACGCCTATTGGGCATGATTCCCATTAATCATTAAATTACTTATTTTTCGCATTATAATTAGTTTATAATAAAATTGAAATCTATCTCAAATAATGTCGATTAAAATGAAGAAAGTATTCTTAACATTATTTTTGCTCTCATGTCTTTATCAAATTCAAGCTCTTCGCGTGGACCCTGAATCAACTCTTTTTATAGATTAGTATAACAGAACAACCATTTTTCATGGAGTTAATGTGGTTTACAAGACATTTCCTTTTTATCCTGACACATAAGTATTCAACACAAACTATTCGTTGACTGATGTTGATTTGTACAATTTAAAACATTGGGGAATGAATCATATCAGGCTTCACGTAGCATGGGAAGGAGTTGAGCCGCTTAAAGGAGTTTATAATTATTCCTATGTATAAAAATTAAGATAGATTGTAAGGAAATGCAATAAGTTTGGTATTTCAGTACTTTTAGACGCACATCAGGATTTGTTCAATAAAAATTTCTGTGGTGAGGGATTTCCAGAGTGGACAGGAAACAGGACTAGTTTTCCTCATCCTTTAAAAGTTACAATTCGTTATGATGAAAAAGGATATCCACTGAGATAGGACTGTCTTAAAATATCATTTTCAGAGTTTTACTTGACTTATGATCTGATGAAATTTCAGGAAGACTTTTTTACGAATCAAAGAGGCCTTCTGGATCATTTCGCTAGGATGTGGCAAATTGTAGCTACATACATGCAGAATTAACCAAATATAATCGGCTATTAAATTTTAAATTAACCGATAGGAGCTAACGCATACAAAAATGTAGCCGATGTCCTTCAGCCTGGAGTCAGTAACAACAAGTACATGCTGTCAGCTTACAAAAAAATATATCAAACAATAAGATCGGTTGATTCTAAAACTATTGTGTTCTTTGAGCCGAGTATTCTTGATTTTTTGGGTGAAGGTTTCTTCTAAACTCCTGGAGGATAAGACTAAAGACATAAACAGGTTTTCAGTTACCATGTTTACTGTCCTTTGGTAACTCCTTTGGGTGAGCCAGTTTCCACAGACTTTTGCAAGTACTTTGATCAACTACAAGTGGCTTCCAAATAGGCAAATGTTCAGCATTTAAAAATTGGAGGATTCATGACAGAATATGGAGCCCTTTCAAACAGTGTGAAATCAGCAAAAGAAGTCACGATATTAACTGACTTAATGCAGCAATATTTTAGAAGCTGGACCTATTGGCAATTTAAATATTACAATGATATTACAACTATGGCAAATCCCGGAACAACTGAGTCTTTTTATAATGCTGATGGAAGCCTTCAAGAAAATAAAGTTAGAGCTTTATCAAGACCTTATGCTTATTCGATTTGCGGAGATCCAGTAGAATAAACTTTAAAAAACGGAATATTTAGGCTAAAATATTTTTCGAACAGAAAATGTTTTAACAAAAATACTTAACTTTATTTGAGTTAGGCCTTTTATTACCCCATAGGATTTGAGGTAAAATTCAGTTCATCTTGTAAGAACTGTACTTTATCTCTTGTGCGAGGATAATAAAGTAACTTTTATTAAATTGATGCTTCACCTTAAAGTTATAATCGAACCATATAAATTGAAATAACCCCGAAGAAAAAAAATATCTGATATTTTATTACTTTTGGTAAAACTAGCACTAAAAAAAATAAGGGCCATGATCTCCTTGAACGATATTTTTGATATTTTCCTGCTTATTTAAAGCTTTGAATAATAAACCAAAATAAGAACTTAAAGATAAATTATAATTGATTTTTTTATTGATCATTAGTTTGATGGTCTCGTTCTTCCTGAAAAGACATACTTCCAAGGAGTTTGACTTAAAAACTGAGATGTGTAGTCATATTTCAGTATTTATTCGGTTCTCTTTTTTGGAAGTCCATTAGGAACATATCCTTTTAATCTGTTAGCAGAATTATTCATGGCGAAATAGGCACCTACAATTATGAATAAATTTGTTAATCTTTTGTAATAATATCTTTTTTTTAATATTGAATCATATATTTGACCATCAGCCATAACTTTGCTAGCAATCAAGCCAAAAACAAATGATGATACCATCATTCCTGTGTCAGCCGAGTTCCAATTGGCTAGAATTTGCTTTACTGTGGGGTATTCAATTATGATTGGGAACGGCCTTTATGTAGCAGCATCAGGATTAAATAACCCGTTGTTTCGATCAATTTTAAAGCCGTGAATCCATCCAAAAAATTGATTATGAGCAGTTGCTGACATTATTTCTCTGTCAAATATTATAAACAACCTTTAAATTTTATATAATTAGAAAATTATCTACTTTAATTATCAATTAATTTTTGATTTTATAATTTAATTTTAACGATTAACTCATGTCACAGTACAATTCTCAGCATGGAGATCAATATGGATCTGCTCGCAGTCCTTCAAAAACTTAGAGAGTTCAAAAATAAGGAGAAATATAAAGATCACCTGAAAGAATTGAAGGAGCCAGGACAGAAAGAAATCCTCTGATGTAATCTCCATCGAAATATGATATTTAATTCTATCAGCGAAAAGTTAACAGACTGGAAACAGACCTGGCCGTTATTCAAGATGAATTGAGCCTGACTAAATACAAGCTCTCTAAAGCCGATGATTTCGAAAGAAAGTATTCAATAGCCTTCTAATAAAATCAAAATCTAAACAGTTAACTGGATATAAGAGATCAATAAAACACAAAATTACAGAGGTAGATTTAAGAACTACTTCGTAGAAATGACCAATCACAACTTTAGGTAAATAACTTACGAGATAGAGTTGAAAACGAAAAAAAAAACAATTCTCAGCTAAAAGATCGCCATGATCAATATGCTTCTAAGGCCACATTCGAAGGAAAGAGTGAAAAGGCTACTATTTAGGACAGCTATCTAAGACAAATTACCAACTTGAAGTAGGACTTTAAGTCAAAATAATAAAATCTAAAGAAAAAAATTCAAACTCTACAGACTGAAATTGAAACTCAAGCTAATAATTAAAAGGCTTTGAAATTTAAACTTGATACGATCAAAAATGAAAAAAATAAGTAAATAGACAGATTGAAGATTCTCTCACAATGCTTAAGAGGTGAATTATCTGAACTTAATAATTCAACAGACAGTAGAGTCGTTAATATCAGGACTGATCTTATTAATCAGACTTAATTCAGAATTTAAAATGTCAGAAAGTTGGCTAACGACATCGAATAATGTTTAATGATCTAAGTAAGAAATCTTAACACAACTTTAAGTACTAAAAACGCTTAAATTGAGTTTATCTTGGCAGCTGATAAAAAATTCATGTAAGCGAATGAAGAAATCCAAAATGGCCTTAAAGCTCATATCAAGCGCCTTCAGGACAAAATTTTCCTTATTCAGCGATAAAGCTAAATCGAGCTTTTCCACACAGTTGATCGTCTTCAAAATCAATATCAGGACAACCTTAATACATTGAATGATTAATTCGATCAAGTGCGAAGAACCCATCAATAATAAGGCGACCAATTACACTAAAAAATTGATAATCTCCAGAAATAAAACAATCTTTTATAAGTCTAAAACAAGAGAGTCTAAGTCTAACACAAGAAAGTTTCGGTAGATAAATAAGACGCTATAAAAATGCTCAGTCAAAAGATTATCTCCCTTGAATCAGCCAAAGATCTTGATTTGAAGCACTACACAACCTCAATGAAATAAATTGAAATTGATGCTAAAACAAAACTTACAGATCTTCACAGTGCGATTTAAAGCAAAAACTCATAATTCTAGATTCTTAACGCTCAATTGGCCCTAAAAAATCAAGAAATTAATTCAATGATATAAGAAATAAATAAATTAAGAAATGAAAACAGATAAAAAATGAGAAACCTATAAACTAAAAATTCCACTGAACAAAACACACTCAATGATCTTATCACTAGTTACAAGCGATAGGTGCAGGAACTTCGAAGGGCTGTTCATTAACTTTAGGGATAAATCAGCGATAATTAAGCTCAAGCAGATTTGAAAATCAATCTGATGAGACAGGACCTTGAAAGTCAAAAGCAAGCAAACTAAATGCTCAAATCGCGAAACAATTTCCTGCAATAATGGTGCCACTAACTTGAAAGAGACCTTAAATCAGAAAGAGTAAGCAACGTTAACATCCTCCAGGATACCAACATTTCAAGACGATAGACTGTCCAAATCAGAGAACACGTCAGAGTATAACTCTTAGCAATTAAGGACAAATAAGTTGAACAAATAAGAAACATTTTCAAACTTTAAAAAAACAGACTTTAAGCAGACTTAATCAACAGATAACATCAACTAAGGGAGAAGAAATAAGAAAATGCTCGACTTTTAGCAGAGTACAAGAAACTGGAAAACAAGGTCGGAAAGCCTTCAAAATTCAACAGAGGAGCCGAATAAAATGGTAAATGCAAAGCCACGCTCAATGCAGAAATATTACTCACTTAGAATATATTTAATGCTATCAATACGCAATGATATTCATAATCTTTCTATTACTGATTTTTTTATGATCATAATAGCCTGCTTAAAAACTGTTAAAAATTAGGAAAATTACTCGGACTTTAAATTTTTAGAAAATAAACTACAACAGCATTTATAAGAAATCTCGAATCTTCGAGAAGTTTCTATAACGAATTAAATTAAAGCATTTTTACATTTTTACAATTATACTACTACTACAAAATCATGGACATCGAATACACCGCGAACCAATTCAAATAGCAAGGAAACCAGGCCTACAAATCCAAGGACTACAAAAAGGCGCTAAATCTGTACAGCCGCGCAATCGAGCTGAATGCAAAATAATCCTCATATTTCCTAAACCGTGCCCTGTGCCATTACAACATGAAGAACTACAAATAATGCCTGAAGGAATGCAACAAGTCATTATAGATCAACCCATAATACATCAAGGCCCTGAAGAAGAAGTCAACCGCTTTGGTCCAGCTATTGAAATTCTAATAGGCACTTGAAGCGCTCAAAAGGGCCTACTCTATTTAAAAGATTCAGGCCACCTCTAATTAAATCGAAGACGTTTAGCACTATGTTTCTAACTTCAACAAGTTTAATCAGGCATTGAAAACCTAGGATTTTGCATAGGCTCTTTCTAGTGTTTCCTATTTGGTTGGTAAGATCGCCGATAATAACGAACTTAGACTTATTAAGATTGAGTGTCTGGCCAAAACGGGGGCTACTTAATAGGCTCTTAAGGATCTCAAGGCAGTTCATCATTAGAAAACCCCTGAAACCATGTACCTTAAGGGAATTATTTAACTTTATAGTGGAGACAGTGCTAAGGCTAAAAGCTATTTCTCCTAAGGCATAAGACTTGACCCAGAAAGTTCAAAGTGTCAAAAAGCACTCAGTAAGGCAAACAAGTGTTAAAAATTCAAAGAATAAGGAAATCATATGATAAAGTCTAGTAATTGGCAAGGAGCTTAAAACAAGTATACTTAGGCCTTAAATCTTGACCCCCACAATAAAAAGTTGAACTCAATAATATACTCAAACCGTGCCTTAACTTTTATGAAACGAAAGTTATGGACTAAGGCAGCTGAAGATCTGAACAAATCCATCTAATTGAACCCTAACTACATAAAGTCCTATGTCAAAAGAGCCTAAGTGAATTTGGAAAGAAAATAATACTCAGCCGCAATTCAGGATTACGCCAAGATTCAAGAACTAGATCCTAAAATCGATCTAAAAAACAAAATTCACGATGCCAAAAAGAAATAAAAATAGGCCAGGAAAAAGGATTACTATCAAATTCTAGGTATTGCAAAGACTGCTTCAGATGGATAGATTAAAAAAGCCTATAAAAAAATGGCACTAAAATACCATCCCGATAGAAACAGAAATAAATCTGAAGTTGAGCAAGATGATGCTTCCAATAAGTTTAGAGACATCAATGAGGCTCAAGATGTATTAACGAATCCTTAAAAGAGAAAATTATACGACTCTGGTGCCATGTAGTATGACGGTGATACAGGCTCTGATTTCTCAGGTTTCCAACAGGGAAATACGGGGGGATTTGGTAACATGGGCGACTTCTCCAATATGGGAGGAGGTAATGGACAGAATGTTAAGTTTTCAATGAACGGTCAATAAATGGGCGGCATTGACCCATCTCAATTATTCTCCATGTTTATGGGTGGACAACAAGGATTTGGCTCCAATACAAGAGGAAAGTCCTCTCATAAAGCTTCAGGAACTCAAGGAAAAAAATTCCAAGGATTTGACGGATTCGATATGCATAACTTCGGAGGATTTAATTCCTTTGGTGGAAACTTTGGACAAAAACATAAGCAGCAACATTGAGTCTCTGATAATAATTTTATGATATTCTTTTAATTTTTTTTTAATTTTCAACTATTTAATAGTAAGTATGAGTTTTTATAAAGTAGTAGTGAATTAAAGAGTAAAATATTGATATAAACTTGATATTTCAAAATTTGGTTCAATGAAGGATGAATAGATCTAAAAGGTATAAAAAGGCCAATAAACATGCGTTCTAAAGGTTGCATAAAAGAAGAGTCGCAAGAACAAGGCAGACATATCAAAAGCCTCAAAGAGTTCCCATAACACAAGAAGACGCCTACAACCCGACTCCTCATAATAAAACCTTCTCCCGTAAATAATTCCGCAATCAACCGGCCTCTAACCCATAGTAACAATCGGCATCTAGAACTAACTAACCAAAGTGTTAATCCGAATACCCTTCTCACTGCTGCTGCAACCAAAAATGTCCACCTAAACCAAAATCCACGTATAAAGCAGGCTAATCATAATAACCATATAAAAATAAAGCGACAACATAACAATATCCTCACAAGTACCGCCCTCTAACAAGGTGCCAATCACATAATCCTACAAAAAAGTCCGCCCTGAACAAGACGTTTAAATCGACAGCAACTGCTCGTAGAATGCGTGCGTGGTCAACTTCTGGGGAAAGTATGTGTACCTGGCTAGGTTTTAAAATCAGAATAAGGTAATTAAGAAAGTCAGGAAGGAACTTAGCACAGGTCAGGAGCCTGGAGAGATAATTAGGTTTAAGCTCAAGGAGGTTAACTCCGATCTCTTTGTGTATTTGAATGCCAGGATGGAGGAAACATATACGGATGCTCATAATGGGCTTGTTAATCAGGGAAATACCTGTTATATGAACTCCTATCTGCAGACGCTCTATCATGTGCCCGCCTTTAGGTAACCTTTACAAATTATTTAGGAATCTAGTTTATGAGGCTCAGATTCAGGATTAAACCAAGTTTCCTGCCACTCTTCAGTAGCTCTTTTTTCATATGGAAAAGGCTGAAAAGTCTGTATCACCAGAAATGTTGGTCAAATCATTTGGCTGGGGTAAAAAGGAAGCCTCGATACAGCAAGATGCACAGTAATTTAGCTGTCTCTTCTTTGAAGTTCTCGAAAGAAAATTAAATGACTCATCCCCAAAAGACGGATACAAGAGCCTGACAATTCCTAACATGTTCAAGGGAACTTTGAACCATTACATCCGTTGCAAATAAGTTGGTACAGTAAATTTAATTTTAGAATTTAGGAATGAAAACTTTTAATAATTCATTGATCTCCAACTGCCTATTTACCCTACACTTACAGAGGCTTTAGACGAGTACACCACATAAGTCCATATGTAAGGAGACAATAAGTACTTGACCTAAGATTACGGATTTCAATAGGCTTTTAAAGGTATTATTGATTTTATTTAGGAGTCAAAATTGCTTATTTTCCTCCGGTCTTGATGATCCAGCTTAAAAGATTTGAGTATAGCTTTTAATAATAAAAAAACATCAAAATATTGTCCGAGTTTGGGTATTAGTAGTAATTTGACTTTTCTAAATGGTCGATGGCTGATCAATAAAATAAAGCAGAAAAATAAATATATTAACTTTACGCAGTGCTTGTTCATTAAGGCCCTAGGGCATAGTCTGGACACTACTATAATTTTGTTAGATCTGATGGTCGCTGGTTCAAGTGCAATGACTAAAGCGTCCAAGAAGTATAAAAATAAAAAGTCTTTGAATATAACTTTGGTGGATTCCATTAATCCATTTAATTTGATGCAAAATAAATGAGAGTAACCAAAAAACTAATTGAATCTAAAACTACTGCATACATGCTCGTTTACATTAAGAAAAGCTTCAAATAAATCTTAATGAAATAATAAAACCTGTACCCTGAATGGATCATGAATAAAATATAAAACAAGCAATAAATGTAGTAAATGAAAAAGAATAGAAAAAAGTTTTATCACAATGTTGGAGTCATTGATTGGGAGCGAGATCTGCAGGGAAAAGCTTGCTCATAAATAGGATTTTTAGACTAACTCATACTATAGAAGAGTAAAAGAATTATAGAAAAAATCTCCAAATAATAAAAAATATCCTAACGGCTTTTTACCTAAAATATTATCTAAAAGGTTCTTTCAGTTTAGAATAAAAAGAAAAATCGAAAGGGCTCAAAGGTCGTTCTGGAGCAGGAAAGACTGGATTAAGTTTAGATACCCGGCATTTATCTTTATTATGTGACCCCTTAAAGATAGAATCTGACTGGTTTTTCTCAAAAACCGCACCATTCAATTGAAGATTTACTAAAAAATTCGACTGATCCCATTATCCTTAAAGCCCCTTTCCAAGCTAAAAAATAAGATTACATGTGTGTCGTTAAAAAGTTTAAGGTTTCAAAGAATCGTGACATCACCAGTGTAGAATTTTATTATTCAACGGTTTTGGCCGTTCCTAAATAAATAACTTACAAGGAATTACATTCTATACTTTCTTAAAAGTTTCATTAGCCTTAAAAAATTGATGTTGATCAGGATTCAATATGCGAGAATATTCCAACAACAAAGAACTTTTACATTGATGATTGGAAGTTCGGCCCTATAAAACTAAGCGATTTTTCAAGTGCTATTCCTTTCGCCGTTCCGATAAAGAATCAATTGTTAGTTTGCGTCTTTTAATAACTGCCAGTTGCCTTGACTATCAAAGAATAGATATAATTTACTTTTCCAAAATGGTATAGAAATAAAAAAGATACTATTAGCTTATTTATAGCTGAATAAAAGAACTTTTAGTCCACATAAATTAAATAAATGCACATAAGTCTAACAATATCTGATTTAAGGGCAATAATCTTTGACAGACTCTCATCATAAAAAAAGACCGCTTATAAATCGGCATAAAATATCGTACTTAAAGCAAGGCTTAAAAAATCATCAAAATTATACTCATAAGTTTCTGAATCATAATTTTTAACAGTCAAAGATTTAACCAAGTACTAAAATAGAGTTGAGTACTGTTTTTCATCGTTAAAAGTTGAGTCAAGGCTTTCTCAATATCAGGTAAACTTTTTCTACCGTTCAAAAGATTTAAACATTCATGGGCCTTTTCAAATTATTGTTCATAGAGACTAACCAAACTAGAATCTGGTAAAAGCCATAAAAACACACTTTAAAATACTTTAACTTTTGAAATAAGAAGGTTAAAATTAAAAGTAAGCTTAAATTTTACTTTTAACAAAGGACCGATTGGTTATCAATGATGTTGTTAACGATTAAGGAAAAGTTCTTTGGAAAGGATAATTAGATCAAGTTTTAAAAAAACAAAAAAATGCATTTATTGTTGTAGAAGGCCGAAATTTTATACCACTGGAGAACTAGACTAAAATATAATTTAAATAGGACGATATAGGCCCTGTTGTTAGTATACTACTTCACCATATTAGCCAGACTTATTAAAGAGTAGGT
>Ga0105050_10009315_pt1 | contig 11036 bp, 10 predicted proteins | sample FRY01_FD_78088 | JGI IMG/M metagenome (GOLD analysis project Ga0105050, IMG submission 78088) | Freshwater microbial communities from Lake Fryxell liftoff mats and glacier meltwater in Antarctica - FRY-01 | ecosystem: Environmental > Aquatic > Freshwater > Ice > Glacier meltwater ... | reverse complement strand
GACATGGAAGCCGATCACTTGCCATCTCCCTGTGGTGTCAATCCGTTGCAGAATTTTTGGATCCGCGTGCAGGCGTCGCGCAGTTGCGCCTCGGAGGCCGCATAGGATACGCGGAAATGCCCCGACAGACCGAAGGCCGCGCCATAGACCACGGCAACGCCTCCTTCTTCCAGCAAAGCCGCCGAAAAATCCTGATCGCTGGCAATGATCCGCCCACCAGAAGACCGCATGCCATAGCAACCGGTGCAGGACGGATAGACATAAAACGCCCCATCCGGCACCAGACAGTCCAGCCCCCTGGCCTGCCGCAGCAGATCCACAACCAGATCGCGTCGTGCCCGGAAAGACGCCTTGCGCTCATTCAGGAAATCCTGCGGGCCGGTCAATGCCGCCACCGCTGCCCATTGCGCAATCGAATTGGCGCCCGACGTGGTCTGTCCCTGAATTTTGGACATCGCCTTGATCAGGGCCGCCGAACCACCGCAATAGCCAATGCGCCAACCCGTCATCGCATAGGCCTTGGACACGCCGTTCATCGTCAACACCCGATCTTTCAGGCGCGGCGCGACTTCGGCCAGTGTCGAGAATGGCGTGTCGGAATAGATCAGGTGTTCGTAGATATCATCACTGAGGACGTGGATCGACGGATAACGGTCCAGCACCTGCGCAATCTGTTCCAGCACATCGCGCGAATAGACGGCCCCGGTCGGATTGCAGGGCGAATTCAGGATCAGCCATTTAGTTCGGGGGGTGATCGACGCTTCAAGATCAGCAGCGGTCAGCAGAAAGCCGGTATCCGCCTTGGCCTGCACCGCCACCGGCGCGCCGCCACAGAATGACACCAACTCCGGGTAGGATACCCAGTAGGGCGCGGGAATGATCACCTCATCGCCAGGGTTGATCGTGGCCATCATCGCATTGGCGATCACCTGCTTGCCGCCGGTGGACACCATCACTTCATCATCCGCGTAATCCAAACCGTTTTCAGCCTTGAACTTGGCGCGCACTGCCTGTTTTAGCGCGGGAATGCCCGCGACCGGTGCGTATTTGGTATGGCCCGCTTGCATCGCCTCAATCGCCGCCGAAATAACATTGGCAGGCGTGTCGAAATCTGGCTCCCCCGCGCTCAATGCGACAACATCGCGCCCGGCCGCCTTGAGGTCACGCGCCTTTTGCGAGGTGGTGTTGGTGGCAGACGGCTTCAGGCGCGTGGCTGCAGCGGACAGGAAATCCCCTGATACGGCGGCGGCGTCCTTTTGGGGTTCGGCTTGGGCTGTGGCGGCCATGTCTAGCAAAGTCCTCTAGTATTGGCAAAGCCGTAAAGTCGATATCACGGCGTTAGGATATTTTTCATTATGCCATTATGATTTTTGCAGTCAACACATTTGTCTGCCAAAGCACCATATCGGCGGGCATCCGGAGCTAGCGCTGAACTTCGTTGAAACGGTGCAACGGATGCAGAATCCAGATCGTCAAGCAGAAACAGCTCGAGTTGTTTTCGTTCCCTCGCACCAGCTCTTGGAGAACACACGCCGGTGTTCAAAGCCAAGGTCGCGCTTGAGGCGATCCGCGCGAAGAGAAGAAGCTTGCTGAACTGTCGAAGAAATTCGGCGTCCATGCGACCCAAAGCAACACGTGGGATCGTGCAGCTATCTGACCCGGCGTCCAACGGCAACACAAACCGCATGCGACTGAACAGAGGCGGCAACCGCCAGACTAATGCCGCGCTCTACCGGGTCGCCATCGTCCGTATGGCGTGGGATTTTGCCGTTTATCCAAGGCGGTAACCTGCGAGCGAGCGTTTGGAGCGCTGCGGGGTGGGGAATTCCCTTGTGCATCCCCGACGACACATTGATTTTTTTCAACCGGTGCAGCGCCCACGAAATCCGCGAGCATCGGAACGAATGCGTTCCTTCGACAATGCGCCGCGTCGACGCCTCCATCCAACGCCGACGGCGCGCAGAGTCCGAGACCGATAAAACCTGAATACGGAGGGTGTCCTCATGTGCGTCCACAAGGACACTTGATACAAAACCACCCCTGATCTGAAAAGACGGCCCTTACCGAAGGAATATGATAGACCAATGCTTCGTCGTATCAAGAATGCATCTGAACGTACCCTGAGGGGCACCGCACTTCGTCGAAAGGCCAGCCCGCCCTTGACAGTTGATTGCGTCTGCAATTGAGCGCGATCAGCGGTAGATAAACGTCTCGAACCTGCCGATTTGGGTCACCTTTCCGCGGTACATCCCTTCACAGTTGAAGGGCATGCTTATGTTTCCTTGCGCATCCACCGCGATAAGCCCACCGGAGCCGTCATGCAGCGCAAGATCTTGCATCACCACATGATCGGCGGCCTGTTCCAGTGATTGGCCTGCGTGCCGCATACGGGCAGCAATTTCGGCGGCTGCGGTGTAGCGGATGAACACTTCGCCATGCCCGGTGCCCGATACAGCACAGGTGGCATTGTCGGCAAAGGTGCCTGCGCCGATAATGGGGGTGTCGCCGATGCGGCCTGGGGATTTTGCGGTCATCCCCCCGGTTGAGGTGGCGGCGGCGATGTTGCCCTGCATGTCACAGGCCACGGCGCCGACGGTGCCGTGGCGGCGGGCGGGGTCGGTATCTTCTGCCCCGGCGGCACGCATTTTCAGGGTGGACTGCAGCGCATCCCAGCGCGCTTGGGTGAAGAAATAATCGGCATCGGCAAAGGGCAGTTCGGCATTGCGCGCCACGTTCAACGCATTGGGTCCGATCAGCATCACGTGGTCGGTGTGGTCCATCACGGCGCGAGCAGCGCGGATGGGGTTGCGCGGGCCAAAGATGCCGCCTACGGCCCCGGCGGCACGGGTGGCACCGTCCATGATGGCCGCGTCCATCTCCTGCTTGCCGTCTGATGTGAACACTGCGCCACGCCCGGCGTTGAACAAGGGCTCATCCTCCAGCACGCAAACCGCGGCGGTGACGGCATCAAGGGCGGTGCCGCCTGCGTGCAAGATGTCATGGCCTGCCTGCAAAGCGGCGCGCAGGCCCGCGTGATAGCGGTCTTCCAGCGCGGGGGTCAGATTGGCCTTCAGAATGGTGCCGGCACCGCCGTGAACAGCGAGGGAGAAATGGGTCATTTCGGTCCTTTCAAGGGGTTTGGGCGCGCGGTCAATCCGGCCTGATCGGCGCAATAGCGCGCGATATCGGCATGGGTGGCGATCCACACATCGCCTTTGTCGGTTATCCGTTCCAGCAATTGTTCCAGAATGAAAATCCGGCTGCGGTAGCCGGTGACATGCGGGTGCATGGTCAGCAAAAACAGGCCGCGTTCAGCATAGGCGCCTTCAAACTCGCGCAAGAAAATATCCAACACGTCCGAAGGCGGCGTATATGGGCGCTGCGCGCCAAGGCGGTTCATCATGAAATACACGGCATCATCGCGGATCCATTCGACGGGCAGTTCCACCATGCCCGTGGGTTCGCCGTTCTGCAAAATCTCATAAGGGTCATCATCGGCAAAAAGGGAGCTGTCGTAAAGCAGACCCATCTCACGCGCGATGGTCAGGGTGTTGGGGCTGTAATCCCATGATGGGGTGCGCATACCAACGGGGCGGGTGCCGGTGATGGCGTCCAAGGTGTCGGCGGCGCGCAGCATCAGGTCACGTTCGGTTGTGGCGTCCAGCCCGGTGTTCAACTCGTGTATCCAGCCATGCAAGCCAATTTCATGGCCGTCCTGCGCCAAGGCGCGCTGTTCATCCGGATGCAGCAGGGCGGCCACGGCGGGCACGAAAAAGCTGGCCTTGGCGTTGTATTGATCCAGCACACGGCGGATGCGTGGAACGCCGCGCCGTGCGCCAAATTCGCCCCAGCTGAGGCGGGCGACCGAATTGCCGCCATCGCGCAATTCGTTGGTTTCGTGGTCGCTGTCAAACGACAGGGCCACCGCACAGCGTGCACCACCCGGCCATGTTGCGGGAAGCAGGCTGCGGCCTGCGCGCACCGCATCCACCTTGGCGCGCCATGTCGGTTCGTCCCATGTGTGGGGCCATGTGTGGGGTTCGGTCATGCGTGGCCCCCATCAACTTGCAGGGTTTGGCCGGTGATCCATTCGGCGTGATCCGAGCATAGAAAGGTCACCGCCGCCGCGATATCTTTTGCACGGCCAAGGCGGCGCATGTGAATGTTGCCGATGATTTGGGTTTGTCGGTCGGGGCCGAACGCCTCCCACTGCTTTTGTGTCGCGGGGTTGGACAGCACAAAACCAGGGGCAACGGAATTGACGGTGATGCCCGAGGGGCCAAGTTCCAGCGCCAGTTGTTTGGTCAACCCGATCAGCGCGTGTTTGGCGGCAGCGTAGGCCTGTATGCCCGTCAAACTGGCCTTCAGCCCCGCGCCGGAGGAAATGGTGACGATGCGGCCCATACCATGGGTTTTCATCGCGGGGGCAAGGGCCTGCGCGCACCACATGGCAGCGTCGACATTGGCGGCGAATATGGCGTGCCAGTCGGGTGCGGAAATGTCCTGCAATGGGCGGCCAACCTGCCCGCGCACGCCGCCTGCGGCAGTGATGAGACCGTCGATATGGCCGTGGTGGGCGATGGCGACGTCGCACAGCGCATGGGCGCTGGACTGGCAGCCGAGATCGCCCGCGTGGATTGTGACGCGGGGCAGCGCGGCCAGATGATCCATCCCTGCGGCGTCGATATCCAAGGCCGCAACGCTGGCTCCGGCATCAACCAGCCCGCGCACAATGGCGGCGCCGATGCCTTGGGCGGCACCTGTAACGGCAAAGGTTTTTCCGGCAAGATCTATGTGCATATCGGCACCATCAGGTCCAAGAGGGCGGTGGATTGTTGGCGTTTGCCATCCTCGATGTCGTGGATTAGGTCGCAAAGCATGGCAAGCGCCGGGGTGGGGATGGCGTGCGCGCGCCCGATGTCGACCAGCACGCCGATTTGCGCGTCCACCTCGGTCTTGCGTTTGCGGATGGCCAAGTCGCGGTAAATGCCGGAATGGGTTTTGGCGGTTTTGCGGTTATGGGCAACCATCGCATCCAAGGCCGCGTTGATGCGCGGGGTGTGGCCGGTGCGAAAGGCGTCGGGGTCAAAGCCGTTGAAGCCCAAGGGCGTGACCCGTTCGGCGGCGGCGAGGGCCATCACCTCTGCCCCGAGTTTGCCGTAGACGCAACGGGTGGCTGCGGGGTCCATTGCGTCCGACATGGAGGCGGGGGTGAGGGCGGTGGCGAATAAAAGCGCGCCATAGCCGCATTTGCCCCAAAGATAGCCCCAGATATTGTCTGTCATTACCGCGTCCGGTTCCACGATGCTGAACAGCGCATGCATTTCGCGCAGTCTTGCGCTGTCGCTGCCGTCGAGTTCGCCTAAGGCCACGGCGGCGCGATTGCCGTAAAGGATGCGGCCCGGTTCAAGCCAATCCGCGCCGAAGTTGACAAAGCAGCCCAACGTGCGGTCGGCCCCGATATGCGACGCGATCAGCCGTTCATTGAGGCCGTTCTGGGCAGAGACGACATAGCCATCCGCTGCCAGATGGGGGCGTAGCATATGCAGCGCCGCCTCAGTGTGGTGGGCTTTTACGGCCAGAATGACGCGGCGAAAGGTGCCTTGCAGCGTTTCGGGCGTATCGGCGGGGAGGGGCTGGGTGAAGGCCGCAACCGGGCCTTCGATACGCAGGCCCGCGCGCATGGCGGTGACGTGATCGCCAACAATATCAACCATATGCACCGCATGGCCTGCGCGGGCAAAATAGGCCCCGAGGATACCGCCGATGGCACCCGACCCCCAGATCAGGATGGGATCACCGCTCATGCCCAGTCGCCTTCCAGCAATGCGCGGGTTTCAGTCACCGCCACATCCCATATTTTCAACATATCGGCATCGGGTTTTTGGTAATGGCCGCCGTAATTGCCATCGCCGATCAGGTCGCGCACGCCTGGGGCATTTCGGTCGCGCAGACGGTCAAAATCAACATAGGGTTTCTGTTCGGGCGGGGCTGAGCGGCCATCAAGCCGGGTCCAGGGGAAGTTTTCCATCCATGACGCATGGGATGCAACAGGGTCTACTGCCTGCACCGCCGCCCAGGTTTTGGGGGCGCGCCACCAGTCGTGAAAGCGGCAACGCGCACCTACCCGGTCTTGCATCCACTCGGCGCAAACGGGTTGCACGGGGCTGTTGCCGCCATGGCCATTCACGATCAATATGCGGCGAAATCCGGTATCGTACAGACTGTCAAGGATATCGCGCACCAAGGCAGCATAGGTGGTCAGGCGCAGCGACACCGTGCCGGGAAAGGCCATGAAATAAGGGGTCAACCCGTAGGGCACCGCCGGAAACACCGGCACGCCCAAGGGCTTTGCAGCATCATAGGCGATTTTGCGCGACAGGATGGAATCGACCGACAGGCTGAGATGCGCGTGCTGTTCGGTGCTGCCTAAAGGCAAGACACAGCGGTCATCGTGTTTCAGATAGGCCTCTACCTCAGCCCAGTTGCTGTCTGTTATTTTCATCGCGATGTTCCTGTCTGTTGGCATTGGTGCGAATGGCGTCAACCATGGGGATCAAGTCGGCCTGGACGGCGCTGCTGTCGGGGGTGTGGCGGTATTCAATTGCCAGTTGGTCATGGCGCAGCGTGTCGCGCAGATACTCGGCCCCGGTGGAATAAATCAACACATCGACGCCGGACAAAAACCCGGTCAGACCGTCAAAGCCCAGCGGCAAGGTGGTGACGCGGCCGACATGGGGCGCAAAGCGGGTGACCCCGCTTTTCAGCGTTGGCAAGAAATCATCGAAATAGGACACAGCCCCCACGGTCGCCTCGGGCGGGATGCTTGCAAGCGCGATGCGCGTGGGTTCATTCGGGATCAGGGTCAGGCCCAGAACGGGCAGATGCGCAAACAGCTTGGCCGCCTTGGCCGTCAGGGTGTGCGGGCAAACCACAAGATCAGCTTTGGGGCAGTTGCCCTGTTGGATTTGTTCGATGCTGACGGCAGTGACGCTGTCGCCCTCGGCCAGATGCCGCTGCAAATCGGCTGCATAGGCGCTGGTAGCACCCAGAAAGGTGCCCAGAAACAGGATGCGCACGGGCGTTATTGGTGGGGGTGTTGCCATGGAGATGCGAAATGCCACGTCCTGGCGTGACAGGCCAAGCTGCTGGCCCGCCCGAATCAGTTCTTTGATCTGGCGCTCAAACGCGGCGAGACGTTGCGGATGGGAGGCGGGGGGCGGCGCGTGGTCGGCGACAAAGGTGCCGGAGCCTATGCGCCCTTCGATATGTCCCCGCTCTTGCAAGGCGGCATAGACCGCGCTGACGGTAACAGGCGACAGGTGCAGGCTTGCGGCAAGGCGGCGCACAGACGGCAGGCGGGTGTTTGCCGGAATATCGCCAGTGGCGATGCCGTATTCCAGCGCTCCGCGCAATTGCACGGACATCAGAACCGACGACTTGGGGTCAACGGCGGCGGCGATATGGGCCATGGCAATATCGGGTTCTGGCTTTGTCATAGTGTATCAATGGTGTATAACGGTTTTGCACTCAAGACTATTTTTGATGCGTCTCCAGTTCGTAAGGTCAGATATTGGACACATACAGAAATTCTTCAATCGATGCGGGATAATTTCTTGACGTTGGAAATTTCTGGGGCTTAGTGTTACAACAGATCATAACAGTTGGAGGGAAGCATGTTGAAAACTACCTTGAGGTCGGGCATTGCCACATTGGCGGTGCTGGCTGCCGCCCCGATGGCCCTGTCGCAGGACTTGACGCTGGGTCTGCGCGCTGGCCCCGATTCGATCGACCCGCATTGGTCTACCTTGGGCAGCCAAGCGGAAGCGCTGCGCCATGTGTTTGATACACTGGTCGATGTGGATGAAACCTTGCAGTTGAAGCCCGGTTTGGCCGTCAGCTGGGTGGCCGTTGACGACACGACCTGGGAGTTTAAAATGCGCGAAGGCGTGAAGTTTCACGACGGGTCGGATTTTGACGCCGAAGATGTGAAATTCTCGATTGAGCGGATCCCGGTTGTGACGGGCCCGATGCCGATGACGCTGTACACTAAATATGTCGATTCGGTTGAGGTGGTTGATCCGACCACCCTGCGGATCAAGACCAAAGGCATGGCACCATCCTTGCCCAATGACTTTACGCGCCTGTTTGTGGTCCCATCCGAGACGGGTCTGGACGCGCGCAATGAGGAGTTCAATTCAGGCGAAAAGGCGATTGGCACCGGGCCTTATACCTTTGTCAGCTGGATGCCGAAGGGCGATTTGGTGCTGAAGCGGTTTGATGGGTATTGGGGCGATGCGGCGCCGTGGGAAAACGTGACGCGGCGCGAAATTCCCGACGATGCGGCGCGGGTTGCCGCGTTGAAATCGGGGCAGGTTGATATGATCAACTATGTGCCCGCGACCGATTACATTTCCATGAAGAATGACAGCGGTTTGGAAACCTTTGTGTCGGATTCGGTTTATATCCTGAACATCGCGCCATCGGTCAAGGATGAGGAGCCGCAGCCGATCAAGGTGAACGGCGTTGAAGTGGACGGCAATCCGTTGCAGGATTTGCGGGTGCGCAAGGCGCTTGACCTTGCCATCAACCGCGATGTTTTGGTCAATGTGGTGCTGGAAGGGCTGGGGACACCCGCCAACCAGCTGATGCCTGCCGGGTTTTTTGGCTACTCCGCCGATCTGCCCGCAGCGCCTTATGACATTGAGCAGGCCAAAGCCCTGTTGGCCGAGGCCGGGTATCCGGATGGGTTTGAGATTGATTTCACCTGCACCAACAACCGCGTGCCCGGCGACGCCGTGGTGTGTGAGGCCTTGGCGCAGATGTGGTCGCGCCTTGGGCTGAAGGTAAACGCGCAGGCGTTGAACGGGACGGTTTATTTCCCGGCGGCGGCGCGTGAGGAATACACCATGACCATGTCGGCATGGGGCACCTTGACCGGTGAGGCAGCGTATACTTATGGCGCGCTGGTTCACACCAAGGATGCGGAAAAAGGGTTTGGCAACTTCAACCGCTCCGGCTATTCCAACGCTGATTTTGACCGGGTGTTTGGCGAAGGGTCGCAAACCCTTAACCCAGAGGCGCGCCGTAAGCTGTATGAGGAGGCTTCGGTCATTGCGATGGAAGATCGCGCGCTGATCCCGACAGTGGTCTTGCAATCGGTTTGGGCTGCAAAGGCGGGGACGTTGAACATGACGCCGCGCATTGACCAAGAAACCCGCGCCTACGCGATCACGCCGGAATAAACGACACCATGCAGGGCGGCGCGCGAACGACTGCGCCGCCCTTTTTGATTTGTGGCGGATAGCAGCCACAGCCTGCCTGCAACAAGCGCGAGGTTTTCGGATGTTTGGGTATCTTGTTGGGCGGCTGTCACAGGCGGTTGTTGTGGTTTTTGCCATGTCGGTGATCGTGTTTGTGGGGGTTTATGCCATTGGCAACCCGATTGACGTGATGATTGATCCCGGCGCCACCGCCGAAATCAGGGAAAACCTGATCCGGCAATATGGGCTGGATCAGCCCTTGTGGCGGCAGTATTTCACCTTTGTGAGCAATGTGTTTCAGGGCGATCTGGGGCGGTCGATGGTCTACAATATCTCCGTCACTTCATTGGTATTTTCGCGGCTGCCTGCCACGCTGGAGCTTGTCTTGGTGTCGGTCACCATTGCCGCCGTGATCGGCATCCCCGCCGGGCTTTATGCTGGCTACAAGCCTGATAGCATCGCCGCCAAGCTGATCATGGCGCTGTCGGTGCTGGGGTTTTCGGTGCCGACCTTTTGGATCGGGATGCTGTTGATCATGGCGTTTTCGGTGGAATTAGGCTGGTTGCCATCGGGCGGGCGGGGTGAGGTTGGGAGTTTTCTTTGGTTTCAAACCTCGCTAGCCACATCAAACGGCTGGGCGCATGTGATCTTGCCCGCAATTAATTTGTCGCTGTTCAAGCTGGGCCTGCTGATCCGCCTGACCCGTGCGGGCATGGTAGAGGCGATGGGGGCGGAATATGTGCGCTTTGCCCGTGCCCAAGGATTGCCAGACCGCCAGATTGTGTTCAGCCATATTTTGCGCAACATCTCTATCCCTGTGGTGACGGTGTTCGGGTTGGAGCTGGGGTCAACGCTGGCCTTTGCGGTGGTAACGGAAACCGTGTTCAACTGGCCGGGGATTGGCAAGCTGATTATCGACAGTATTTTGCAATTGGACCGGCCTGTGATGGTATCCTATCTGGTGATGGTGGTGATCTTGTTCGTGATCATCAACCTGACCGTGGATCTCATCTATGCCCGGCTGGACCCGCGCGTGCGGCTGAAAGGCGGGTCATAATGGCAATGTTGGACCATAGCGCAGAGGCGGCCCCCCCACCGGAAACCCGGGCGATGCGGCTGCGCAACTTTTGGGCGGATTATCGGCAATCCTGGGTGGCGATTGTTGCGCTGATCGTGATTGTGGGGCTGCTGGTCGGGTCATTCTTTTCACCTTACCTCGTGCCGCAAAATCCCTATGATTTGGCAGGTTTGGATTGGATGGATGCGTTTTTGCCGCCGGGGACCGTGGGGTCGGGCGGCTACGCGCATGTGCTGGGCACCGATAATGCCGGGCGCGATATGCTGTCGGCCATTCTTTACGGGCTGCGGACCAGTTTTCTGATCGGGCTTACGGCGGGCGCGCTGGCGCTGGCGATCGGGATAACCGTGGGCCTGACCGCCGCCTATTTTGGGGGAAGGATTGAGGCGCTGTTGATGCGGATCGTTGATCTGCAACTGTCGATGCCAGCAATTCTTTTGGCGCTGGTGATGGTGGCGATGCTGGGCCAAGGGATTGCGCAGATCATCTTTGCGCTGGTCGTCGCACAATACGCCTATTTCGCGCGCACCACACATGGGGCAGCATCGGTGGAACGCCGCAAGGATTATATCGAGGCGGCCCGCTCCACCCCGCTGCCAACGTGGCGCATCATGTTCAAGCATCTGTTGCCCAATGTGTTGCCGCCATTGATCGTGGTGGCGACCGTGCAAGTCGCCAGCGCGATTTCACTGGAG
>Ga0105050_10009313_pt1 | contig 11037 bp, 9 predicted proteins | sample FRY01_FD_78088 | JGI IMG/M metagenome (GOLD analysis project Ga0105050, IMG submission 78088) | Freshwater microbial communities from Lake Fryxell liftoff mats and glacier meltwater in Antarctica - FRY-01 | ecosystem: Environmental > Aquatic > Freshwater > Ice > Glacier meltwater ... | reverse complement strand
CAATCCGGGCCCGGCCTTGCCACAGCAGTTCTTCTTCACGCGGACCTAGAGTCAGCGCATCTTTCTACTGCGCGGGCCGATCTGTCATCTGTGGTGCTGTCGTACAGGAGTACGGCTGCGCTCCTCGACGCCACCTCGACCCACTGCTACGAAATCTTCACTAACTCGCGCGTGCACGCTGTCAGCCGCCAATGAATTGAACTGCCGTGCCAATGGATTTACATAACCGATCGTATGCTCGTATTTATTGTTAAGCGGCTGCTCTGGATGCTTCCGTTTTTGGTTGCCATCAGTTTCCTGTCTTTTGTACTGATACAGCTTCCGCCTGGCGACTACGTCACGACTTATATCGCCACGCTGGCTGCGTCGAATGAGGTGGTGGATCAGAACACGGCCGCCGCCCTGCGCAGCCGTTTCGGGCTCGACCAGCCCATGATCGTGCAATACTGGAAATGGATATCCAATATCATTTTTCAGGGTGATTTCGGTCTCAGCTTCGAGTGGCAGCAACCGGTCAACGAGCTGATCTGGGAGCGCATGGCGCTCACGCTGCTGCTCACGTTTGCAGCGCTGCTGGTTACCTGGGGCGTGGCTTTGCCGATAGGCGTGTTTTCGGCGGTCAAGAAATATTCAATCGGCGATTACGTTGTGACCACGCTGTCATTCCTAGGTCTGGCCATACCCAGTTTCCTGCTCGCGCTCGTTCTGATGTACGTGGCCGCGGTGGAGTTCGGCCAGGATGTGGGCGGCCTGTTTTCCGAACAGTACCTCACCGCGCCCTGGAGTATTGACAAAACCATCGACCTGCTGCAGCACCTCTGGATTCCGGTCGTGATCCTGGCCGTATCGGGCACCGCAAGCCTGATTCGCGTGATGCGCGCCAACATGATGGACGAGCTCAACAAACCCTATGTCACGACGGCACGCGCAAAAGGGCTGTCGGAATTCGCGCTGCTCGTGAAATACCCGATGCGTATCGCGATGAACCCTTTCATCTCGACCATCTCGTGGTTGCTGCCCAACCTGATATCGGGCTCCATTATTGTCGCCATCGTGATGAGCCTGCCGACCGCGGGGCCGTTGCTGCTGCAGTCGCTCATGAGCCAAGACATGTATCTGGCCGGGGCTTTCATTCTGCTGATCTGCGCACTGACCGTGATTGGTTCGCTGGTCAGCGACATTCTGCTGGCGCTGGTTGATCCGCGCATCCGCCTTGAGTAGCGCCGTGAACAGCACCGCCGCCCCCGTTGTGTCTGTGCCACCCACCGCGGATGCCGCCGTAATGGCACAGCCACCGGTATCGTCCCGTCTCGCCGTTGCGTCGCAATGGCAACTCGTCTGGTGGGCTTTCAGGCGGCACCGCCTGGCCATGGCCGGGCTGGTGGTGACCGTCATCCTGTACATCATCGCGATGGTCCCGGGTTTCTTCGCGGTCAACGACCCCTCGCAGCAAAATACGCGCTCCGCCTTCCATCCCCCGCAGGGCCTGCATCTGATCGACACGTCGGCCGACGGCAGCTGGTCGATCAAGCCCTACATGTACCCTTACGTACTCAAGCGCGACCCGCAGACCCTGGCTGCGGTCTACCGGGAAGACCGCGAGCGCAAGGTCTATCTGGAGATGTTCGGCCAGGGCTACGAATATTCGGTGTTTGGCCTATTCAAATCGACCACCCACCTGTTTGCATCGCAAGAGGTACGACAGCCGCTATTCTTCTTCGGTGCCGACCGCCTGGGCCGCTGCGTTTACAGCCGCATCATGATCGGCACCCAGATTTCACTCTCGGTCGGCCTGGTGGGGGTTTTCCTGGCGCTCACCATCGGCATCTTCCTAGGCGGGATATCGGGCTACTACGGCGGGCGCATCGACTTCGTGATCCAGCGCGTGATCGAACTGGTGCTGTCGCTGCCTACCATTCCGATCTGGCTCGCCGCATCGGCCGCAGTACCGCAGAACTGGTCAGCCACGCTCAACTACTTCATGATCACGCTGATCCTGTCGCTGACCAGCTGGGCCCAGCTCGCGCGCGTGGTCCGCGGCCGTTTCCTGAGCCTGCGTACCGAAGAGTTCGTTACCGCAGCGCGGCTCGATGGCGTGTCCGAAGGCCGCATCATCTTCCGTCACATGTTGCCGAGTTTCGCAAGCCACATCATCGCGTCGGTCTCGCTGGCCATTCCCGCCATGATCCTGGCCGAGACATCGCTGAGTTTCCTGGGTCTGGGCCTGCAGCCCCCCACCATCTCCTGGGGCGTGCTGCTGCGCGAAGCGCAGAACATCCGATCCATCGCCACCGCGCCGTGGCTGTTTGCGCCCGGCGCAGCGGTTGTCATCGCGGTGATCGCATTTAACTTTCTGGGCGACGGTCTGCGCGATGCGGCGGACCCTTACAACAAATAATGACTGTCAACAACGTCCTGCTTCAGGTGCGCGACCTGAGCACCCATTTCCCGATCCGCAACGGAACCATCAAGGCGGTGGACGGTGTTTCGTTCGATGTCGAACGCGGCAAGACGCTTTGTGTGGTGGGAGAAAGCGGCAGCGGCAAAAGCGTAACTGCGCGATCAATCCTGCAAATAGTCGACGAGCCAGGCCGTATCATGGGCGGCTCGATGGTGCTCAACCGCGCCGATGGCAGCAGCGTTGACCTGGCCAAACTGGACCGCCGTGGAGCCGAAATTCGCGCCATACGCGGCGCCGAGATCGCGATGATTTTCCAGGAGCCGATGTCGTCGTTGTCGCCCGTGCACACGGTGGGCAACCAGATCATGGAGGTGTTGCAACTGCACATCAAGATGTCGAAGGCGCAGGCGCGTGTCCGCTGCATCGAGCTTCTGACCCAGGTGGAAATTCCGGCGCCCACCCTTGCGGTCGACCGCTACACCTTCGAGTTTTCGGGCGGCATGCGCCAGCGCGTGATGATTGCAATGGCACTCGCGTGCAATCCATCGCTGCTGATTGCCGACGAGCCAACCACCGCACTGGATGTAACCACACAAGCGGAAATCCTGGACCTGATTAAGAGCCTGCAAAAGAGCCACGGCATGGCGGTGATGTTCATCACGCACGACATGGGTGTGGTGGCCGAAATCGCCGACCAGGTGATTGTGATGCACAACGGCAGAATCGTGGAAACCGGACCGGTGGACACGATTTTCCATGCGGCCACCCATGACTACACACGCATGTTGATTTCGTCTGTAACCAAACTCGGGCGCACGGCGGATATCAGGGTGCAACGCGCGCCCATTGCCAGCACGGCGCTGCCGATCCTGGAGGTGCGCGACCTGTCCATGGTATTTGGCGACGGTAAAAAATCTGCTGCTGTTAAAGCGGTGGACGGCGTGTCGCTGAGCCTGTTGCCGGGCGAGTCGTTGGGCATCGTGGGCGAATCGGGCTCGGGCAAAACCACCATGGGACGGTGTTTGCTACGCGTTTACGAGCCCAATTCCGGCTCCATCAACTACCGCCGTCCGGATGGTTCGGTGATCGATATCGTCAAGGCCGACAAGCAGACGCTGAAAGCCTGCCGGCGTGAAATACGCATGATTTTCCAGGACCCGGTGGGTTCGCTCAATCCGCGCATGACGGTGGCGCAGATCGTGGGGGAGCCGTTGCTGGTCAATGGCCTGGCCAAAGGCAAGGCGCTCGACGACCGGGTGGCGGAGCTACTCTACAACGTGGGGCTGGAGCCGGCCTGGCGTGAACGCTATCCGCATGCATTTTCGGGCGGTCAGCGTCAGCGCATCGGTATCGCGCGTGCACTGGCGCTGAACCCGCGCATCATCGTGGCCGACGAAGCAACCTCGGCATTGGACGTGTCGCTGCGTTCCCAGATGCTGGACCTGCTGCTGAACCTGCAGGACAAACTCGGACTGTCTTTCATTTTCATCAGCCACGACATCGCGGTGATCCGTTATTTCTGCGACCGCGTGGCCGTGATGTACCGCGGCAAGGTGGTGGAAACCGGCGAAACCAGCCAGGTCTGCGACACGCCACAACATGCCTACACCCAGGCGCTGTTGTCGGCCATACCCCAACCCGATCCGCGCGCACGCGGCATGCACAAGCGTTTCCGTTATACCGAAAAGAACTGACCATGAAAATTACCGACATCAAGACCTTTCTCATGCATGTGGGTGTGCCGGACCTCAAGGCCTGGGCCTCCGACAACGCCTTTGGCTCCGAAACAGTGTCGAACGGCATCACCGGCACACGTAACTGGCTGTTTGTGAAGGTCTACACCGACGACGGCATCGTGGGCATCGGTGAATGCTCGGGTTGGCCGCGCGTTATCGAGACCGCTGTGCAGGACCTCAAGCGCCTGCTGATCGGCGAAGACCCGACGCATATTGAACGCCTGTGGCAACGCATGATGTCCGCCATCATGGTGCACGGCATGACCGGTACTGTGGGCGCGGGCGCGATGACCGGCATCGACATGGCCTTGTGGGACATCAAGGGCAAGGCGCTCGGTGTGCCGGTGTGGAACCTGCTGGGTGGCAAGGTGCGCGATCAGATTCGTATCTATGCCCATGCCAATACGCCCGAGGTGGCGCTGAGCCTGAAGGCGCGCGGCATAACCGCCATCAAATGCGGCGGTGTGTCCGACCCGGTCCGCAAGGTCGCTGCGCTGCGCGAAGCGGTTGGCGAAGAGATGGACATCATGATCGACCTGCATGGGCCACCGTGGCTGACGCCGGGCGACGCAGCGCAGCTGGCGCGCGCATTGGAGCCGTACCACCTGCTGTTCATCGAAGACCCAATCGCGCCCGACAACCTGGACGGTTATCGGCGTATCCGCGATGCGGCCAATGTGCCGCTGGCGGCTGGCGAACGCATGACCACCATTTTCGGGATGCGCGAGTTGATCGAGTCGGACCTGGTGGACGTGGTGCAGCCCGACACCGGGCGCGCCGGCGGCATCACGCAAATGAAGAAGATTGCCGCGATGGCCGAAGCGCACCACATCATGGTGGCGCCGCATTCCGGTTCGCTCGGGCCGGTGGCCGAATATGCCGCCCTGCATCTGCTGGCTGCGATCCCCAACGGCTTGTTCCTGGAGCGTATCGAGGATGACTGGGAGGGGCGCGAACACACCGTCATACCGCATCCACGTTCGCAAAACGGGTTCCTGAAGGTGCCCGACGCACCGGGGCTCGGCGTGGACATCGACGAAAACTTCGTGGCGCGGTATCCGAGCCAGGCCAATGTGTCGGTACAGGTGTCGGCGCAGTCGGGCTCCTACGTGCCCGGCACCCATGCTGAAAATGTCTACGTGCAGACCCGCATGCAACGGGCGCATTACCTGTCCTCGAAATAAGAAACCTGGAAAACTGTTCATCTATGACTGCTCCACTGACCGCCGGTGCGATGGAGGCGCTGAGCTCCACTTCCACTGCCACCTTAACCACGCTGCTGTTCAAGCGCGGCCTGCGCAACGTCTTTATCCAGGGTGTACGCATGCTGGGCAGCGGCGACCGGCAGATGGTCGGGCCGGCCTACACGCTGCGTTACATACCGGCGCGTGAAGACCTGGACCATATCGGCGTGTTCCAGGACCATGGCCACCCGCAACGCAAAGCCGTGGAAGAAATCCCGTCCGGCCACGTCCTGGTAATGGACTGCCGGGGCGACGCATCCGCCGCGTCGGCCGGCTCCATCCTTGTCACACGCATGATGGTGCGCGGTGCCGCCGGCGTGGTGACCGACGGTGGCCTGCGCGACAGCCAGGAGATCGCCACCCTGGGCATTCCTACCTATTGCCAGGGACCGTCGGCGCCGACCAACTTGATCAAGCACCACGCGGTGGACATCAATGTGCCGATCGGCTGCGGCGGCGTGCCGGTGTATCCCGGTGACATCATGGTGGGTGATGCCGAAGGCGTGGTTGTGATTCCGGGTGAAATTGCCGAAGCCATTGCCGGTGAAGCCACGGCGCAAACACTGTTCGAAGACTTCGTGATCGAACAGGTGCGCGGTGGCCGCGGCATTTTTGGCCTGTACCCACCCACCGACCCCGCAACCGACGGTCAGTTCAAGGCCTGGTGCGCAAACCGGGAAAAACTCCCATGAAGATCGACCGCCTGCGCGTATTCATGTCGCGCGACAAAGACCGGCCACGTGTAATCGTGGCCATGGATACCGACGAGGGCATTACCGGCTGGGGCGAGTGTTATAACCACGGCCCCGACCTGGCACTGTTGCCGCTGCTCGACTACCTGGTGACTTTCCTCAAAGGCCAGGACCCACGCCGCATTGCCTTTCTGGTCCATTATTTGATGCAGCAGACGCGTTTTCCGCCCGGCGCTTTGGGGCTGGCCGCGATATCGGCGCTGGACCACTGCATGTGGGACATTTCAGCCAAGGCATTGGGCGTGCCGGTTTACATGTTGCTGGGCGGCAACGTGCGCGACCGGGTCAAGGTCTACGCCGGTATTTATACCGCGCCGGACCCCGAAGCCGCGCGCGACCAGATGGACGCCTTGCAGGCCGAATGGGGGGTGACCGCATTTAAGCTCAGTCCTTATCGCATCGACATGCATCGCAATCGCTGGGGTGAAGTGGTGCGCACCAGCGCGGAATATTTTCGGCAGCTACGCGAGACCGTGCGCAGCGATTACGAGATCGCGTTTGACGCCCATGCCAAGATCTTCGAGCCGGCCCAGGCGATGCAGCTCGGAAATGCACTGGCACCGTATGACCCGCTGTTTTTCGAGGAGCCGATGCGCCCGGAGAATTTCGAGGCTTGGGGCGAACTCAAGCGTGGCCTGCAATGCACATTGGCCACCGGCGAGTCGCTGTACAGCCGCTTCGAGTTCCTGAGGCTGTTGCAGGTGCGCGGTGTCGACATCATCCAGCCCGACATCTGCGTCGTGGGTGGCATGCTCGAAATGTGCAAGATTGCTGCGCTGGCCGAGGCCCATTTCGTCACCATCGCACCGCACAACCCGATGGGTCCGCTGGCCACCGCCATCAACGTGCATTTCAGCGCCGTGCAGACCAATTTCCGTATCCTGGAGTACCGGCTGCCGCACGGGCCGGGGTATGTTTTCGGCACGGGCAACAAGGAGACCTCCGCAGCCAATGAACCGCAAGGCGCGCATTACGTCAAGGACCCGTATTTGCCGAAAGACGGTTATCTTGAATTGCGTCCTGACCGGCCGGGCTGGGGCGTGGAGATGGACGAAGACCTGTTGGGCACCGAGGAGTACATCCACTGGGAACGCAAGGTGCCGGTCAAGCCGGATGGATCGACCGGGTATACGTGAGAGGTTGTTTCACCCGCCGCCGGAGCGGACCGGGCGCGGACACTGTCATTTGAGCTTGATGTTCTGCTCGCTGGCAATTCGCTTCCGCTGATCGACTTTCCGGCTTATCCGTGCCGCGAATGATCGCCTTTCGCTTCATTGACCCGACACAAATGGCGGTCAAGGTGCGTGTGCAAAAGACGCTTGAATCTAAACATCCGAACAAACAACTGAAGCAGACCATGAAAAAAATTGCCATAACCGGGGCGGCTGGAATCGTTGGGACCGGGCTGCGAAAAGAGCTCCTGATGCGCGGATATCGCCTGCTATTGCTGGACATTAGGCCCATCGAACAGTGCGAGGAGAACGAACAGGCAGCACTGGTCGACATCACGGACCCATCAACACTTGAGTCTGTGCTGGAAGGATGTGACACCGTTGTGCATTTGGCCGCATGCATCACCGACGTCCCTTGGCCGGAACATGTGAGGGTTAGCATCGAAGGGACAATTAATGTGTTCGACGCTGCGCGGGTAACAGGGGTGAAACGTATCGTGTATGCAAGCTCCCATCATGTCGTTGGCATGCATCCCCGAGCCCCGCACGGGCCGCGAGTAGGATCTGAATCCCTGATGTTGCCCGACAGCCGCTACGCCGTTGGGAAGGCTTTCGGTGAATCCATAGGTGCGCTTTACGCCTGCAAATACGGGATGAAGGTGCTTAGTATCCGCATAGGGAATGCGAACAGTCGGCCGATCGATCGCCGCCGCTTGGGAAATTGGATCAGCTGGCGCGACCTAGCCCAGCTTGTAAGTATCGGCATCGAGCACCAGACGCTGGTTTACTCGGTCGTTTACGGCATCTCTGATTCGACTGGACTCCACTACGACAATTCCTCGGCTAGCCGGCTTGGCTATCGGCCAGAGGATGGAACAACTGCAGCAGAATTTGAGGCCCAAGTGCTGTGCGAGGATCCGCAGCCACTTCCCGGCAGCGAGGTCGCCCGCTCAGCATACGAACTTACTCTGGGGGGGCAGTTCTCACAGTCCGAATATGAGGGAGACACAGAGCGGCTAATGTATATTCCCAGCGGTGGCGAGAGGTAAGTGGCTCTGTGCCGTACCCCATCGATTTAAAAATTGCACGGCACTTTTTTAGTGCACGCTATGCAATTTCACTTAGCCTAGTGTAAGAGTTGATGGCGTTGAACCACGCCCTCGGCCCGCAGTAATCACGCAAGCCATCAACCCACCGGAAACCTTTGCTTGACCATGACTTCACTACCAAGCTTTCAGGCCCGTTACATCCTCATGCATGAGGCCGACAACGTCGCCATCGTCGTCAATGACGGTGGCCTGCCGGCGGGTACCGTTTTTGCCTCCGGGCTGCTGCTGCGCGACAAGGTGCCGCAGGGGCACAAGGTCGCGCTCGTCGATCTGCCCCAGGGCGGTGCGGTGTTGCGCTACAACGTGCCCATTGGTTTTGCGCTCAAGGACATCCCGGCCGGAAGCTGGGTGCATGAGCGGCTGCTGGAGATGCCAGCTGCGCGCGGGCTGGAAGGCCTGCCGATGGCTACCGTGCGCCCGGCACCGATGCCGCCACTGGAGGGCTATACCTTTGAGGGCTATCGCAATGCTGATGGCTCGGTCGGTACGCGCAACATCCTGGCCATCACTACCACCGTGCAGTGTGTGGCCGGTGTGGTGGAGTTCGCGGTCAAGCGCATCAAGGATGAGTTGCTTCCGCGTTTCCCCAACGTCGATGACGTTGTGGGGCTGGAGCACAGCTATGGCTGTGGTGTGGCGATTGACGCGCCTGATGCCATCATCCCGATTCGCACGCTGCGCAACATCACATTGAACCCCAACTTTGGCGGCGAGGTGATGGTCGTCAGTCTGGGTTGTGAAAAACTGCAACCCGAGCGCCTGCTGCCACCAGGCACGATACAGATTGTGGATGAGCGCCATGCCGCCCCGCCCACGCTGGATGTGGTTGTCCTACAGTCCGAAAATCACGTCGGCTTCATGTCGATGATCGACTCCATTCTTGCAAGCGCCTTGCCGCACCTGGAGCGCCTGAACGCCAGGCAGCGTGAGACGGTACCTGCCAGCGAATTGGTGGTGGGTGTGCAATGCGGCGGTAGCGATGCCTTTTCCGGCGTTACTGCCAACCCCGCGGTCGGTTTTTGCACCGACCTGCTGGTGCGCGCCGGCGCCAGCGTGATGTTTTCCGAAACCACCGAAGTGCGTGACGGTATTGACCAGTTGACCGCGCGCGCCAGCACGCCTGAAGTCGCCCAGGCCATGATTCGCGAAATGGCCTGGTACGACGCTTACCTGCAAAAAGGCCAGGTGGACCGCAGCGCCAACACCACGCCCGGCAACAAGAAGGGCGGGCTGTCCAACATTGTCGAAAAAGCCATGGGTTCCATCGTCAAGTCCGGTCGCTCGCCCATTAGCGGTGTGTTGGCGCCCGGTGAAAAGCTCAAACAAAAAGGCCTGATCTATGCCGCCACGCCGGCCAGCGACTTTATCTGCGGCACGCTGCAACTCGCTGCCGGCATGAACCTGCATGTCTTCACCACAGGCCGCGGTACACCTTACGGTCTGGCTGAAGTCCCGGTCATCAAGGTTGCAACCCGCACCGACCTAGCGCGCCGCTGGCATGACCTGATGGACGTCAACGCCGGCCGCATTGCTGACGGCGACGCCAGCATCGAAGACGTGGGTTGGGAGCTGTTTCACCTGATGCTGGAAGTGGCCAGTGGCCGCAAAAAAACCTGGGCTGAGCACTGGAAACTGCACAACGCGCTGGTGCTGTTCAACCCGGCGCCGATTACCTGACCACGACACGTCGAACGCCCATCCTATTCACAAACCACAGCCCCATGACACAAGCCATCCCTTACCAATCCTTTCCCAACAGTTTTAAGCGCGACCTGCGAGCCGGCAAAAAACTGATTGGCTGCTGGTCCTCGCTGTCCAACGCCATCACCACCGAGGTGCTGGGCGTTGCCGGCTTTGACTGGATCCTGCTGGACGGCGAGCATTCGCCCAACGACATGGCTACCTACATTCCGCAGCTGATGGCGCTCAAGGACAGTGCCAGCGCGCCCGTGGTTCGGCCCTCGTGCAATAACGCGGTCGAAATCAAGCGTTTGCTGGACGCCGGTTTTTACAACTTCCTCATTCCCTTTGTTGAAAGCGCCGATGAAGCGCGGCACGCCGTGGCTGCCACGCTTTACCCGCCGCAGGGCATGCGGGGCGTGTCGGTGTCCCAGCGCAGCAACCGTTACGGCACGCTGCCCGACTACTTCAAGTCGATCAACGAGCACATCTGCGTGATGGTGCAAATCGAAAGCCGCGCCGGTGTGGCCGCCGCGCGCGAGATTGCCGCGGTGGACGGCGTGGACTGCATTTTTGTCGGACCTTCCGATCTGGCGGCCGGTTTCGGCCACTTGGGCAACGCCGGCCACCCTGAAGTGCAGGCCGCCATTGCCGCGGTGTTTGCCGACGCCAAAGCCTGCGGCAAGCCCACCGGCATTCTCGCGCCGGTCGAGGCTGATGCGCGGCGCTACATGGAGATGGGCGCTACGTTTGTGGGGGTGGGCAGCGACCTGGGCGTGTTCCGCTCGGCCACGCAGGTCCTGCATGACCGCTACCGCAACTGATGCAAGCGCTTGACCCGTCAAAATTTCAGGGCGACATCGACGGCCAGCCGATTGCGCTTTATGTGTTGCACAACACGCGCGGCATGGTGGCCTGCATCAGCAACTATGGCGCAAAAATT
>Ga0105050_10009312_pt1 | contig 11039 bp, 14 predicted proteins | sample FRY01_FD_78088 | JGI IMG/M metagenome (GOLD analysis project Ga0105050, IMG submission 78088) | Freshwater microbial communities from Lake Fryxell liftoff mats and glacier meltwater in Antarctica - FRY-01 | ecosystem: Environmental > Aquatic > Freshwater > Ice > Glacier meltwater ... | reverse complement strand
CGGGACATGTGGCATCCGCTGCATGCGGAGCGGGTGGATTTGGAGGCGCTGGATGAGGCGTTGGGGCATCTGAGGCTGGTTTTGGCTGGCGAGGAGCATCCTTTTGGTGATGAGGCTGACCTTGAGCCTGCTGATGAGCCTTCTGATGCTGCTGATGGGCCGTCGGCGGGCACCGACGCGGCGGTTGATGGGGGTGAGGATGCTCCCAGGCCGCGCAACAAGCCGCCGATTTCAAAGCCTGGGAGGCGGCGGGGGTGGCGCGCGCCGGTGTTGCAGTCGTGACTCGTCGGGAGGTGCGGCGGGACGCCAAGAGGCGGCGGCGGGCGGTGGTTAAGGCCTATGGCGACGGTACGAAGAACAGCTTTGCCGATATTGCGGAGACGATGGGTGTTTCCCGGCAGCGGGTGCAGGCGCTGCACGCCCAGGCGCGGGCTTTGGGCGAGATCAAGGGCGCGGCGGGGGGTGCTGAGGCGCCATGAGCTATTCCGCGACTGCGACGTCAACGATTTATGAAATTGAGTTGGCGCTGGCTGGGGTTGTGCGGGCGATCAGCGCCAGGCGGGGGGAAGATCCGCGTCTGGTGGAGGCGGTGGCGGTGCTGCGCGACCCGTCGCAGAAGTTTGACACGATCACGGTCCGGTTGCGGGACGGCCGCATAGGCGATGTTCGGCGTGACGGGTGCGACTTTCTCTTGCATGGCGAACGCGGCTTGATCCGGTCTGCGGCGATGGCTGCGGGTCGTGCGTTTGCTCAAGCTGCGGCTTTTGATGCCGGCTGGGCCAAAGCTGGCCTTCCTGGCGATGGTTGGTGGCGAGAACTCAATGTTGAGCGGGCTTCTGAGGCAAGGCAATGGACGCGCCGGCTGCTGGCTTTGCCTGCCATGAGCGACGCTGATGCGGACCGCTTCATTGCGAGCTTGGACCCGCCGAAGCGGGAAGCGCTGCTGCAACGCGCTTATTACGGCGTCTCGCCGGAGGGCTTCTGATGAAGGCTGCGTTGGCTTTGGCGTTGGTGATTGATCCGGCGATGGACTACCTGGCCGGGCTGAGCGTGCCGCGCTCGCCGGAGGCTGATGTGCTGTTGCTGGCGATTGGGCGGCAGGAAAGCGGCTTTCGCGACCGCATCCAGGGGGCTGGCAATGAGGGGCCGGCGCGGGGGTTTTGGCAGTTCGAGCGAATTGCGGTGGCCGAAATGCTGCGCCGCCACCCTGCGTTAATCGGCGCGGTGATGACCGACCTTGCCATTCCGAAGCCGTGGACGTCTGTGACTCTGCACGACGCCATGGCGCTGAACGACACCTTGGCGTGTGTGCTGGCGCGGCTGCTGCTGCGCTCGGACCCGGCGCCGCTGCCGGCGGTGGGGCGGCGTGAAGCGGCGTGGGGCTACTATCTGCGGAACTGGCGGCCGGGCAAGCCAAAGCCGCTGGTGTGGCAGGGGCACTATGAGGCGGCGCTGGCCGTGGTGGCGGCGGTAGGGCGTCTGTCCTGATGCCGGACGGCGGCGGCTACCAGCTGCGTTATCGCCCGCCTGGCGCGATAGGGCGGGCCTTCCTGCGGAACCGGCCAGCGACCACCGGCACGGAGGAAGGCGATAGCGCCTGGCCTATCGACTGCATCATTGGCCCTATCGGCAGCGGCAAGTCGGTGGCGGCTATCATCCGCATCTTCATGCACGCCAATGAGCAGAAGCCGGGCAAGGATGGCTGGCGCCGGTCGCGCTGGGCGGTAGTCCGCAACACCAACCCGATGCTGGAAACGACCACGATCCCGTCCTGGCTTGAGTGGTTCCCCGAGGACGTTTTCGGCCAATTCAGCTGGGCGCCGCCCTACAGCCACACGATCAAGCTTGAGGGGGAGAAGATCGAGCTGGAGGTGTGGTTTATTCCGCTGGACAGGCCGGATCAGGTCAAGAAGTTCCTCTCGATGGAGCTGACCGGGGTGTGGTTCAACGAGGCGCGCGAAATCCCGCGCGAGCTGGTCATTGCCGGCCGCTCGCGTTGCGGCCGCTATCCCTCCAAGCGATCCGGGGCGGATATCGACGCTTCCTGGGCGGGGGTGCTGCTGGACACCAACGCGCCGGAGGACGAGCTGCACTATCTGGCGATGTGGGCCGGCTGGACGCCGCCGCCGGATTGGATGGACGCCTTCACGCGCAGGCTGATGACCAAGCCGGCCAGCGTGACCATTTTCGAGCAGCCTCCGGGCCTTTTTGCTGACTTCGACGAAAAGGGCGACGTGCAGGGGTTCGTTCTCAACCCCGAGGCCGAGAACCTGAGCAACCTGCGGCGCGGCTATTACATGGCGCAGCTCGACGGCAACACGACCGACTGGCTACTGAACATGTGCTGCGTGAAGATGCGGAAGGGGATGCCGACGCGGCCGATCCATCCGCAGTTCCGCCGCGGTGTGCACGTCGCCAAGACGCCGATCCCCTGGTCTGCCGATGGCGGCCTGGCGCTGCTGGGCGGCGACTTTGCCCGCAACCCGGCCTATGTCCTGGCGCAGAATGTCGGCGGCCAGCTGCGGGTGCTGCGCGAGTGGGTTGGCATCAACGTCTCGGTGCAGCACTTCGTCCGAAAAACGCTGCTGCCGGAGTTACGCTCCGAATACCCGGAGATCGACCCGGCCAAGCTGCGCGGTTGGGGCGACCCTTCCGGCACGCACCGCACCGGCGCCGACGACACCACGCCCTACACGCACATGCGGGCCGAGGGGCTGACGATGGTGCCCTGCTGGACGCAGGACCCGGACGAGCGCCAGGGCGCGGTGGACCGGCGGCTGACGAACATGGTGGACGGTGCGCCGTCGATGCTCATCAGCCCGGTTTGCACCACGCTGATTGGCGGCATGTCCGGCGGCTATCAGCTCAAGCGGCTGAAGGTTGAAGGCACGATCGACAGCTTCACGGAGGAGCCGGTGAAGAACCTCTACAGCCACATCTGCGAGGCGTTCCAATACCTGACGGCTGGCTTGGACCGGGGCAATCACAGATCCACGGCCGAGCAGAAGCGGGCGGCGCGCGGTGCTGGCCAGGCCAATGGCCGGGTGCGGATCGACAGCTTTGCCTTGGCGCGGGCGGCGCGGCGCGGCCGATGAGATGGCGCGTGGGCTTCGTGGCGTCGATCCCGGGCGACCGGAGTTGGTTCCACCCCTTCCTGCGCCGCTGGGTGCATGTCTGGGCGGCGCGGCGGGTGGCGATTGGCCTGTGGTGGTGGGTGGAGTGGAGCCACACCGAGCTGGTGCTGGGGCTGGTGAGCAGCGCGTCTGTCCGGCAGGCGTCGCTTCGCGCCGGCCTGGTGGTGTCTTGGCCGGGTGGCGTGGCGCAGCCGCGGTGGAAGCTGCCGCAGTTCGGCACTCATTGCGCCTCGGTCGCCGCCCATGCGGTGCGGGTGCGGGTGCCCTTCGCGACGCCCTGGCGGCTTTCCTGTGCATTGCAGCGGGACGGTGGTGTTCCGCTTCTGCGGCGTGAAATGGAGGGCTGACCTATGAAGTCGCCAAAGATGCCGAGCCAGAGCCAGGAAGAAATTGACGCCAGATCGGAGGCGCGGGCGCTGAACGCGAAGCAGATGGAGCTGATCGACGCGCAGAAGGGCGAGATTGCCAAGCGGCAGGTTGAGGCGGCGAAGTCGGCTGCTGATGTGACGGCGGGCGAGGCGCGGCGGGCGGACGCTGCGACAGGCGGCGGCCAGCGCGGCTTGCTGTCCGGCAACTGGTCGGGCTTTGAGCGGGCCAAGCGGCCGGCCTCGGTTGGCTCGCTGCTGGGTGGTGGCGGCTTTCGCCGCGGCGGCGATCTGGGGGCGGTCTGACCATGCAGGTTCCGCCCAACGTGCAGCGGTCTTTCGACATGGCAAAGCGGCTGCGCCAGCCTTGGGAGGCGCGGTGGCAGCGCCTGGCTGAGCTGGCGATGCCTTACTCCACCAGCTTCTTCGGCGCGCTGGGCGGCAATGACGGGCAGAACGTCGCCAGCGTTTATGACGAAACCGGCATGAACGGCATCGACGAGATGGCGAACCGGCTGCAAGAGGGCATTGTGCCGGACGGCGTGGAATGGGCGCGCTTCGAGGGCGCGGCCGACACCGACGACGCGACGCGCGCCGCGCTAGCCGATGTGCAGCGATACATGTTCAAGCTGCTGTCCCGGAGCAATTTCGGCCCCGAGGTCAACGATTGCTTCAAGGATCTGGCCGGGCCGGGCAACACCTGCCTGCGGGTGATGCCGGGCGATTGGCAATCGCCGCTGGCGTTTCAGGCGATCCCGCTGGCCGACATGTGGATGACGCCGGGCGCCAACGGCAAGATCGCGGATCGCCATGTGCGCTATCGGCTGGCCGGCTACGCGGTCAAGGCGCAATGGCCGAACGCGGACGTCCCGGCCGAGCTTGAAAAGAAGATGGACACCCAGGAGATTATCGAGAGCTGGATACTCGACCTCGACAGCCCCACTGAGCGGTGGCAGGCGGTGGTGCATTGGCAGGGCCAGGTGCTTCGCCAGGCCGAATATCAGGGTGCCGGTTCCTGCCCCTATGTCATTGCGCGTTGGGGCAAGGGCGCTGGCGAGCTGTATGGCAAGGGCCAGGGCATGATGGCGCTGCCGGCGATCGAGGTTGCCAATGACGTCGTGCGGCTGATCTTGGCGCATGGCGAGATGGCGTTGGCCGGCATGTGGCAGGCCGAGGATGACGGGGTGATGAACCCCTATGCGGTGCAGCTGGTGCCGGGGGCGATCATCCCCCGCGCGCCGGGAAGCCGCGGCCTTGAGCCGTTGCAGCTGCCTTCGACCAAGCTGGATATCGGCCAGCTGGTGCTGGAAGATCAGCGCCACGCCATTCGCAAGGCGCTCTACACCGAAACCCTCGGGCGGCGGGAGGGCACGCCGATCTCGGCCTTTGAGGTGCAGGAGCGCATGGCCGAGCTGGCGCGGCAGATCGGGCCGGCCTTCCAGCGGGTGTGGCATGAGTTCGTGGTGCCGCTTCTGGCGCGGGTGCGCTTTGTGCTGGATGAGGCCGGGCTGGTGGTCATGCCGATGATCGACGGCCGGCAGATGAAGGTGGCCTCGGCCTCGGCCCTGGTGCGGGCGGCCAGCCGCGGCGACGTGCGCCGGATCAACGAATGGCTGGGCGGCATCGCGGCCAATTACGGGCCGGCTGCGGTGCAGACCATGGTGCCGGCCGAGCGGTATATGAGGGTGACGGCGGACCGGATGGACATTCCGGCTGACCTGCCGTTCTCGGATCGGGAAATCCAGGCGAACGCGCAGCGGTTGGGCAGCATGTACGGCCAGGCCGAGGCCGAGCAGCCCGGCGGCGGCGCGCAGGCGCTGGCCCCGCTGCTGGCGGCAATGGGCGTGGGCAAGTGACCGAGGCCGAGCGCATAGCGGCCGCAGCGCATCGGTTCCTCACCGACCCGATCATGGCGCCGCTGCTGGCCTGGTGGCAGGCGTCCAGCCTGCATGGAGTAATGCCTCCCGGGCCGGTTGACCCGATGCGGCTTGCAATGGCGCAGGGGGACCGCGAACGGCTGCTGTCCGTCTATGCCCTTGCCAACAATCACAAGCGTAAGGATGGCGGAAATGCTGCGTGAGCGATTGATGAGGACGGCCGCCTATGCCCCCGATGGGGTTGACGGCGGGGGTAGTGGCGCACCGGAGGCCGCACCGGCCCGGGCGACCATTGAAACCGTGAAACTGGACACTCCGGTTGATGCCGGGACCGGCGCCGCGCCGGCGACGGCCCGCCCGGAGTGGGTGCCCGAACAGTTCTGGCGCGACGCTGGCGCCGATTATGAGGGGTTGGGCAAAGCCTACGGCGAGCTGCGGACGGCGTTCTCCGGCAAAGAGGACAAGCTGCGGGAGAAGGTGCTGGCCGAGCTTCGGCGGGACGCGCCGGCCAAGCCGGAGGATTACGCCTTTGAGATTGCCGCCGACGCGCTGCCCGAGGGCTTTGAGCTGGTGCCGCCTGGGGCGGACGATCCGATGATGGCCGCGGCGCGGACCGTCATGCACGAGCTGGGCGCCAGCCCCGGCCAGTGGCAGAAGCTGACAGCGGCGTTCGTCGGCTGGCAGGTGGCGCAGCAGCCCAACCTCGCGGCCGAGAAGGCGGCGCTGGGCGAAGGCGGCGAGGGCCGGCTGGCCGCGGTCGATGCCTGGCTGGGCCGCAACCTGCCGGAGAAGGACTACCAGGCGCTGGTCGGGTCGATGCGGACTGCGCCGGCGATCCTGGCAATCGAGCGCGTCATGAAGCTGTCGATCGACCGGGGCCTGGGCGGCGCGCCGGGCGGCAGTCAGCCCGCCATGAGCAGCGAACAGCTGGCGCTGACCATGGGCCACCCCGACTACTATCACGAGCAGAAGGGCGCCGAGATGCGCCAGAAGGCAAAGGCGGCGATCAGCGCCGGCGTGCTGCCGCCCGGCATGTCGTTGCCGCGCCGATAGGTTGTGAAGTGCAAGGCGGGGCGTCTCTCGGTTAGGCGAGGGGCAGCAGGCCCCGCCTGACCGCCGCCAGCCCCCGCCAAGGGACAAGCCGGCCGGCCCGATGGGGGACAAGCCAGAACCGCACCCATCGGCCCCGAGGGCAACATGTCCGGCAGCATCACCAACCACGATATCCAGGAGTTCAACGCCGAGCTTTACACGGCGTTCCAGAACAAGGGCGGCGTCATGCGGCCCCGCGTGCGCCGCAAAACCGGCGTAATCGGGACGCAGACCAAGTTCCCGAAGATCGCCACCGCCGGCCCGGCCACCGCCAAGACCCGCAACGGCAAGGTGCCGCTGATGGACATTGCGCGCACCCGCGTCGATTGCGATCTGGTGGACCGCTACGGCGCGGACATGATTGACGACCTCGACGAGTTGCGCACGAACGTCGCGGAGCGCGGCGCGGTGCAGGCGGCCATCGCCATGTCGCTGGCCCGGGCCGAGGATGATTTTGCTCTGGCCGCAATCGTGACCAGCGGCAACGCCAACAACAGCGTCGGCGCCTCCGACAGCTTCAGCTCCGACGCGGTGCCGCGTTCCGTACTGGAAGCCTTCGGCAATGCCGAGGCGATGGAGGGCGGGCAGATGCACGCCGTCGTCACCTGGCGGACGTGGAACGACCTGCTTTCGCTCAACAGCTTCATCAACAGCGACTTCGGCGGCGATCCGGCGTTGACCAGCGAGGGCCAGCGCCCGAAACAGTATTTCGGCTTCGCCTATGCGCCCTACTCGCGCTGCCCGACGCACAGCTCCGGCCGCAAGATCAACATGTGGCTGAACTCCATGTGCGTGGGCGTCGCGGTGGGCAAGGAAATCACGCCCGAAACCGCCTGGCTGTCCGACTACGATGCCTGGTTCATCAAGGGCAAGATGCGGATGGGCGCCTGCCTGATCGACGATACCGGCGTGATCCTGCGCCACTACGCCGCCTGAACGGGAGCACATCACATGCCCTACACTCCCAGCTCCCTTGTTGCCATCGGCTTTGGTCCGGCGCTGACGGCCGGCCAGCGCCGTTCGCAGCTGTTCTTCTACCGCACGGCTGACGCGCAGGCGACTATTGCCGAGGCCGACTACTTCCTGCCCTCGGTCGACGTGTTCGACACCGGCGACGTCATCATTGCGGTCGGCGCCAGTGGCGCCACCGAGACGCTGACCTTCTATGTGGTGCAGACGCGAACCGCGACCGGGATCACCACCAGCAAACAGATCTGACTTTCGGGCCAGATCGACCAACCCCGCCCGGGCCTCGGCCTCGGCGGGGTTTTTCGTGTGAATGTCCTGGCAGCCCCGGTTGCGTGTAGCGGAGCGCCATGGCCGAAATCCACCGCATTGCAATTTTATCTGAAGCGCTGATCTTGCTGGGCGAAGAACCCATCGACCAGCTGGAAGGGGTGGGTGTCGCCAAGGCGCTGGCCCGCGCCCGGTTCGGGCCGGTGGCAAACCTGCTGCTGGCGCTGCACCCTTGGGACTTCTCCAAGCGCGTCGAGCCGCTGGTGCGCCTCGCCGCCGCCATCCCGGCAGGCGTCCGGTTCGATGCCGGATACCAGATGCCCGCGCACGTTCGCTTCACGGTGCCGCTGATCGACGACGAGCCGGTTGACGACTGGCAGATTGCTGAGCGGACCCTGTATTTGGATGCCGGGCTGAATGATGTGGTTTCGGCCGAGTTCCACGCCCCGGTGGATGAGAGTCTATGGCCGCCGGCCTTTCGGGAGGCGGTGGTCTATCGGTTGGCGGGCGAGTTCTGCCTGCCGATCCGGGAGGACTCTCGCGGGCAGTCCGTATGGATGCAGCTGGCCGGGCAGCATCTGGCGATCGCCAAGCATCAGCACGCGGTGCAGGCGCCGCGGCCAACGATCAAGACCGGGCGGTTCCAGGCGCTGCGCCACCGATGAAAACCCACATGCTGCAAACGTCTTTCGTCGCAGGGATGATCGACCCGCAGGCGCAGGCGCGTTCGGAAACCGCGCTTTATCGGAATGGGGCAGCACTGATCCGCAATGGATTGCCGCTGGCGACCGGCGGCGTGCTGTCCCGCTGGGGCAGCCAGCACCTGTTCAGTTACCCGGAGGCTGCCGGCTTCAACTACCGGATCGAGGAATTCAGCTTTTCGCTGGACCAGAGTTATATCGTGGTTTTTTCGGCAAATGTGGCGCGGATGCAGTTTGCTTCGGACGGCGCTACTGCGGGTAGCATAACGGGGATGCCGTGGACAAACGCGATGATCCCGGAATTGCGCTTTGCTCAAGCCGGCGACACGATGTTTATTGCACATCCTGACATGCCTACTTGGGTAGTGCGCCGAACTGGCGCTGCAACCTTTACCGGCACTATGATGGAGTATACAGGTCTTTACACGCCGACCTATCGCTATATGGATTTGAGCATCAGCTGCACTTATGCGGTAACTGACTCGACTTTGACGTTCTCGACGGGCTTTCTGACTGCCGCCTATGTTGGCACTATACTTCGACTTTTTGACATAGTTTCCAGCAGATACATGTACGCCGGAATTCTTACGGTTGCCAGCTCTACTGTCTGCACTCTGAGCTGGCTTTCTGCGGCGCATCAGCTTGCCGATGGCAATGTGACAAAAGCTTGGGAAGAACAGGCATTTTCCGTTACGCGAGGTTTTGCGCGGTCGGTTTGCATTTACCAACAGAGGTTGATTTTTGGCGGCTCTCGGGATGCTGGCGACAGTGTGTGGATGAGCCGTATTGGTCGCTATTATGATTTTGATCTTGGTACTGCTTTGGACACCGACGCAATCGCCATCAGCCTCGGCACAACTCGCGTTCGTTCAATCCAGCACACCGTTGCCGGGCCTCAGCTTACCTTCCTGACAGAGAGCGCGGCGCTCTACATTCCGGAGACGGACACAAGGCCGCTTACCCCGGCCGGGCTGCCCAAAGTACGCGTCATCGCCGCCATTGGTGCCGGCCATGTCCGACCGGGCACTTTTGATGGCGGCATCTTGATGGTGCAGGCAACCGGCAACAGCGTGCGGGATCTGGCCTTTTCCAACGAGGCCGAAAACCTTGTAGCCGACCCTGTAAGCATTGTGGTGACGGACACGTTGGGCACCGTGATCGACGCGGCATATCTGCCCGGCAGTCAGGATCGCCCTGAGCAATACGCCTTCTTCGTCACCAGCGACGGCCGGCTGATGCTGTTCCACTCCATCCGCGAGCAGCGCATCACGGCCTGGGCCGAGTGGACCACGGACGGCACGTTCAAGGCCATCGGCCAGGCGAGCGGGCGGCTGTTCGCCGTGATCGAGCGGGCTGGCGTCGCGCGCCTGGAACGCTTTGACGAAACGCTGGCGTTCGATGCCTCGATTGTCGGCGCTGTGCCGTTCGTGGCGGCGCACCTGCCGGCGAAGGTCATCCATGCCCGGTTTGGCGATGACTATTTCGGCGCGGGTGTTGCTGATGCCGGCGGCGCCGTCGAGGTGACGCGGCAGTTGGCAGAATCCGGCGGTCTTGATGTGGGGCAGGTGGCCGAGCTTGGCCTGGCCTTTGACTTCTGGATCGACCCGCTTCCGCCAAGCATGGAGCTGCCCAACGGGGCACTGATCGGGCGGGTGCAGCGAATGGTGCGCTGCGCGGTGCGGCTTTACCAGGCGCGGTCAGCCTGCATCGGCGCGGTGCAGTTTACCTTGCGGCAGGCCGATTTTCTGATTGAGGACACCGCGCCTTCGGCTGATGGGTGGTGGTCGATCCCGGTGCTTGGCTACGCCAGGCGAGGAGATCAGACGCAGCTGACCCCGCGCATCGGTCGATGCGTGCCCATGCCGGTTGGGGTGCTGGCGCTTCGCAGGGAGATTGTGTTTTGGGAATAGAATACGCGATCGCTGCCGCCGTTGTGAGTTCTTTTGCCTCGGCTGGCGTGGCGTATCAGGGCGCCCAGCAACAGGGCGCGATGGGCAAGGCGCAGGCCAGGGCGGCGCAGCAAAACGCCCAGCTGCAGCTTGAGATGACGCGGACGCAAAGCGCATCCCTGGTCAACCAGACGGAGATGGCCGGGCTGGAGGCGCGCGAGCAGGAGACGGAGCGCCGGCGGCGGGCCATGGGCGCCGATGACAGCAACAGCGCTTTGGCGGCTTTTGCCGGCATCGGCGGGGAGAGCGGCAGCGTTCTGACTTTGGCGGCTGAGAACCGCCGCATGATGAGCCAGGACGTCGGCGCGATCCGGCTTCTGGGCCAGTCGCGCACGGTGGCGCTGTTCGGCGAGCAGGCCGGTTCCGCGGCGCAGCAATTTGGCTTGAGCCAGCGCGATCGCTTTGCTCGCGGCGATGAGGCGGCGTTTGGCGCCATGCAGTCCAACGCCTGGGTGCGCCCGACGCTTTCTCTGCTGGGCAAGGGTGCTGAAACCTATCTGTCTGGCGGCTTTAGCGGGGCCGGTGGTTCAAAGGCATCGAAGCGCAACGATACCAATTCGATGTTCGGTGATCTTCGATGAGCGGCAGTCAGGGGGCGGAGCGCGGCCGGCGCGAGGTTATGCCGCAGGTGGTGGGTAGTGGCGGCGTGCCTTTGCTTGGCGCTCCCAGCAATGGCGAGGCGCGG
>Ga0105050_10009310_pt1 | contig 11043 bp, 11 predicted proteins | sample FRY01_FD_78088 | JGI IMG/M metagenome (GOLD analysis project Ga0105050, IMG submission 78088) | Freshwater microbial communities from Lake Fryxell liftoff mats and glacier meltwater in Antarctica - FRY-01 | ecosystem: Environmental > Aquatic > Freshwater > Ice > Glacier meltwater ... | reverse complement strand
TTCGCTATTGATTTAAAGGTCGTTTAAACACGCTTTAAATACGATTTAAATAAAACCAGCCTTCTGGTTAATTTCTTGAAGAAATCTTGTTACTTTTTGAAAATTATTCACGGCAAATACTTTTTTCCACCCAATTTCACTCAAAAAGAGGAATAAAAATGTTTCACTTCGGAATTTTAATCTAATTTGTTGGCTAAAGAATTGAAGGTAACCTCCTTCATTCCTGTTTTCTCCTTTACACCAAGGCGAGAGTACAGCGAAGGAGTGAGACATCAAAAGTTCCTCCTAAGGGGAATAAAAAAGTTTGACTTATGAATTTGAATCTTTTAAATTCTAATTATTTCCCTTCGTACTCGACCGCATTATTTTCTGTTTCCCAAAGGCGGATGAATAGGCTATATTTGCTTTCAAGTTTTGCTCGTAGCAAGTTCCAACAAACGACAGCAATATTTTCTGCAGTTGGGTTTAACTCGTTAAATTCGGGACAATCTAGGTTTAAATTTCGGTGATCAAAACGTTCTTCAATTTCAGATTTAATCAAATCCTTAACGATTTTTAAATCGATAACATATCCCGTTTCTGGGTCGATTTGTCCGTCAATCCATACTTCAAGGACGTAGTTATGACCGTGATAGTTTGGGTTGTTACATTTTCCAAATATCGCTGAGTTTTTTTCATCACTCCACTCTTTTTTAAACAATCGGTGAGCAGCGTTAAAGGTCGCTCTTCTACATACTTTCATAAACTAAATTTTCTTTGATTGTTTCAAAATGTTGTTCTATTAATATCTTAAACCAAACGGTATAAAATTGAGGGTTTTCTTCAATATCCTCTTTCAATTGATTTAAATCCATCCACTTAAAAGCATTTGCTTCTTCGAGGTCAAGGTGCGGTGTTTCGTCCGAAAAGCCAATAAGTACATGGTCTAATTCGTATTCTGTCAAATCTTTGTCTAGTTCTGCTCGGTAGATAAATTGAAAGATTTCTTTCAGTTCACACGTAATTCCCATTTCTTCATGAAGCCGTCTGATTCCAGCTCCTCTGACAGTTTCTCCATCTTTTGGATGACTGCAGGTTGTGTTCGTCCAAAGTCCGCCAGAATGGTATTTAGAAAAAGCTCTTTTTTGAAGTAATAATTCTTTATTTGAATTAAAGATTAACACGGAAAATGCGCGATGTAACAATCCTTTTTCATGGGCTTCCATCTTTTCCATTAGACCAATTTCAAGGTCGTTTTCATCCACCAGTATTACGAAGTCAGACATACTAAAGTAAATTTAAGTTATGTCGTAAATAAGAGGTGAATAAAATTCTAACTTTTCGATAGTTTGGAATACGAATGCGTTCATTTAAAATTGAATCAGCAGACTTAGTTTTAATTTTTTTGAAAAGTTTGAAATAATATTTGTAAGCCATATATACTCCGAAACGTGCATCTCTTGGTAGTTTCAAAATCCCTTCGTATCCAGCGCGAAAATCCTTCTCAATATCTGCTTCAATTTCTTTTTTTACTGTTGCATTAAACTCCTGCATGTTAATTCCGGGAAAATAAGTTCTTCCCAATTCTTGAAAATCATCTTTTAAGTCACGCAAGAAATTTATTTTCTGAAAGGCAGAACCTAATTTCATTGCCGATGGCTTTAGTTTTTCGTATTCTTCTTCGTTTCCATTGACAAAAACCTTTAAGCACATCAAACCAACAACTTCCGCCGAGCCAAGAATATATTGCTCGTAGGTTGATTTGTCGTAGGCGTGTTTGTCCAAATCCATTTCCATGGAATTCAAGAAAGTTTCAATCAATTCTAATGGAATTTGGTACTTATTCACCGCCCATTGAAAACTATTTAAAATAGGATTTAAAGAAATTCCTTGAGCGATTGCTTTAAAAGTTTCTGTTTTGAATTCTGCTAATAACGTCTCTTTGTCAAAACCGTGGAATGAGTCCACAATTTCGTCTGCAAAACGTACGAATCCATAAATAGAATAGATTGGTTTATGTAAATCTTTTTGCAGAAAACTAATTCCTAACGAAAAGGAAGTACTGTATCGTTTGGTAGTCAACGCACTCATTTCCTGACTGATGTCGTCGAATAATTGTTTCATAGTTCCTAATTATTGATTATTAGTTTTCATAATTTCTTTGGCAACAACCTCACCCGAAATGATGGACGGGGGAACTCCAGGTCCAGGAACAGTTAACTGTCCAGTATAGTAGAAATTACTCAATTTTTTATTTTTTAATTGCGGTTTTAGCAAAGCAGTTTGTTTCAACGTATTCGCTAATCCATAAGCGTTTCCTTTGAACGCATGATAATCGTTTTTGAAATCCGTGATGCAAAAACTTCTTTTGTAAACTATATTTTCTTTGATGTCGTTACCTGTAATAATTTTAAGGCGTTCTAATAAAATATCAAAGTATTTTTCACGTGTTTCTTCGTCATCTTTCAAATTAGGAGCAATCGGAATTAAGAAAAACAAGTTCTCACTTCCTTCTGGCGCAACGCTAGGGTCTGTTAAGGAAGGTGCACTTAGATAAAACAAAGGTGCGGTTGGCCATTTTGGATCTTTATAAATCTCTTTCCCATGCTCAGCAAGTGATTCATCGAAAAATAAATTATGGTGTTGTAAGTTGCTTACTCGTTTATTAATTCCAACATAGAATAGCAAACAAGATGGCGCCATTGTTCTATTTTCCCAATATTTATCGGTGTAGTTTGCGCTTCCATTCAATAATTTAGAATCTGTGTGTTGGTAATCTGCACCTGAAATGAAAATATCGGATTCAAATTCGCCTTGATTTGTTATGGCAGCAATTGCTTTTCCATTCTCTATTTTGAATCCAGTAACTTCGTGGCTTGTTTTGATTTTCACTCCTTGTTCAACAGCGATTTTTTCAAATGCTTCGATGAATTTGTGCATTCCACCCATAGGATACCAGGTTCCGAGTGATATATCAGCATAATTCATCAAGGAATAAAGTGCAGGGGTTTCATTCGGCATTGCCCCGAGAAACAATACTGGAAATTCCAATAAAGATAAAATTTTGGGGTGTTTGAAATATTTCCGAATGTATTTTGAAAAAGACGAAAGTAAATGCATGGAAAACAATCCTTTCAGTATCCGCATATCTGCAAACTCTAGCACGCTTAGGCTTGGCTTGTGTACCAAATCATTCATTCCTACTTCGTATTTGTATTTAGCTTCTTTCAGGAATTGTTGAAGTTTTTTTGAACTGCCAGGCTCTAAAGATTCAAACCAAGCTTCAATTTCGGACATATTCGCAGGTACATCCGTATGAGAATGATCTTGCCAGTAAACACGGTAAGAAGGGTCTAGTCTTTTAAGTTCATAAAAGTCCGAAGCTTTATAGCCAAATTGATTGTAGAAACGCTCAAAAACGTCTGGCATCCAGTACCAGCTTGGACCCATGTCGAAAACAAATCCATCGGTAGAAAATTGTCTTGCTCTTCCGCCAATAGTTGGGTTTTTTTCAAGAATGGTGACTTCGTATCCAGCTTTTGCAAGAAAAGCGGCAGACGACAAGCTGGAGATTCCAGCACCAAGTATGGTAACTTTTTTGTTCATAAATTAATTTGCAGAAAAAGCGTAGTCTGGTAATAAATCCATCAATTTTTTGCGAGCGATGAAAATTCTACTTTTCACGGTTCCGATTGGAATATTTAGTTTTTCCGCTATTTCTTTGTATTTAAATCCTTTAAAGTGCATCTCGAAAGGTTCTTTGTAATCTTCTCCTAAGGTACTAATTTTACTGTTGATATCCTTTGCTGAAATGATTTCTAATGGCGTTTCTTGTTTACCAGGGGAGTTGGAAATTAGGAATAAATCTTTGGAACCGTCGAAAATGGTACGCGATTTAACATTTCTTCTATATTGGTTGATGAAAATGTTGCGCATGATTGTGAAAACCCATGCCTTGAAATTAGTTTGAGGGGTGTAATAACTTCTATAAGTTATTGCTTTTAACATTGTTTCTTGAGTCAAATCTCTTGCATCCTCTCGGTTGCGAGTAAAACTCATAGCGAATGATTGAAGATTGTTTTCGATCCCAATTAATGCTTCGTTGAATTCAATTGTTGACATACTCTGTATTTTTGTTTAACGTTTGAAGTGTAAAGTTAAACAAAACTTGTTTAAAGAATTCACAAAAAGATTAAACAAAACACAATTGAGTATGATTTTTCATGAATCCTTTGTGTGGTATGGAAAATAGAAAATAAAAAAATTGTTAATTGTTTTTTTGCAATCCTAACTTGTCCACAAATCGTTGAATTGAACCATTATTTGTTGCATGGAATTCTTGATTTCGTGCTTCGATTTTTAACGAGAATTATAGGGGATTTTATAAATATTAAAAATTCATTTCAGAATGGTAGAGAATTTTTATTTTGATTTTTCAGTCTTTGCGCTGAACACCTCTTTCAGGAATTCGTGATTTGATTTTTACCACGAATTAAACGAATTACACGAATTAAAGGGGATGTTTTAAATATTAAAAGTCATTTCGGAGTGGTGGGGAATTTTTGTTTTGATTTTTACCACGAATTAAAGGGAATTACACGACTTAAAGGGGATTATATGAATTACGCAAATTAAAGGGAATTATATGAATTAAACGAATTAAAGGGGGATATTATAAATACTAAAAGTCATTTCGGAGTGGTGGGGAATTTTTGTTTTGACTTTTACCACCAATTACACGAATTACACGAATTAAAGGGGATTAAACGAATTACACGAATTAAATGGAATTATATGAATTACACAAATTAAGGGGAGAAATGATAGTTAGTTTTTTGTGAATTGTTGGAGTCGCAGATGGCTAGTTCAATTTCCGTGACAAATCAAAAAAAATCTTGCAAATAAACTTTATCGACTCTTTTCAAGTGTGGATTTTACAATTGACTTGAAGTATTGTGTAATAGTCAAACCGTGTAATTGCCTCAAATTTGCACAGATAAAGTTTGAAAATTATTTCCAAATAGTCAGGCTGTTTCATCTTCCAGAAATTGAGTAACCATGAATAATAAAAATTTAAAAATTAGAATGAACGAGGAATGGGAAGTTACAAAAATGAAGCTCCAACAAAAATTTGCTAAAATAACTGACTCAGACGTATTCTTATCCAAAAGTAATCCAGACATATTAAGCAGATTAGCAAAAGTGCTGGGAAAATCAAAAGAAGAGATTCAAAAAATAATCTCAGAAATTTAAACTTATAAAAATGAACAAATTAACCAACCTAATTTTTGTATTTCTATCAGTTACAGTTTTAAGCGCTTGTGCGAGTGGTTCAAAAATGAAAAACCGACATTACCAACAATGGAGTGATCTTTCAGAAGAAAAACAAGGGATAGAAAAAAAGTCTGCTGATAAGACAATCGTATTTATCGAACCTTCAACCAATTCCGAAAATAAAATTTTGAATGAATCGGTGAGTATTCATTCAATAGTATCGAATCAAAATACCGAACAAAAACAGTTCAGCACAGAACAAAGTCAAGCAGAGGCGAATCTCCAAAATCCAGCGCTTGAAAGTCAATCACCTTACACCGTCAATCCGTCGAAATTCAACTTAAAAAAACAATTTAAAAGTAGTCTAAAGTTGAGTCCAATGCCAGTTAGCGGAGACTTAAGCCTATTGTGGGTCATAGTTATCATTTTAATTGTCCTTTGGGCTTTAGGTCTTTTAGTGGGAGATTTCGGTGGTCTGATACATTTATTGCTTTTGATTGCACTCATATTATTTATACTTTGGTTATTGCGAATTATTTAAAAGAATCTATTATGGAAACTACAAACTATTTAGGTATTTGGATGGATCACTCAAGTGCGAATTGCATGCTTCTTACTGGCGTGAGGTTAACAACTACGGAAATTTCATCTGAATTCACGCATGAGGAACGCGAAGAGAGTAGAACACATGGTGAAAAAAAAATGCATAATAAAGAACAACACATGACTGCTAAATTTTTCAAGGAAATCAGTAACGAAATTCTCAAAGCGGATGAAGTTTTACTTTTCGGGCCGACAGATGCTAAACTAGAGCTTTGGAATGTATTAAAGCTAGACCATCATTTTGATAATAAGAAAATTGCAGCTGAAATATGCGTGAATTTCAATGGAAACCAACAACTTTCGTTTTTCAAAGATTACTTTGAACTAGGGTAGGGTCAAATGTCAAATCAATTATAACAATCAAATGCCTCGTGAATTTCATGAGGCATTTTTTTTGGGAAAAAGATTGGGTTTTCATCTAAAGAAAACGGATACCCAAAATCTATTTTGTTCCTTTGGATAAACAACTAAAAATAATTGTAATATCTAAATGTATCAAGCCTCTCTGAAATGGCTATTTTAGTGCGAGTCACTATTTTACTTTTTCTTTTAACGTAACAATTTATTTTTTGTCGTTTTCACTGTTCTCATTTTAAGGTTTGTTCTATTCTTCAAAAATGATTAATCCTTTTATTTTAAGAAATCGTGCTGATAAGCATTTTAAATTACTTTTACAGAATGAAACCTAATCTTTACAATCTCCACACAGAACTTAGGTTTAAAACGAGCCGTAGCGGTGGAAGTGGAGGTCAAAATGTGAATAAAGTTTCTACAAAAGTCTTGTTGGAGTTTGCTGTTTTGGAGTCGAAATTTTTAGACGAAGACCAAAGAATTGTAATTCAAACAAAACTGCATAATAAGGTTAATTTGGAAGGTGTTTTGCAAGTGGTGTCGCAAACAGAGCGAACTCAGTTGAAGAATAAGAAAGTAGCGTTAGAAAAGTTTAACTTGTTGATTACGAATTGTTTTCTGGTAAGAAAAGAGCGCAAAGCTACGAAGGTCCCTAATTCAGTTAAAGAGAAGAGATTAAGCGATAAACGGATTAAATCTGAATTAAAGAAATGGCGTCAAGGGAAAGATTAGCGCTATCCTTTCAAAAAATCTAACATAAAAAAAACGAACATTTTTTCAAATGTTCGTTTCTGTAAAATTGAATTAAATCACTTTTTGATGATGAATTCTGTTCTTCTGTTTTTGCGATGTTCCTCTTCCGAGCAAGCAGAAATAACACTTCCTTCACAAGCACAAGCGTTAGCTAATTTTGATTCGCCATAGCCGTTTCCATAGATACGTTGTGGGGTCGTGATGCGTTTTTGGATGTATTCAATACAAGTTTTAGCGCGTAATTGAGACAAAGAAGCATTGTACGTTACAGATCCCCGGCAGTCTGTGTAAGAGGCTAATTCAATCTCTAAATTCGGAAATTTATTCATGATTTTAACAATTTGGTTCAATTCAACCGCAGCTTCGTTGGTTATGTAAACTTTATCAAAAACATAATAAATTGGTTTCAATATCATAGTTTTACCAACTGCTTCGTTTTGATTTAAAACATCTTTTGGATCTACATTTTTCGTTGTATCTTCCACAATCGCATCAATAACTTCCGTTACAATTACTGTTGCAATATCCTTTTGAACAAGAATAATGTCAGCGACGATTTTCCCTTCTAGGCCAAAAGAAGAAACTTTTGACTGCCCTTCAGAAAATTGGCTTTTACGACCTTTTAATACGAAATTTTTATCATTTTCAATCGCAAATACAAAAGCTCCAGTTGCATCTGAGAATAAAGAATCAATTCCTTTTCCAGTTTCGTCAGTTAATACAACAAAAGTCTCGCCTATGAATTCTCCTTGTGTATTCATTGTAATCCCGATAACTTGTTTTTCCAAAATTGCGTCTTTCATCATTGAAAACGAATAAATGTCTGAACTACCTTTTCCGTTGAAACGATTGGATGATAAATAACCTGCTTTCGTTGTAGGATTGACAATGTAAGCGAAGTCGTTTTCTTGTGTATTAAAAGGACTTCCAATATTTTTTGCGATACCAAATTGATCGTTCATTTTGTAAGCATTTAAAATATCTAAGCCTCCCAAACCAAAGTGACCATCGGAAGCAAAGAAAAGTAAGTCGTTACTTTCTTCAAAAAACGCAAACATTTCGTCACTTTCTGTATTGATTTTATCACCTAAATTAACAGGCGTTGTCCAGTCGTTTGTACCACTTAAAGTTGTGACATACAAATCTGTTCCTCCAAAACCACCAGGCATATCACTTGTGAAATACATCGTTTTTCCGTCCGCAGATAAATGTGGTTGACCCGTAGAAAAATCAACGTTATTGTATTTAAATGCTACTGGTTTTGTCCATTTTCCATTTTTAAAATTAGATGTAAAAATCTGCAATTCAACGATTTTATCAGTCGATTTATCTTTTCGGTTGTTAGTTGTGAAAGCCATCATTGTTCCGTCAGCATTGAAACTTGCAGGGCCGTCGTGCATTTTGCTATTCAACTTTTTGTCTAAGAATTTAATATTCTTTAAATCACCATTTTCAACTGTTGCCTGATAGATGCTTGAGTAAGGAAGTCCCGTCCAATTATCTGTTCTTTTAACTAGTTTCACAGGTTCTTTAGTTGAAGTGAAAACAATTCCATCTTTGAAAAAAGAAGTTCCGTAGTCTTGTGAATCAGTATTCATTTCTAGACTTTTAACCTTGTGTGTTTTACTGTCCTTACATAGTTTTTCATAGTCAGGACTGTTGGCAACGTAGCTCTTTCCTCTTAAATCTGTTGGTGCAACGGACACGAATTTATTCATCCATAATGTGTAATCTTCATCGCGACTTGCGCTTTTAAGAACCATTGCATAGCAGAAATAATCTTCTGTGATCACAGCGCTCTGGTCGTTTACTAGGTATGAATAACCGATTTCAGCATCTTTAAAATTTCCCATTTTCGAGTGACATTCAGCTAATCTTCTTCGAGCTGGAACGCTTAACGTTTTTGAGCTATTGTAAGCAGCAACTGCTTCATCATAATTGTAAAGAAAATAATGTTTGTCACCTTTTTTTTTTTTGCTTGTAATCTCTTGCGAGAAACTGGTAGATATGCCTATCATTAAGGCAAATCCAATAAATATATTTTTCATTTGTTTGGGTTTAGGTTGAAATTAAAAGTAGCGTGGGGAATGAATTTGTTTCTTTCCTTTGAAGATGAAATCATATCTTAAAACAATTTCGTGACTTCCTTGATTGTACTTGTTTGAACGTAAACCAAACGACCAATCATACGAGTATCCAATGTGAAATTGATCCGTAATATCAAATCCAACTAATGCACCTACAGCGTCGCTTGTTCTATACATTAAGCCCAAAAGTAATCGTTGGTGAATGATAAAAGAACCTGTAACGTCCGCCTGAGCTGGAGCATTTGCGGTTACTTTCACCAAGGTTGTAGGTTTGAAAGCCAAATTCGGACTTAAGTTAAAAACTGCTCCTGCTATCAAAAAATAATGGCGCTGCGATTTACCGATTAGAGTAGTGCCATTTGTTTAATTGATAGTTGAGTATTGATTTTGAATTAAGTTGGGTGTAGAAACGCCAATATAGAAGCGTTCGCGAGAATAGTAAGCTCCAAAGCCAAAGTTAGGTGTCACCCTGTTTGTTAAGTTGGTTTGAAAAGTAGGATCATTTTGTTGGTCTAAACTTAAACTATTCAAATCTGCTTGCAGAATATTCACTCCTCCGCTAAGTCCTAAAGATAATTTTGACTTTCTATTCAATTGCATAATGTATGCAAATTGTCCAGCCAGTGAAGTGTTGTTTACTGGTCCAATTTTATCGTTTACAACTGTCAATCCCAAGCCAATATTTTTATTGGCTATGGGTGAATGCATCGTAATCGTTTGTGTTGTTGGAGAACCATCAAATCCTACCCACTGAGAACGATGCAATGCAGTTATTGACAGCGCATCTCGACTTCCTGCATAAGCAGGATTTATCGAGAGTGTATTATACATGTAGTGCGTAAACATTGGATCTTGTTGAGCGTTAGCATTCAATGCTAATCCTCCAAGAAACAAGGTGCCGAATATATTTTTTATTGATTTCATTTCTTTTGTTTTTAATTTTTAAAATATTTTGCTTATCTCGTTAAATAGATTGTTCCTTTCAAAATCTCAGAACCATCTCCTAAATCAAGAACATAGAAGTAAGTGCCAACTGGGAGTACTTCATTTCCTAAAGTTAAAGCAGCAGTTGATTTTCCGTCCCAAGTATTGGTGTAAGGTTCAGCATCAAATACTTTTGTTCCCCAACGATTAAAGATTGTAATGTTGTTAGTTGGATAATTTAAGATACCACGAATAACAAACAAATCATTGATTCCGTCTCCATTAGGTGAAAAGCCATCTGGAATATGGAAATCTGTTGGAGTTAAAACAACCGTTGATGTGTTATTTTCTGTTTCTAAGTCAGGCTCGTTCGCACTAATAATTGCTGTATTTACATAAGTTCCGCCCGTAATAACAGCTGCTGTGATGGTCATCGTTTCCGATTGTCCACTTGCTAAGTTTCCGATTGTCCATGTGCCTGTTGCGTTGTTAAACGTTCCAGTTGTTGTGGTAGAAGAAACGTAAGAAAAACCACTTTGAAGTGTTTCGTCAACTTCTACCCCCGTTGCGTTTTGTGTACTATTGTTTGTAACAACAATTGTGAATTGAACGGTTGTACCAACTGAAGGAGTTAAACTTGAGCTTGTTTTAACAACACCTAAATCAATGCTACACGTATTTACAACAAGTGTTACGAAATTAGAAGTGTCATTCAACGAACAAGTTCCAGTAACAATCACATTATAATTAGTTGCAGCATCTAAAACAGTTGCGTTCGTAATTGTTAAAGTTGCATTTGTTGCTCCAGCGATATTTACACTTCCTTTTCTCCATTGGTAAGAGATAATCGTTCCATTTGAAACAACAGTAAAGGATACATTGTCACCAGCACAAATTGTTTGATTTGTTGGTTGCGTTGTGATAGTTGGTGCAGTCGTTAAAGTTAAAGAAACTAGATTTGAAGTTACAGCAGGCAAACAAGATCCAGTTACAACTACATTGTAATTAGTTGCCTCATCTAAAGCAGTTGCATTTGTAATTGTCAGTGTGGCAGCTGTTTCTCCAGCGATAT
>Ga0105050_10009309_pt1 | contig 11043 bp, 8 predicted proteins | sample FRY01_FD_78088 | JGI IMG/M metagenome (GOLD analysis project Ga0105050, IMG submission 78088) | Freshwater microbial communities from Lake Fryxell liftoff mats and glacier meltwater in Antarctica - FRY-01 | ecosystem: Environmental > Aquatic > Freshwater > Ice > Glacier meltwater ... | reverse complement strand
TCCTGACTGTAACCGAGCATACGCGACAGGGTACCCAACAGACTGCCGGCTCGATTCAGGAGCTCGCCATGCTGGCCGAAGAACTCAAGCGTGGCGTTGCACGCTTTCGCATCGCAAGCTGACATCCGTCACAATATAGAGCAGCGCCACCGATGACACTCAATCCCCTTGCGCCCATTGCCGCTGGCCGCGTGCCGGCGCACGTCCTGCCCGTTATAGTCGAAGTGCGCGGCACAGTGCAGCGCATCAGTGCGCTGATCACGCGCGCACTTCATACTGAGTCTGATGCAGCCGCCAGCCTTGAGCACATCCGGCTCGTCATGACCTTGCTGGATCAGACCAGTGCTGCGTTAGATTTTGCCGGGCTCGACGATGTGGCCGCGCTGCCGCAATTAATGCGCCGCGCATTGTTGCCGGTTGCCACAGCAACGGTCTCGCTGTCGCCGGCCCTGGCACTTGCCCTGAGTCGCAGCCTGTCCGCATTGCGTTGCCATTTCAATGCGTATGCCACGGTTGCAGCGCATACGCTGCCGGCTTTGCGTCTGTATCCGGCGTATCGCGATCTGGCGATACTGGCTGGTGAAAGCAAGGTGGGCACTCAGGGGGAAGCTCAGGGAGAAACTGAAGTATCACCCGCCGCCTTACTCTTGTTACAGATCGACACCACAGTGTTGATCGATATGAAGCCATACCAGCAAGCGCCTGATGACAACCAACGTCAGCAATTTGAAGTCGCACTGCTTCATTATTTGCGCGCACAGTCCCGGCATGCGCAGCAGAGTGCCGCTGCCAGAATGGCTGCCGTAATGGGTGGCATCGCAGCCAGACAGACGGATGTCAACACCCAGACAGGCTGGCAAGTACTCGTGGCGTTTGCCGAGCTCGCAGAACGAGATGCATCGGTAGACATCGCAGCTGCGAAAAAAATATTTTCCTGCGCCGGGCGGCTGATTCGTCATCTTGGGTATACCGAAGTCGGTAAGCCGCCGCCAATGCTGGTGCGCGAGGCCCTCGTCGCCATGGCTCGCACTAAAACTTTGCCCCCCCTGGCTCGGCAAATCAAGTTGCGGTTCAGGTTAGCGCAGCAAATGCTGCTCGACTTCGATGTCGATTACTACGGTCTTTCCCGCCACACTGCGCTCGCCGCTTTATGCACAGCGCTTGATGGCAGCAAGCGCGCACTGGATGCCGCCGCCGCCGATTCCGCCATGCTGCCCGCACTGGTGCCGCAGTTACAGGCACTCGCTACGGCTGCCGCCGGCATGTCCCCCTTTGTCGCCGTATCCGCTGTGCTGCAAAGGGTAGCCGAAAGGCTGGCCGGGAAAAATTTATCTCAGCATACGGCATTGCAGCTCGCCGTTTGCCTACTGCACATTGAGCAGTTTGTCACTGAACCTGATGACCTGGTCGGGGTGCTCACCTGGGCGCCGGGTATCCTCAATGATCTGCTGTCGTCATTAAATAAGCTGGCGTATCAACCAGGCGCTCACCAAGTCGCTCTGCAAGAGAGCGCCTGCGATGACTTAGCGCGGCAAGACTTTACCCCGCCAGTTGACCCGTCTTCGCCTGGGCCGGCTTTGTCCGGTGCTAGCGGGGTGCAGTGGCGATCTGCAGTCGTCGCGCTAAAAGCGACGCTCATTCATACGCTGGCATCGGTCGAGAGTCGGCTGGACGATGAAATAAACGGCGCCGGTGGCGGCACGGGTGCGGGTCTTGCAGAAGCGATGCCGGCGCTCAATCGCTGGCTGATGCAATTATCTTCGGCACTGCTGATACTGGGTGAGCATGACGCTGCAGCTTGCGCCATGCAGCTGCGCGACATGCTGGTGCAGCGGGGGGAGCATCAGGGCGCAATCGATCCTGACCGTGTTGCAGACCAGGGCGCGGCGGTGGCAAGCCAATTCGTACAGCTGAGCACCCTGATTGAGGCCATCACCTGCGCGCCATCCGGTGACCACGGTCAGGCTATTAGTCGTTCTCATCGTCATTCCATCCTTCAGCGTATTCCCATGCAGCGCCAGCCCGTCAGCGCCGAGCTGGCTGCCGCCATGCCTCGCGCTCAAGAAGCGCTACCGCAGCCAGCGCCTGGCTGGCTAGCCGAGTCGGGCCGGATTGTGCCATCCTCATCCTTGCCTGACAGCGATGGTGAGGACAGCGCCCCGACCAGTTCGCCCCTGCTGGCGATCTACCTCGATGAGGCGCAACAGCTCATCGTGCAGCTTGATTGCTTACTTGGCTGCTGGTTAGATGCCCCGCAAACTCCATTGTCCACTGCCGCGATACACGCCGCTCACTCACTCGCTGGCAGCTCTGCCACGGTCGGCGCACAGTCACTGCATGAACTTGCCGCTGCGCTTGAAGATATCCTGCAGGTGTTGGCTGACACGGGGGAAGCTGCACCCGATGCGCTGCGGCCGCTCTTGCCAGAAATTATCGATACCCTGAAAATAATGCTGACCCAATTGGCGCAGCAAGAGACACCACAGCCCCAAAGTCAACTGGCAGACAAACTTGCTGCACTCAAAACAGCAATCCAGCCGACAGTCAGCCACACTTGCGCTCGCGGTGCAGCAGACACTGGTGTTAAGCCCGTTGCGTCAATATCCTGTGCGGAGTGGCTGCCGCATCAGTCTGCCGTGCAAGCCCCACCGCCTTCAACAGCAACGGAGCAAGACGCTGGGTCTGACGCGGCAGTAGATGCTACCGAAGTTACGGTCGCAGAAATTGATGCCACAGAAGTCGATGCCACAGAGGTCGATGCCACAGAGGTCGATGCCGAACTACGGTCGATTTTTATTGACGAAGCAGCAGACCTTTTGCCGCAACTGGGCCAACAGCTTCGCGCCTGGGAGAAGACGCCTGCCGACACATCGCTCGCATCTGGTTTACTGCGTATCTTGCATACCCTAAAGGGCAGCGCACGTATGGCAGGTGCCCTCGATCTCGGTCGCCGCCTGCACGAACTCGAACATGCCGTCAATGGTCTGGTCCATGTCGATGTCATTGCAGTCAAAGCGATTGCGTCGCTACTCACCGATCTCGATGGCATCATGCATGCCTACTTCACGCTGGCACAAACCGGTGTGCCCGATGATGCCGCTGCAAGTGCCAACGACAGGCGTGCCGACACGCTGACGCCAGCGCCGCTGCCGGCAGACGGCGTCACCACCTTGCCGGTGGTGGCGCCGGTCATGGTTGCCGCGGGTAAGCCGATATCGCCAACGCTGCAATTGCGCGTGCGCGCCGATCTGCTCGACCGCATCAGCAGCGAAGCGGCCGAGCTGGTGGTGGGTAGCGCCCGACTTGCCAGTGAATTACAGCAGCAACGTCAGGCCATGGCCGAGCTAACGGCCAACATGGGTCGATTGCGCAGCCAGCTACGTGAACTGGATATCGAGGCAGAAACCAGTATGGCTTCCCAGCTGGCACCGGCCGCGGTAAGGGAGTTCGATCCACTGGAATTTGATCGCTTTACGCGTTTGCAAGAGCTTAGTCGCATGATGACGGAGAGCATGGCCGACGTGCTCAGTCTGCAACGCAGCTGCGTCATGCGCGCGCTTTACAAACCGACTTTCGGCGGGTGCGCGTAGTCCCCTTCATCACTACGGCTGAGCGGTTGCATCATCTGGTGCGTCAGGTCGCGCGGGACCTTGATCGTCAGGTTCGCCTTGAGATTACGGGTGGTGAGCTGGAACTGGACCGGGGCATACTCGAAAAAATCAGCGCGCCCCTTGAACACCTGTTGCGCAATGCCGTTGTGCACGGCATCGAAGTACCAGCACAGCGGCGTGCTGCGGGTAAAGCCGAGCAGGGTTGTGTACAGATCGCCCTCTCGCAGCAAGGCAACGATGTCGTCTTGCAGTTCACCGACGATGGCCGCGGTCTGGATCTTGCCCGTATTCGCGAGCAGGCAATTCTTGCCGGGCACTTTGCCAGCGATGCCCGGACCACCGATGCCGAGCTGGTTGAATGCATTTTTGCGCCTGGCTTATCGACAGCCAGTGAAGTCACGCCACTCGCCGGACGCGGCATCGGCATGGATGTCGTGCGCGCCACTGTACTAGCCCAGGGCGGCGCCTTAACGGTGCGCAGTCAAGACGGCAAGGGCACCTGCTTTACCATCGTGCTACCGCTCACACTCGCTACGATACAAGTCGTGCTCGCGCGTGTCGGTACGCGCCAGATTGCGTTGCAGGCTTCGCAGGTACAGCAAGTGTTGCAACTCTCCCCCGGCCAGGCCAGTGCGGCCCGGGCGGCCGGCACTCTGGTCTGGCGCGAACAGCCAGTGCGTCTCTACCGGCTTCTAGCGATGCTTGAGCCGGGTCCCATTACGCCGGCCCGGCCCGATTTGCCAGGCATCGTGGTCATCTTGCGCCAGCTTGATCACCTGATCGCGCTCGAGCTTGACGTCGTTACCGGTAACCGGGAAATCGTCGTCAAGAGCCTGGGGACGCAATTAGCCAGCGTGCCCGGCATTGCAGGCGCCACCATGCTGGCAGATGCCAGCATTGTCCTCATCTTGAATCCCTTTGCTCTGCTAGCTTGTGGCCGCGCAGAAAGCCACGGTGAGGTGCCCGGCCCTGCATCTGCCTCTGAGGCAGCGGCCGAAGGATTGCCAGCGGCCGCCATGGTCATGGTGGTGGATGATTCACTGACCATGCGACGTGTCAGCCAGCGTGTCTTAGAGCGCCACGGCTATGCCACGACGCTGGCGCGCGACGGCCTGGATGCGCTCGAAAAACTGCAGACCATGCCGCCGCCGGCGGCCATCTTGCTCGATATAGAAATGCCACGCTTGGACGGTTTTGATTTACTGCGTACGCTGCGCCAGGACCCGCGCCTGCGCGCCGTGCCCGTCGTCATGATCACCTCGCGCACTGCAGCCCGTCACCGTGACCACGCCATGCAGCTCGGTGCCAACGCTTATCTTGGCAAGCCTTACCAGGAAAACGGTTTGCTGGAAGTACTGGCGCGGCTTTGTACGCCTGAACAAAGGGATAGCACGTGTACGCCAGAAATCTTTCTCGATGCTTGATAAACACGATGCCGTCATGCCATGCATCACGTTGCTCTGCGTTGCAGCAGTGCGCCATTCAGTGGGCCATGGTCAGATCTTGCCTTGCATGGACTTTAAGGTAGAGGAGAAATCAGGATGAAAAATGAATGGTTCACGAACCACAGAACAACCAGCATCACTCGTCCGCATGATCATATCGCGCTCGTCTTGCAAGGGGGGGGTGCCTTGGGTGCGTATCAGGCCGGTGCCTACCAGGAATTATTTAAAACGCCCTATCAGCCAGACTGGATCGCCGGTGTCTCCATTGGTGCCATCAACGCCGCGCTCATCGCCGGTAATACGCCGCAACACCGCATGGAGCGTCTCGCGGAATTCTGGCATCTGGTGTCGTCGGGTCTGGTCTTTCTGGCCGATGCGATGACTGTGTCACCCTGGCTCAAGACCGTATCCGAAATGACGGAGCCCCGCAGCGCGTTCAATCAATTCAGCGCGTGGCGGTCGGCCCTGATGGGTATTCCCGGATTTTGCATACCGCGCATTTCCCCACCGGCTTTGCAGCCAGAGGGCTCAGACGCGGCGTTAAGTATTTATGACATCGAGCCTTTGCGCAGCACACTAGAGCGACTGATTGACTTTGACCTGATCAATTCGCGCAAGGTGCGCCTGTCGCTCGGCGCGGTGAATGTCCGCACCGGCAATTCGGAATATTTTGATAATTTTGACCGGCGGATCGGCCCTGAGCACGTCATGGCAAGCGGCGCGCTGCCGCCTTCTTTTCCCCCCGTCATCATCGATGGCGAAGCCTATTGGGATGGTGGTGTCTTGTCCAACACGCCGCTCCAATACGTACTCGACAAGCGCAAATCAGCCAGCATGCTGATTTTTCAGGTCGATTTATTTAATGCGCGCGGCGAATTGCCGACCAATCTTGAAGGCGTCTTGCAGCGTCAGAAAGACATCATGTACTCAAGTCGCACCCGCTTTAACAGTAACATGCTGGCCGAGATTACCAACACCCGTAAGGCCATCCGCGATCTGCTTGCCAAGCTGCCCGAAGAATTGCAGGATGATGATGAAGTCCTCCACTTGGCCGAAGTCGTGCGCAGTGCACCGATTGACCTCGTTCACCTCATTTACCGGCAGGGTAAATACGAGCGGGGATCTAAAGACTATGAGTTTTCGCGCATCTCCATCCTCGAGCGCTGGGAGGCCGGGCGGCGTGATTTGCTCGACACGCTGGTGCATCCGGAATGGCTCAAATGTACTGGCAAAGAAAAAGGCGCGATGCAATATGACCTCACCCATCACACCCGTCCGTTGCGTGAGGCTGAGCAGGAAGTCAGCGAGGCCATCCCGCTGCCAGGCAATTAGGTCCCTGGCACCATTACATTGTGCATCCGATGCCAGAGCGACATGCAGCGCCCTGTTGCAGAGCAGTAGTCAGAAAAGGGAAGCACCTTTCGTGTGCGACGAAAGACGCGGGATCCCAGCCTGCGCTGGGCTGACGTTGGGGAAGCGATTCTGTTACCGACCGTCATTTTGGCGCGGGCTGGGAGGCGGCATCTTCAGTATGCAGTCTGAACAGGTTTTTCCCGGACGCCTGGGCGTCTATCTGGCTACCGAGCCACCGAGCCACCGAGCAATGAAGAGTTCATTCCGGTTTTTTTACTACCGCATAGCGCGCCAGCGTCTTCTTGCGCGCCGCATCATGCGCCACGATGGGCGGTGGATAATCGCGGCCCAGCGTCACGCCTGCCATCTCCAGACTCAGGGCGCTTTGCAGCCACGGTGCATGAATCTGCTTGGAGTTTAATGCGGACAATTGCGGCAGATAACGTTTGATGAATTTGCCATCGGCATCAAATTTTTCAGATTGCGTCACCGGATTAAAAATCCGGAAGTAGGGCTGCGCATCGCAACCCGATGAGGCCGCCCACTGCCAGCCGCCATTGTTGGCGGCCAGATCAAAATCATTTAAATGCTGGGCAAAATAGGCCTCACCCCGCCGCCAGTCCAGCCCCAGATCCTTGATCAAAAAACACGCTGTCACCATGCGCAGGCGGTTATGCATATAGCCAGTCTGATTGAGCTGCAGCATGGCCGCGTCTACCAGCGGATAGCCAGTGCGCCCCGTACACCACGCAGCAAAATGCGCATCAGCTTCTGGCCCTTCTTCCCACTCGATACGGTCATAGTCCGGCTTGAAAGCGCGGCGTGCCACATGCGGGTGGTGATGCAAAATCATGAAATAAAAATCACGCCACACCAATTCAGAAAGCCACACCGGCGTCCCTTCGCCGCCGGTGCCGGCGGCCATCGCTTGCATGGCATGCCGCGCCAGCGCACGAATCGACACGGTGCCAAAGCGCAGATGTACAGACAAATAAGATGGCCCTTTTACTGCCGGAAAATTACGCGTTGCATCATAGCGGCCCATGCGCGGGATAAAGTTGTCCAGCAAGGTCTGGCCGCCCTGCATGCCGGTCGGTATATTGAGCGCGGCCAGATCGCAATCTGCAAAACCCATCGCGCTTAAAGCGGGCAGCGGCTGGGCATGCGCAGCAGACGCCGCGAGTTTGCCCGGCTGCGCCTCCGTATCAAAGGGGCTGAGTAAGGCCACATTCAAGCCGCCGCTCTCGGTCTGAAATTTTTTCAGCCACGCATTTTTATATGGGGTAAAAACCGAGAAAGGTTTGGCCGACAGCGACAACACCTCATCCTTCTCGAAAATCACCTGATCTTTAAATCGCAACAGCGAGCGGCCTGTCGCCTTTAACGCCGCCGTCACCGCCGCGTCGCGCCGGACTGCTGCCGGCTCATAATCTTCATTCACAAAAATCGCCTCCACGCCGAGCTCTGCCGCCAGCGCCGGAATGGCTGTTGCCGCTTGTGCATGACGCACAATCAACGCGCCTCCCTGCTCACGCAACGCGGCATCGAGTTCAATGAGGCTGGCGTGAATAAAGGCCACGCGGCGGTCTTGCTGCTGGCCTAGTGCCAACAACGGCGCCAGAATATCTTTGTCAAAAATGAAAGCGCAGTAGACAAGGCGACTTGTTTTGCGCGCTGCATGCAAAGCGGCGTGATCAAAAGCACGCAGGTCGCGGCGGAACCACACCAAAGATTTGTCGAGCTTGGACATTGAAATAGGTGAGCAGTAGAAATACATAAACCCGCAGTGTAGCGCTTTCATGCCAGACCCCGGCGGCAGGTGCAAGGTGACCGCAAAGAAGGCCGCATAGCGATTCCGGGCCTGCTGCCAAAGCTGATAAAATGCGGCCTATGGCTAAGCAAGGTAAGACCCCCACCAACCGCTCTTCCTCCGCGCCTGTTCAGGCAGCGGAGAACAAGAATTCTTCTCGTATTTTCGCAGAGAGTTTCGCTTCCCCCTTGCAACTGACCGATCATTTTCTGATCGCCATGCCGTCCATGCAAGACCCGGTATTTGGCGGCACCGTCATCTACGTGTGCGAGCACCATGTTGGCGGTGCTTTAGGCGTCATCATCAACAAGCCCACTGACATGACCATGGACGTGCTCTTTGAGCGGCTTGATTTGCAGCTTGAGATTCATCCTCACGTCGGTGCCATGCCCGATGCACCTGTCATGTTTGGGGGGCCGGTGCAGGTCGAGCGCGGTTTTGTCCTGCATGCGCCAGCGGCGTCCTATACGTCGTCACTGACGGTCTCCGATGAAGTCGTGCTGACCACGTCGCGCGATGTGCTCGAAGCCGTCGCTGATGGTCAGGGCCCGGGTCGCTTGCTCATTACGCTGGGCTGTGCCGGCTGGGGCGCTGGTCAACTCGAAGAAGAAATCCTGCGCAATGGCTGGCTGACGGTTCGCGCCAGCCCCGACCTCCTGTTCGATACGCCGGTTGCAGCGCGTTTTAATGCGGCCATGGCCTTGCTTGGTATTGACCCCGCCATGCTCTCCGGCGAAGCCGGGCATGCCTGAGTGCGGCGCGGGGGGTTCCCCGTGAGCACCATCCTGGCTTTTGATTTTGGTTTGAAGCGCATTGGCGTGGCCGTCGGTAATACCATTCTGAAGCAGGCCCAGCCGCTCACCATCATCACCGCAGCCACCAATGACGATAAATTCCGCGCCATCAAAGTCTTGTTTGATGACTGGCAGCCGAGCCTGGCTGTGGTCGGCCTGCCTTTGCATCCTGATGGCGCCGGGCACGACATGACGGTGCGCTGCCGGCGTTTTGCCAACCAGCTGCATGGCCGCTTTGGCGTGGTCGCCAGGCTGGTTGACGAGCGCTACTCGTCCGCCGTGCTGACCCAGGCGCGCGGTGAATTGATCGATGCGCAAGCCGCTGCCATAATCCTGCAACAATACTTCGATGACCATGACCGATCCTAAACCCGATGCCGAGGCGCTCTACGCGCAGCTGGCGCAACAAGTACAGGCGGGCCTCGCCGGCACCGCAAAGCTTGCTATCGTTGGCATCTACTCAGGCGGGGCGTGGCTGGCCGACCGGCTGGCCGCACTGATGGGCGTGACCGACATTGGCTATATCGATGTCTCGTTTTATCGGGATGACTACGCGAAAAAAGGTCTGCACGCCGAGGTCAAACCCAGCCGGGTTCCCTTTGATGTACAGGGCGCGACCATTTTGCTGGTCGATGATGTGCTCTACACCGGTCGTACCACGCGCGCGGCCATCAACACCTTGTTCGACTACGGGCGACCCGCCAAAATCATGCTGGCGGCCCTGGTGGACCGTGGTGGTCGCCAGCTTCCTGTCGCCGCCGACTTCGTCGCCTGCGATATCGCATTGCCACCAAACCAGCAGCTGGTCTTGCACAGGGCCGACGACGGCCGCCTTTCCCTGACGGTAGACCATGCTTAATCCTCAACTGAACAAACACGGCGAACTGCAGCATCTGCTCACCATCGACGGACTGCCGCGCGCCATCGTCACGCGCATCCTTGATACCGCATCGTCCTTTGTCGGCGTCAGCGACCGCGAAGTCAAAAAAGTCCCGCTCATGCGCGGCAAAAGCGTCTTCAATCTGTTTTTTGAAAACTCGACCCGCACCCGCACCACCTTCGAAATTGCGTCCAAGCGCCTGTCAGCTGACGTCATCAACCTCAACATTTCGGCCTCCTCGGCCAGCAAAGGCGAGTCGCTGCTAGACACCATCGATAACCTCGCCGCCATGCATGCCGACATGTTCGTCGTGCGGCATGCGCAGTCTGGCGCGCCCTACCTGATTGCCAAACACCTGATTGACACCCGGCAGTCGCATGTCCATGTCGTTAACGCCGGCGACGGCCGTCATGCCCATCCGACCCAGGGCCTGCTGGACATGTACACCATCCGGCACTACAAAAAAGATTTCAGCAACCTGACGGTGGCCGTTGTAGGTGACATCCTCCACAGCCGTGTCGCCCGCTCCGACATTCATGGCTTAACCACACTGGGCGTGCCCGAAGTGCGCGCCATCGGCCCGCGCACCTTGCTGCCAAGTGGCCTTGAACACATGGGCGTGCGCGTCTTTACCGACATGAACGAAGGCTTGAAAGGCGTTGACGTCATCATCATGCTGCGCCTGCAAAACGAGCGCATGAGCGGCGCCCTGCTGCCGTCAGCGCAAGAGTATTTCAAGAGCTACGGCTTAACGCCCGAGCGGCTGGCGCTGGCCAAGCCCGACGCCATCGTCATGCACCCGGGGCCGATGAACCGCGGTGTCGAAATTGATTCCGCCGTCGCTGACGGTGCGCAGGCAGTCATCCTGCCGCAAGTCACCTTTGGTATTGCCGTGCGTATGGCTGTCATGAGCATGCTGGCTGGCAGTTGATGAACACAGACAAAGTAAACGGGCAGGGACAAAGCCGACACATGCGACTCCACATAAAAAATGGCCGGCTGATTGATCCGGCTCACCAGATCGACGCGCAGCAAGACGTATTCATAGCTGAGAGCAAAGTGCTGGCCATAGGCACGATGCCCGACAACTTTGTCGCTGACCAGATCATCGACGCTACTGGCTTCGTCGTGGCCCCCGGCCTGATCGATT
>Ga0105050_10009308_pt1 | contig 11043 bp, 11 predicted proteins | sample FRY01_FD_78088 | JGI IMG/M metagenome (GOLD analysis project Ga0105050, IMG submission 78088) | Freshwater microbial communities from Lake Fryxell liftoff mats and glacier meltwater in Antarctica - FRY-01 | ecosystem: Environmental > Aquatic > Freshwater > Ice > Glacier meltwater ... | reverse complement strand
AGATTCAATGGTCAGTCATAACAGGGATCGGCGTGCAGTCTTAGAATGAAAAAAGATTTTAGATTCCCGTTAATGCGTAACAATATTTTGCGTGCTGATTTAGACCAGGTGATCGCGTATTTGCAATCAAGTGATCCAATGCTCACTCATTCGTTGCGAGTTAAGCAATTCGAAGAAGAATGGTCGAAGTGGCTTGGTGTGAAATATAGCGTTTTTGTCAACTCTGGAGCGTCGGCGAATCTTCTGAGTATGACAATTCTCAAGCTCAAGTTTCCGGATGGCGGCGAAGTGATCGTCCCACCTCTGACATGGGTCTCAGACATTGCCTCCGTCTTACAGACGGGGTTTAAACCTGTATTTGCAGACATCGACCCGAAGACACTCGGCATGAGCACTGATGCAATTCTTGAGCGCATTACGGATAAGACACGTTGCGTATTTTTAACGCATGTTCAAGGCTTTGATGCTTTAACTGACAGATTGATAGACGAACTCTCTCGCCGAGGTATCGAGCTAGTTGAAGATGTTTGCGAGTCTCACGGCGCCGGTCACGGAGACAGGAAGCTGGGCTCAATCGGCTGGATATCTAATTTCTCGTTCTACTATGCGCACCATATGAGCACGATTGAGGGTGGGATGGTGTGCACGAATGATGAGAGCGTGTACGAGCAAGTGCGCATGCTGAGATCTCATGGAATGGTTCGTGAAGTTACGTCCGAAACGGTTCGAGATGGCTATAAGGCCGAGTATCCAGATTTGAATCCCGACTTTATTTTTGCGTTTCCAAGTTATAACATGCGAAACACCGAAATCGGTGGCATTCTGGGAAGTTCGCAGCTGAAGAGTCTAGACGGCAACATCGAACTTCGAAATAGAAATCACAAGCGGTTTCTAGACTGCATTGATGGGAGCCGATTTGTGAATGACTTCAAACTTGAAGGTTCTAGTAATTACGCGCTCAATCTCGTTCTTCGCGAGGCAGATATTCCAGCAACAGAAAGGCTTATGACTCATATGACCAGCAGTGGGATTGAATTTCGACGTGGTAGCGCTGGCGGCGGCAACCAATTACGCCAGCCCTATTTGCGCGGTATAGTTAAGGACGGATTTTGGAGCGAATTCCCAGAGACCGAACATATTCACTTTCACGGTTTCTATCTGGGTAATTATCCCAACCTTAAAGTATCCGAGGTAGATGAACTGTGCTCGATCCTCAATCGCGCAAAGTAGGGTATTCACCATGAAGGTTTTGGTAACGGGTGGTGCTGGATATATCGGGTCTATTCTGGTGCCGAACTTATTGAGCGAAGGTCACGATGTGACCGTTCTTGACAACTTTATGTATGACCAAAATAGCCTTGCCCAGGTGTGTTTCTCGTCTGCACTTAAGATCGTCCGTGGCGACGTTAGGTCGCGTAAAACGATGTCCGAACTGATTCACGACCAACATGCCATCATCCCCCTCGCAGCATATGTCGGTGCTCCGTTGTGTGCACGCGACCCGGCCGGCGCGCGTTCTGTCAACAAGGACGCTATTCAAATGATGCTCGACCTAGTTTCCTCCAATCAGCTGATTTTGATGCCAACAACAAATAGTGCGTATGGCTCTGGCGACAAAGACAATTTTTGTACGGAAGAGTCCCCACTGCACCCGATTTCGCAGTACGCGATTGACAAGGTTGCCGTCGAGAAAATGCTCATGCAGCACGACAACGCAGTCAGTTTCCGCCTTGCAACAGTATTTGGGATGTCGCCTCGAATGCGAATAGATTTGCTGGTTAATGATTTCGTACACCGCGCGGTTAATGATCGCTTTATTGTGCTGTTTGAGTCGCATTTCAAGCGAAACTACATACACATTCGAGACATATCTCGAGTATTTATTCACGCGTTAAAGAACAGAGATGTTATGCGAGGCAATATTTATAACGTCGGTTTGTCTGATGCGAACGTCTCCAAGTGGGAGCTTTGCGAACGCATTGCAAGTTTGATTCCTGACTTTACATTTCTTGAGGCGCCTATCGGCAAAGATCCAGACCAGCGAAACTATGTGGTCTCAAACGCAAAGATTGAATCAACGGGGTTTGCGCCGCAGATAAGTCTTGAAGACGGGATTAACGAGTTGATTAAAGGCTATGCGATGATTCGGAATACGAGATATGGAAACGTGTAAACCAAAAGTATCTGTAATAAGTCTATCTCTAAATCTTGCTACGTTTGTGAGACCAACAATGGAGTCAATCATCGCTCAGGACTACCCGAACATCGATATAATTGTAATGGATGGTGGTTCTATTGATGGAACCCACGAAGCCTTGGATGAATTTAACGGGTTAAAAAAGTTTATTCAAGCGGGTGATGGTCCGAAGAATGCATTACTCGATGGAATAAAGAAATCGAGCGGCGAACTAATCATGTTCATGTTTGTTTCCGATAGTTATGCCAACATTAAATGGATATCAACTTGTGTGGAAGAACTGAATCGGTCACCCGATGTATCGCTTTGCTGGGGGCTGCCTAGATATATGAGCGAAGATGGCAGCATCGGTAGAGTTAGTTATCCAGAGCTTCTGAATAAAACCGATCTATCGCGTCGGCAGGATTTTGTCCGCTGGCTTGCTACTGGTGTGCAGTTCCCTGAAATGAATATGTGTACTAGGCGAGAGGTAATCGACAAAATCTTGCACGATTTTGATCCACATGATTCTTCAATCGATATATTTTTGGAATTTACCAAGAGGTTTCATATGGATGGCTACATGTCAAAGTTTATTCCGACGGTGGCCAACTATGGTCGACTTCATTCCGGACAGTTGGGATCAATTGAACGAACAACAGGGCTATTGTCTACACGTGAACGCAACTATCGGAGCGGTCGACTTTTATACGCTAGACGAATTTTGTGTTCGTCTCAACAACATCAGTTTCGCTTGCCAAACGGGGCACCTGTTGGCGTGCTTACACTCGGTTTCGCAGATAGAATTTGGATTGGGTTTTTGATTATCGTAAATGAATCGAAAAGAGCGTTTATTAAAGCCGCGATTGCCGCCAAGGCGCGGGGCCTCCGGGTAAGAAGCTATAAATTTTAATTATGTCTGACCAGATTACCGTATTTGTTGCTGGCCACCAAGGTCTTGTCGGCTCCGCGATTGTTCGGCGGCTTCAACTCGATGATTCGTATTTGGTTCTTACCGTGCCAAGAAGTGATCTTGATCTCCGGAATCAGCATAATGTCGATTCATGGTTTAACTCGAATAGGCCCGATGCCGTAGTCGTCGCCGCAGGGACAGTCGGTGGAATCAGAGCAAATTCAACTCGGCCCGCAGAATTTATCTATGACAACATGATGATTCACATGAACATGATTGAAGCGAGCAGGCGACACGCTGTAAATAAATTGGTTTACCTCTCATCGGGATGTATATATCCACGAGAGTCAAGACAGCCATTGCAAGAGAATTACTTAATGAATGGGAAGATGGAGGAGACCAATATCTGGTATGGGGTCGCCAAGCTGGCAGGTATAAAAGCATGCCAGGCGTATCGCCAGCAATATGGAGTCGACTTCATTTCTGCGATTCCGGCGACTATTTATGGTGACGGAGACAATTTCGACCCCGAACAAAGTCACGTGATCCCGGCGTTAATTCATAAAATGCATGAGGCAGTGAAAGAGGGATCTCATAAGGTCAAACTTTGGGGTTCCGGTGAGCCTCGCCGGGAATTCCTACACAGTCATGATCTGGCCGATGCAGTGATATTTCTTTTAAAAAATTATTCTGAGGAAGAACCAATCAATATAGGTTCGGGTATCGATATCTCAATTTGTGATTTAGCGACTCAAATTCGTGATCAAGTCGCACCGACTTTGGATTTAGAGTTTGATACTTCGATGCCAGACGGGGTTCACCAAAAATTGCTCGATTCTTCTCGAATTAACGCACTTGGCTGGAAGTCGTCAATACCGCTTGCTGATGGATTAAAAAATACGATTAGTTGGTATTTAGACAATCGCACCCGCGGAAGCCATATTCGCGGCGTTAATTAGGCATAACTTAATGCGTGGAAGTAGTTTATCATAGAACCCATCTCGGAGGGGGGCAAACTAATTCTGTTCAACGTGATCCTTGGCTTGATATTGTTCGAGGAATCGCGATCACTGGCGTTGTTGCAGTGCACTCCATTCAGGCATCCGGCACGTTAGTTACCAAATTTGGCGGAACGCCGAACGAGAATATCGCTTATGTGATTTCACTCGGGCGTTATGGCGTTGAGCTCTTCTTTGTACTTTCTGGATGGTTGCTAGCGTCAATCTATGGCGTGGGAACTGGGGTCATGTTTTCTGCTCGCAGTTACTGGGTCAGAAGCGCAACCCGTATTTATCCACTTTGGTTTCTTTTCATTGTCCTTGAGGTCTGTCGAGGAGTTCTGTTTCCAAGTCGAGGCAGTGCATGGACAAGTGCCGGAACTGTATCCTTGGGCGGTTCTGAGTTTTTACATTCGCCAATTGTGGTCATAGCCATAGCAGTTTCATTCACATCATGGGCATTTGCAGTTGGCATTGTTTCGGGGTCTACATCAATTGAATAGGAAGTGTGTCATTATGCTTTGTTTCCATTTATAAGAAAAGTTGGCTTTGGTAATGCCGTTCGTGGCCTTATCATCGTGAATCTGTTCACTACACTCCTAAGCCTTTCGAGAAATGTATTTGATAATGTGTATTTTCTTCGCAAGACGATTGATGCATATTTCCGGCTCGGCCTTGTTTCGAGATTTCAATTTTTTCTTCTTGGTGTATCCGCATATATGGTTTTTTCTCAGAACAAGCTTGGCAATTTCGGCAAGATTCGAGAAATTGCGAGCATAAACGCGACGAATTTGGTCGCACTTCTAATAACCTTCGTTCTGGTGCCAATGAATTCCGGACCAAATACCGAAGCCTTAGGGTTCGTAGTGTTAGCGGTCGTCGCAAGCCGCATTATTTTGGATATACGCTATCTGAGAAAGGCAATGACAGTTCTCGGATGGTACTCCTATTTCATCTATTTCTGTCACTTCAAAATAATAGAGATTGTTCAGTTCTTTCTTGGTAGTTTTGGCGACCGATACCAGAACGTAATGCGAACCGAGCCGATGCAACTGATATTCTTTGCCATTATTTGTGCTTCAGCACTTTTTGGTTCATTGTTGCTGGCAGTTTCATCAAATAGGTTTATTGAGAGACCGATTTTCGGATTTGGTCGGCGTTTTTGAGGTGTGCCGACTATTTTCTGCACTTAATTGTCAACTTAATACTGGTTTACTTAGTTGTGATATCTTGAACACGCGTCCAGAATCTGTCACTCGAGTAGTGCTCCATATAGAACGCGAGTGCATTTTCTGTGATCTCGTTCGCGATATTCTCGTTTTCTAGCAAAAACTGAGAGTAATGAACTAACTCATGGACATTGTCGACCGGGACATAGTGCACAAACGGAACAAGAAAATGATTCAGAGGAGTCCCAGTCTCGTGAAGTAGGACACATTTACCTAGAATAGTTTCCCAAATTCTGTAGGTGAGAAAACCATGCCGCTTGCCATTCAATATTCCCTGATAACCAGATGTAAAACTTAGCCGACTACGATTCACAAAACTCATGTAATCATTAGGCTGAATTCGACCTTCATCCTCTCTATACAGACTCGTAACTGGTACACCGTGCGCGTGGGCAAAATCTAAGTAGTCTGTTCGGCGGCGCCCTTTTCCACCACAAAATCCCAGAGCGATATCCTTACTACTACGGTGGCTGAACCAAAGCGCTTCGTTATTTGGTGGCGACGGGGCAAGTAGGACCTTATCTTTATCTTGAAACGCCAGATAGTGCCGATTGAGTCCGTCGAAGGTTGTAACAACGATCGAATCCGAGACATCACCCCAATAAGCGATCTTGCTTCGTTGTTGAAGATCATGGCAATCTGCGATAATCGTACAAAGACGGAATCCAAATTCACTTTTCAACGATTGCAGAAGGTCACTATCGTATGATGCCTTGCCGGGGATAAAATTGCCGTCTATATACAGGATTTCCGGTCTTGCCTCCGTCAGTTGGCAGCGCAGTTTCTCTATCTCTTCACCTACAGTCTCAAGTGGTACAACAATTGGTTGTCGGTCGTAAGCAAGGTATCCGTTGAGGCAAAGTAAGTCAGAATCAAATTCGGTGACACGGTGGCCTGCGTTTATCGCGGAGCTTGCTTGATGAATATGGCTGTCACTCTCAATTTTTGGCGATTCTCCCATGTAGAAGTGCGGGCTAACCATGAAAATTGAACTTCTGTGATTAGCCATTTCCAATTTCCGAGATGGCTCCACCATGAAAACGTCCGATCCCAGGGGAATCGCTGAATCTCCAGATTTCCAAGCGTCAAGATGCGAACGGAATAAACTTTCTAAAATCGAGGCGCTAGTTCGAGTGGTCTTCGAATTTGCCGGACCGAGCAAACTTGATGGCGACAGGAACTCTCTCTGCTCGTTCAACCAAGGGGGTGTTCCGTATCGCCGCAGTGTCCATTTGATGATATTGATTACGATTTTGCGGATTTGAATCATCTAATGATGCTACACAAAGACTCGCGCAGACAAAAATTGGCGTTGTTAACGATGGGTCTTATCGGAACCAGTATTGCGACTCAGTTGACGTGGAAAGATGGTTTCAAAATCGCGGAACCGACTGCTGATAGAGTAACCGATGCGTGAAAAATTTAATTAGACGATGGATCCAAAATGGGATTTCTAGTTATGGTGTCCCACCTTGGCTCAATCCGAATAGTGAGCATATGCGGCCGTCAAGTTGGCTTGGTGCGGCAACCGCTGTCTCATCGGCACAAAACCAGAGTTTGATTGGCTCACTTTTCAAAGAAAGGTGGGAGATGTGGAATGAAGATCGTCAAATGCCGCAACGATCTCAAGTTTTTGCGTGTGGAGAGGAAAGCGAATTTGACGATGAAGTCCGATCGAGACAGGCCTGCGTAATTTTTGAGCAGTTCAGGCAGGATGATCCAGAGGTTGAATCCGATATGTGGATACACATAAATGGTTCCTTGGTCAGCGCAGGATTTGATGTAGGTTCGGTTGATACAAGACAGCCGGAGAGGCTGAGAGAGCACCTAATTCGGACGCGACCAAATCTAGTTGTGATTGACGGAAATCTAACTCCGGGTCGATTTGAGAATTACAAAAACTCTCTTCTTGAGTTACAACGCAAATTAGATTTTTCGATAGTGGCAATCATCGGAGATCTCCACGAGCTACAGAAAGACGATCGGCTTGAATACTGGGGAGAGTGTTCCGATGTTGTATGTGTTTACGACACCGATAATGGTAAATTTCGACGATATTCGAACAAAGCGAAGATTATTGTTGCCCCGTCAATTCCATTTCAGCAGAAGGTATTTTTTAGAGATTTCCCAACACGCGATATATCGTTGGGGTTTTGTGGGGGCAAGGGTCGGCGAAGAGCGGATTTTATGGAGTTCGCGCGAGATTGCGGTGTTCCAACAACGACAATTTTCCGTGATGACATGGGGAAATCGTTGTCTAATGATGAATACATCTCGTTCCTTCAACGGAGTCGGTTGACCTTTTCAACCGGATTTTATGGAGTCGTGGATGGAAGGCGACGATTTGTTTTGACTGGCAAGATTGGTGAGACAATGTTGGCAAAGTCGGTTTTGTTGTACGAAAGCGGATCTCAAATAGATGATTTCTTTGTTCCGTTCGTTCATTACATACCAGTCGACAATGTTCACGAATTAGTTCACTATAGTAAGTTTCTCTTGCAGAACGAAGAAATTGCAGATCGTATTGCGGAGTCGGCGCTCGACTTTTACCAAAGACACTATTCGTCTGATTTATTTTGGAATAAAGTTCTCGAAATGATCTCGTCGTGTGCTCGCCATTGACGGTGCGGGCGGTTAAATAGAGGTCCAATGATCCGGGATCGATTTGAAACTTGAACCGTCTGGATGCCAGTGGGTAGGGGCTATCACGGTGTGGTCAAGTTCTTGCTTCAGCCATGCTGCCCACCACGAAAACGAACTATTCGAGATGATGTGGTGGTCGCAAGTATGAAAAATTGCGAAGTCCTCTATTGAACTGTTTTTTTCGCTGGCTACTTTAAATATTTTTCCATTAAAGTGTCTTTGGCACCACTCTACATCGTCTGAAACAATGATGATTTTTGAGATATTGTGCCGCGACATCACGAGATCAATTGCCTTGTCATAGTAAAACGCTTCAAGCGCTCGATTCGATCCGATTGCTGTTGGTAGGGAAACAAAATCTCCCCTACGAACGTGGATGCCCAATGTCGATCCTGAATCTAACCGGGGAAGTTCAGGGTTGGTATGTTTGAGCAACATATAGTTGAGCGAAAAGTCTGAGCAAAGAGTTTCTCGAATGGATTCAAAGTTCGCTGAATCTTGCCAGTATCCAACCAGTCGGAGATGCTTTCGAGTCTGAATTGAAAGAAATTCTGCTGTCGATATTTTAGTGTCGAGTAAAATTTGTTCATCCTCTGCCAGACTGGCAATGTTTTGAATTACCGTAGGTAGCGGAAATCTATTTACGAGGTGTTGATTATGCAAATTTGGAAAGACATTTAGTTCATACTTGCGTGATGTCATCACATTGGGGCTAAATCGTCTACGAAACCATGATGTGTCGAGCAGAAGTGGCGATGAAAGCCGAAGACTTAAGGCGCGCCCTGCGGAATATTGAAACATTTGGTTGCCCAAGCCGCCAGTCAGTGAGACAGTGACCTTTCTCATGCAGGGGTCAGTTTTTATGCAAATTAATGTCAGGATTGATGAAATCGCATAGGAACGAAGTCGCCACTGACTTGGGTATTTTTGAGCCAAGCAGTTTGTGTCGTACGGCTAGTGTTAGAAGCCTGTTTCGCCGTAGGGCATTAATAGTATGAAGAAGCTTCAATACGCCGATGTTGTATTTGCTTGTGTCCATTTGTAAGAATCTAATCAATGAAAATAGGTCAAAGGATCTTGTCGTCAGCAAACTTTGGCTAATTAGATTTTTCAAACGAATAAAGTCATCACTGGCGTTCGTTGGATGTGGCTCGACTCCCCCGAATTCACGAATGAAATGAGTGGCAGAACCCAAGTAGGCATCTAAAACCTGCGGTCTGCCGTCATTGTTTGCCGTCATTTGCTGCCCATGAATGCGAATTGTCACGAGAGGATCCTGTACAGCTGTGATTTTACCAACCTCACTTAAACGCAGCCAGAGGTCCCAGTCATCGGCCCCCTCAAATGCCGGTCGATAACCGCCAACATTGAGAGCCATATTTCGATCTATGAAAGCAGAAGAATGGGGGAAGAAACTCCGCATTGTTTCGAGCCGTCTGACGAGATGTCGATGTGATTTTCGAACTCTAACAAATTGTTTGTGGCTGTTAGTTTGCTCGAATGTATAAAATGAACTTCCAACTAATACCAATTGATCATTATCGAAAACCGCATCAACCTGCTGTTCAATTCGATCGATCTCGCAAATATCGTCTGCATCCAGACGAGCCACCCATGAGCCGTTACAAATCGATAGGCCAAAATTTAATGAATCAGGCAAACCGCTTTGTTCTTTACTGAAAACCCTATATCTAGAGTCTCGTTTGGCCCACGATTCCAATATTTCTCTAGAATTGTCGGTTGATCCATCATTAATCAAAATTGCCTCAAATTCAGTGAATGTTTGTGAAGCGATACTTTGCAGAGCATCGCCGAGCCACTGATCGCCGTTGTGACATGAAAGCAAAAATGAGACTAGAGGTTGTGCTGTCATAAACCTGGAAATCCGATAAGTACTTTGAGGAGTATTCAGTTCACTGATGCGTCTATTTTTTTTAGCGAGACGTACACACCCAGAGCACCAGACTCGAGGAGAGACTTTGTGCAAATGACCCTAAGGAGCGGCGAGGCAATAATTAGTGCCGACCGAATAAATCGACTCAGTCCAATTTTGCCGAATAACGCGCCGATTTCTTGAATCAGCACGTCTACAAAGTCACCAACTATTGTAATCTCGGTTACCTCAAGGCCGTATCTTGGTGCGTGATGCACAAACCAGTATGGGCTGAGACCAGACGAAAACCAATATGGGGCTTGGTGCATCCGCGACGAGAACGGCACCGTTATGAGCCCAGTCGCGCCACCCTTAGCCGAATTGGCAATTGCCTTTAGTGCTACCACAGGATCTGGGACATGCTCGAGTACTTCGGTGCAAAGGAAGAAGTCGGCAATTCCGATCGGTAGATCTGTGATATCACACGTAATCTCGTGACCAGTGGTAGTCCAGTTACCAGTCCCTGCTTGTTGGCCAGGGGAACTGGTGTCGCCACTGTATTGGCCAAAGTCGCGGCTTAAGTAACGAAACCCAGAGGCAGCTACTACGGTTCCATAGGGCATATTTCCAGCGCCGATATCGAGGAATGTTTTCCCGTCAACACGCGGGAGTGCTTCAATCCAATTACGAACGAATTTGTCGCGGAACTTTTGATTCTGGCCCGAAGTCCGAATTTGAACCCATGGCTGCATAGGGATAAAGCCTAGTGGACTTGCTCGATTGAATTAATTCTGCTCGTGAAGGGCAAACATGCGGTGCGCCAAAATTCGTATTGAAAAGTTTAATGAATGTCTTGAAACTACCGAACTTCTGTAAGTCTCCCACCATCGATACGTAAGACGCGGTCGCAGTACTTGAGGGTCGAGATGCGGTGCGAGACCACGACCATGGTCAGCCTGTGATGGACGGCCTCGAGGGCCTCGATGAACTCGCTCTCGGTGTCAAGATCGAGGGCGCTGGTCGCTTCGTCAAGCACCAACAACGATGGCTCGTGATAGAGGGCTCGGGCGATGCCGATTCGTTGGCGTTGACCGCCAGAGAGTCGCACGCCGCGCTCGCCCGTGATTGTGTCGAGGCCTTCGGGCAGCGCGCTGATGAATTCGGCCAACTGGGCGATTTCGATGCTTTTCAAAATTTGCGCCTCGGAGATT
>Ga0105050_10009301_pt1 | contig 11045 bp, 13 predicted proteins | sample FRY01_FD_78088 | JGI IMG/M metagenome (GOLD analysis project Ga0105050, IMG submission 78088) | Freshwater microbial communities from Lake Fryxell liftoff mats and glacier meltwater in Antarctica - FRY-01 | ecosystem: Environmental > Aquatic > Freshwater > Ice > Glacier meltwater ... | reverse complement strand
CTTTTCCGGGGTCTCTTTGCCGATGATCTTGGTGCGCACTGGGCCTTGGGCTGGGAACGTCTCGGTGATCGACTCTGACTGGAACCGAACAACGGCCTCCGTAATCATGGGGTGGAACACGCCCGATGCACCGTTCCATGGCTCTGTGCGCTCCTCGACCTTCAGGCCTAGCAACTTTAAGCCGTCCGTGTAGGCCTTTTCCCACTCCTTGCGGGAGCTCTTGTCGTTCTCGATGTCGCTGCACAAGTCGCCAGCCATGGACTCTATAGCGCCTTCGTCCATGTCCTCGGCAAGGTTCATGCCGAACTGCTCTTCCTCTTCTGCCTTAAGGACATCTAGCTCAAAGCCGGGGCCCGTGATGCTAACCTCTTCAGGATCCAAGATTTCAATCTCGATGGCCTGTTCATCTTCGCCTAACGCGTCAATGCCTTGGGGCTGCTGGAAAAGTGCTTTGTCGATATTCGTTGCCATGGTGTCCCTTAATAGTAGGCGGCTACGCGCCCACGGTAAAACTTGTCGTCTTTCTCGTCCGTATCCAGCGAGACAAACCCGCCTTGGCGGAACCTGAGCAGCGCTTGGCTGGTCGTGTCCACGTAGTCGTCATTCTCGCCCACCGGGAACGCAGCGACCTCTTCGATCACTTCCCGCGCCCAGCGCGTATCCGGTGCCCAGACTATCCCCGAGGTGAATAAGTCAGCGATCGCGTTAACGCGCACCATCTTATCGTTTCCCCGGCTGGGTGTAAATTCCTGTACAGGGATGCCCATGGCCCGCAGCTCTTGGATCAGAGGCCCGCCAGCCGCCTTTTTCTCCACGATGAACGCGTCTGGCTCCCACTCTTTCCAGTGCTTGAACGCGATGGCTTTTAGCTCCGGGAACGCCATCCTGTCCTTGAACGCATCCAGCAGTATGAGCTGCGGCGCGTTGTTCTCTTCCTCGTTGTAGAACACACCCCACGTCGTGCACGCGCTGTAGTCAGACGTGCTCTTGGTCTCATGGGCCGTATCCCAGCTCTGGATCACGTAGTCGCAAGCCGGTGGATCTTCGGCAGTCCAGACCCGCCAGCTCTTCCTGCTGATGATGGCCGACGTGTCCGAGGTGGGTTGCTGCATGTACTGCGCGTTCCAATACCTCGGGTCCATGGAGGACTTGGCGGACTTGAGCGACTCCAGCGGCCACTGCTCGGGCCACAGGCTTTTCTCGTTGTCCGTGCCTTCGTGCAGGATGGCAGGCAACTCCACGATCTCCCAGCGCGGGGAGTCCGGGTTCTTTACTTGGTAGTCGATGAGCCGCCCGGTCAAGTCCAGCGGCCCCCAGCGGGTCATCACCACAATGATCGCGCCGTTCGGCATCAAGCGCTGCAAGGGGCCTGTCTGGAACCATGACCACGCCGTGTCAAACGCTAGACGACTGTTGGCTTTCACGTCCTGCTCGGAGTGCGGATCGTCGATCATGAACAAGTCAGCGCCCCGTCCAGCCAAGGCACCACCGACACCGGCAGCGTAGTACTGGCCCCCGTCCGAGGTAGACCACTTGCCCGACGCCTTCTGATCCTGCGCCAGCTTGGTGCCCGGAAACACCACGTTGTAGTCCTCGTCTTCGAGCAAGTTACGCACGCGCCGACCAAAATCCTCGGACAGCGACGCGGTGTGCGTGCCCATGATGATCTTCTTGTTAGGGTAATTACCTAGGAAGAACGCCGGGAACAAATAGCTCGAGAACTCGGACTTACCCATCCGGGGTGCGATGTTGATGATGACGCGCTTTTTCTTGCCGTCCACTACGTCTTGGAATATCTTGGCCAGCTTCCTGTGGTGAGGGCCGACCTTAAAGCCCGGATACACGCGCCGGGCGAAGTCGATCATGTTGGTGCGTGAGTTCTTCAGCGACACGCGGCGCTCTCGCTCTTCCAAGACCTCCATCAGGTCCAGCTTCTCTTTGACGCTCATGGTGGGGAGCGCTGCCCGGATGGCCGCTACTTCCTCTGGCTTCAGGTTGAGCGCGTCAAGCTGCATCGGGGCTGGCCTCGGATGTTAGTGGCTGCTCACTTGTGTCAGTTCTGTCGGGTGTGTCTGTAGTCGGTTCCGAGAACTCTGGGCCGCTGTGGTTGCCTGTGACCAGCTCCACGTCAGTTATGTCGGATATGTCCGCCTTGATTTCGCCGGTTGTGGCGTCCACGTCGACCACGTTGAGCAGCTTGTCGAGCTTGTCTTGGAGCTTCTTGTCGATCTCGGCGTCGGACAAGTCGGTCTTCTTGATCTCCACCCGGTCTGTGAAGAGCGCCACTTCCGTCACCCGCCCCAGCATCTCGATGGCCTTGAGCCTGATCCTAGCGTCGGGGTGGTTGGTCTCTTCGATGATCTTGGCGACCGCCATGCCGCGCATCTGCTTGGCCTGCTCGACGAACTCCCAGTCATAGGCCGACAGCATGGTAACTAGATGGCGCACAGACTCCGGCGTCTTGAGCTGGGTGAGCTGGTGCTTGGCTTCGTCTGGGGGTGTGTTGGTGGCCAGCGCGGTAAATACCCGGCGGGCGGCGTTGGCCTCGGCTTCGTGCAGGATCTTTTGGTCGTCTTCCACGCCCAGCTCTTCGAGCCACTTGGTGGTGTTGACCTGCGCGTTCAGAATCTTTTCTGGCGTGGAGCGGTCTAGCCCGGACACGTCTTTCCCGGTGGCGGTGACCACGGGCGGTTCAAAATCAATCAAGTGCTCCAACATATGCGCGTAGTACCTTGTTTTCCGCAGCGGCGGCTTACTGGACTCGAGCCACTAGTGTACACTTGTTTCGCGGTGCGGGTTTTGTCCCCTGCATTGCTTCTCCTAGGTAGCTGCAAAGTGCCTTTTGCCCGGTTCGCCGGGCATTTTTTTGCCTGTACATGTCTAGTGTTAGACAGTGTTTCATGAAATTTTTGCAAAATTTTGTGGGGCTGGGGCGTTTGGTTGAGTTACCTCAAATACCGGGTTTGGGGTAGTTGCGGTCGGGCTGGATTTTGTGTTGTTTTGCTGCGTTTGACAAAAATGGGGAAGATCGGAGGGGAATAGTGTTGTATGGCGAGCGGGCCAGCCTGCCCAATATGGCTTGGTGGGGGGTAGGTGGGGGTCAGAATACGGCAAAAGTACCCAAAATCAGGCCTATCGAGCCGTATCAAACAGGGCTGTCCATACAATAGGTTTAGCAGTAGGGGATTCGCTCTTACTGCACAACCAATCGGGTCACAGTGACCCAACCGAAAAGGTATATATGTCTACAGTCAACAAAATCGCTGCATTCGCCACACTCAACAAGTTCGCTACAGCACGCGTTCAACTCATCCAAGGCTTGAAGAATGCGGGCTACACCCTTGAGACGGCACGCGGTGTCGTTATCGAATGGGCTTGCGAGAAAACCGGCGCGGCCTTCAACGTTAAAGAGTCTGGCAAGGTCACGCTCGATAGCGGCCACAAGAAGTATGAGGCCGCGAAGACCGTAGTGCGTGACGTGATGCTCATGCTCGCTGGCACGACACGGCGCAAAGCCAGCGCAGTTAAAGAAGCTGACCCCGTGGCCGCTGCAATCAAAGCGCTGGCCAAGCTGACTCCCGCGCAGCTCAAGAAAGTTCTGGCTGCTCTGTAATTCGCGGGTCACCGTGAACCGTTTTTGTATGCAATCCGTGTGAACCAGCACGGGAACGTCGCCCGTCTGGTATTTCTTTCCTTGTCAACCGCAGCCACCACGCATTTCGCCGGTGGCATTTTTATTGGAGCACCCCATGACAAAACTTCTCAACACCTACCGCGCTCTGCCCTCACCCGCTAACCGCGCCAAGCTGCAAACCTACCTGAGCCGCCACATGATGGCCGTGTGCCTCGCCACACCGGATGAAATCGCCTTCCTCAAAGCCAACTCCTTCACCATCTGAAAGCACACCATGAAACACGTCGGCACCATCACCACACCCAGCGGCACCTATGATCTCTACGACCACTACCCGCAGCCCGGACGCCGTGACTACAAGATCACCAGCGCTGTCCCCCAAGGCCATCCCACACGCGGCATCTCCTTTACCTGCGAGGCCAGCTTCGAGCGCTGGCTTGAAGCCCGCATGGTTCCCGTGCAGCAGAACCTTTTCGGAGTTCATCGCTGAAAGCGGAGTTCATCGCTGAAAGCGGAGTTCATCGCTGAAAGCGGGTCACCGTGACCCGAACGTGAGATATGATGTCTTATCCCAGCCAGCGTTACCGAAAATAAGCACTGTCCGGGGTGGCCACCCTTATCTCACGACCTTGTTCACGAGGCGCCACCGCGCAACCCGCATGGATGCTGGGGTTCGGCGTATTTCAGTCCGCCCTTACTATATATATTTATATCTATAATATATATTATAGAGTCTCTTTTTTTTGTTCCCCTCCCTTCCGCCTCAGTTCGCATGTTTTTACTTAATGGCTTGTGTGTTATGCGTTTCGACATTGACACGTCGGACAGTGTTGCAAGAAACCCAGCAGCCATGCGGGTTCCGGCTGTCTTTTTTCGGTGCATCTGCTGAGATAAGAGTGGACACCCCGGACAAAGCCCGCCATAATTCGGATTTAACTTAGGATAAGACATGGTATCCACACGACGGTTCCCAAAAAGCTACGAACGTATGAGCCCGCAAGCCCTGCGTGCCTACCTAAACAAGCGCAAACTGCCCCCGCCCATCGTTGAAAAAACGCTGGCCGTAGTGCTCGACGAACGCAAAGCCGCCCGCCCCGCCTTGAAGAAAAGCGAACACCACGCCCGACTCTGGCACCAACTCATCGAACCCGCCCGAGCCGAACTACGCAACGTGCGCCGCATGCAAGCGTTGAAATTGCGTTACCCCAGCCCCGAACGCGACGAAGCCTTGGCCGCTTACGCTGCCTTGTTGGAGTTCCTTTTCACCCGGCTATCGGTTGACCGGGATGCCACGACAGAAATGCCTCGCGTCATCGCCTTGGAACGCAGCCTACCGAACAACGGCGAACACTGGGTCGATTGGGTGCCCCGTAAAAAGGTGGCGCTCATCGAGGACTACTTTGCCAGCATCCCCAACCAGCGCGGCGTGCGCCGCAAGAACCCTTTCCCCGTGACGCTGCCCAAAGAAGCCAACGCCCAACGCCGCGCAGTCCTCACTGAGCGAACCATCAAGGAAATAGAGCACATCGAGCGCCTCATAGCCGCAGAGCTTGCCGATCCTAGATTGAAAGACACGAGCGTCTTCAAGCAGCAAGAGATCAACGCGCTGCGCGTGCGCCTGAGCCAGATGCAGTCTGCCTTGCACACCATCGAGCAGCTTGCCGATACCGCCTTCGTGCCCCGCACATGGCATCGACTGTTCGAGACACGCACTCTCCCCGGAGAACCAGCCAAGAAAGGACTTACCCCATGACACAAGGGCAAGCTCTACATGCACTGGCAGGACTTGCGCTTGCCGCCCCGAACCTGACGGGTGTCTTCCCTATCAACAAAAGGGTCACAGTGACCCGATAAAAGCAAAACGGTTCGCAGCCTGCCGTCTCAGGCTGCACTCAAGGAGAATATAAATGACACACACGACACACGCTTGCAACTACGTTGACTACAAGTGGGCAACCCACACCAAGGCCGAGTACTTCTACAACGAGACCTTCCTCAGCGCCAGACGCATCGTCTCACGCTCGCGGTACTGGTTCCAGCGGGAGATCAGCAACCACACCCTGCACCCCGCTGTGTACGACATGCTGACCGAGCACTACTGCCCGACAGACTGGCAGCAGCTCTTGCTGGAGTGGCCGCACAAGGCGCTCACTGACCCCAACCGCGTAGCCTACACACGGGACGAGCGAGCAGGCGAGGCCGACAGGCAGACCATCACGACCATCGGAAAGTACCTGACGCGGCACTTCACCCAAGCGCCAGACCACCTTGTGCGTGACATCGTGGCCAAGTACACATACGGCGGCAGCACAGACATCACGACTGACCCAAGCGCCATGATCCACGCCGTACAGAACGGCCCCCACTCGTGCATGTCCAAAGACTTCAGCGTGCGTTGCTCTGACGGCACACATCGGCACCCCTACGCGGTCTACGATCCCGAGCTTGGCTGGGGCATGGCTGTGCGGCGTGAGGGCGGTGACATACTGGGCCGTGCGCTGGTGTATACACCGCCCAATGAGCCGACCAGCAAGGTATTCGTGCGCTCTTACAAACGTGAACGGGACAGCCGCTCGCACTCAGGCGCTGACGAGGCCATCGAGGGCTACCTTAAGGGGCTGGGCTACACCAAGCAGCAATCATGGCCGGTAGGTGCGCAACTGCGCCCCTACCAGGTCGCCCGACACGAAGACACCTTCCTCATGCCCTACATCGACGGCGGTGAGCAGCACGTGACCGAGCCCTCTTCGGACGGCATCATGTGTATCGACGAGGAGGGCGAGATCGACGCGTGCAGCACCGATGGCATGGCGTCACACGACGGGCGTTGTGCCTGCGATGACTGCGGCCAGCGCATGAGTGACGACGACCAGCACCGCGTGGGCGAGGACGGCGACAGGACGGTGGGTTACTGCTGCATCGACAACTACACCTGCGCGATCGGACACCGGGGTAACAGCTACTGCGTGCCCGACGACGAGGCGGTGTGTGTGGACGGCGAGCAATACCACACCGAGTATCTCAGTGAAAACAACATCATCGAACTGCACGACGGCGACTATGCGCACATGGACAACGCTGTGTATGTTGACTCGCAAGACGCGTACTACCTTGAAGAGGACACCTGCTATGACGACTTCAACGAGCGCAACGAAGTGGTCGATGACTGCGTTGAGTTGCATGACTGTAGCATGTGTCACAGCGACAACGCGTGGGAGTGCACGGCCACCGGCAACTACTACGACGAGAACACTGACCACGTAGAGATAGACGGCGAGATGTACCACCCGGACGATGCACCTGAGCCAGAAGATGAAGACGAGGACGAGGACGAGGACGAGGACGACAAGGAGTTGACAACACCATGCGTAAACACGTAACATGTACACCCAACGTTATTAGGATTACATATGGCCACGATAGATTGCACCCCCTTCCACACAGAGTACAGACACCCAAACTTCAACAACCTTGTGGGCGCTCGCTTCGAACGCTTGACCGTGGTGGCACTGAAAGGCAAAAGCAAACGAGGCCAGTCCGTGTGGGTCTGCCTGTGCGACTGCGGGAAGAACACCGATGCAGGTGTGGGCAGCTTGCGTTCGGGGCACGTACAGTCCTGCGGTTGCCTCGGAGAAGAAGCCCGTACGACGCACGGTATGAGCAAGACACCTGAGCACGAAGTATGGAAAGCAATGTGGCAACGCTGCACCAACCCTCGCAATAAAAACTACGCTACCTACAAAGATCGAGCACCACCCCCTGCTTGGAAAGACTTCGCGGTTTTCCTTGCCGACATTGGGTTGCGTCCGGGAAAAGGGTACACGCTTGAGCGCATCAACAACGACGGGCCATATGGCCCCGATAACACGACGTGGGTACTGGCTAACCAGCAAGCGCGAAACACCAACGCAAACAGATGGCTGACACACGAAGGCAAGACGCTACTCATAACGGACTGGGCAGCAGCGCTGGGCATAGCACCGGCATCACTGCGCGAACGCATCAACAAGTGGGGCACAACAAAGGCCCTGTCTACACCTAAACGAAAGATTAAAAATGTCCCTTAACAAACAAACCATCCTGTACAAAACACTTGCTCGCGCCTTGTCGATGAAGAGGCCTGCACACGCAGAAGGAGAGCGTGTGTTCGCTGACTGGCTGCATACACACATGCCCAAACGCAGTCACATTGCTGTGCACTACGACAAGGTAGGCAACCTGCACGTCGATGCGCGGACAGACCCAACCAATCGTACGTTGTTCATCGCACACATGGACACTGTGCACAGAGAGACCGGGCCTAACAAGATCCGCAAGACGCAAGGCACGTGGTATGCAGACGGGGCATGTCTTGGAGCAGACGATGGTGCTGGGTGTGCGATCCTCATGCACCTACTACATGCAGGTATCCCAGCGTATTTTATATTCTCTGTCGCAGAGGAGAAAGGCGGCATCGGTGCGAAATACCTTGCCGACCATAGCCCCGAGTTGCTGCGTGAGTTCGACCGGGCCATTGCGTTTGACAGGCGCGGTATCGACAGCGTGATTACCCATCAGGGCTGGGGCCGGTGCTGCTCTGACGAGTTCGCAGCTAGCCTGTCTGACGCGCTGTGCGCTGACGGCGTGCTCATGTATCTGGGCGATGACACGGGCGTGTACACCGACACCGCCGAGTTTGTGGACATCATCCCCGAGTGCACAAACATCAGCGTAGGGTATAATATGGAGCACTCAGACCGCGAGACTCTGGACATCTTCCACTTCACGGCGCTCGCTGCTGCCGTGGTCAAGATCGACTGGGACAACCTGCCTACAGCGCGTGACCCCAAGGCCAAGGAGAGGCCAGACCCGCTGATCGATACCGCATGGAAGTCCGCGTTCGTTGGCATGTGGGACGGCGCGTGGGTTGACGATGACTACAGGGGCTACACCGACAACGACATGGTGGAGGACTTCATACGTGCCGCCATGCGCGGGATGCCGCACGACTTGATGGACATGATCGCAGAGACAGCGTACCCCGAAGACCCAGACATGGCGCTCAAGTTCTTGAATAGACGCTTGCTCACAGACGAGATCCTCGCCAAGGCCATCAAAGACTTAGCCGTTTACGATGCCGATACTGTGCTGCTGTCCCTGTTCGACAAGGTGCACTGCGAGGCGTGATACCATGCACGAACAAACTTACATGAAAGGTATACGCCATGAGCAAGCGGTTAGATTTAGTGGGTCATACATATGGGCGTCTATTTGTGCAAGCCAGCGCGGGGTATGCCAAGGGGTTCTCACTGTGGCTGTGTCTGTGCCAGTGCGGTAAGCAGTGCGTAGTGCGCGGCAATGGGGTGCGTACAGGTAACACCACGTCTTGCGGATGCGTTGTCAAGGAGCGGTCCGCTCTACTCCACCGATCTCACGGGGCTAGTAACACACGCACATACAAAATATGGAAAGCCATGCGCACACGCTGCTCTAACCCTCGGCAGAAAGGTGCCTCTCGGTATGTTCTGCGCGGCATCCGTGTGTGCGAACGCTGGGCTAGTTTTGAGAACTTTTTCACCGACATGGGGGCGTGTCCCGAAGGCATGTCCATAGACCGCATAAACAATGACGGCAACTACGAACCCGGCAACTGCCGTTGGGCCTCGCAAGAAACACAAGCGCGTAACTCAACAGGTAAGCATGGCGGAAGTCGGGGTGTGTCTTGGATGAAGCGACAAAAGAAGTGGCGGGCAGTGATATGCGCAGGGAAAGAGCGCCACCATCTGGGTGTATTCGTGGACAAGAAAGCTGCAATCGCCGCCCGACGTGCGGCAGAGAAGTTGTACTGGGGGGACGCGTAATTTTTATGGGGTCACAGTGACCCCTTTTTTATATAACCAAAGGAGTGGACATGAAGACAAGCGAATTAACAGGCCTTGCCCTTGATCGGGCGGTGGCCCAAGCCCAAGGGTATCAGCTATTTGACCTAGATATGTTGTTTGACATAAAGAGCTACGCAGACTACCAACCATCAACCGACTGGGCACAAGGTGGACCAATCATTGAGCGAGAAAAGATATCAGTTGGTAACCAAGAGCACATTAAAGGACAGCCCAATCATAGTAATTGGTATGCAACAGAACGAAAAGATGCTCATGGGTTTGGCCAAACACCCCTGATTGCAGCGATGCGCTGCTACGTAACTTCAAAGCTAGGCCATGAAGTTGAAATACCAAAGGAGTTGACATGATGGATATACACACACCCCAAGGCATGACAGACGCTAAGCGCTGGATGCAGAACCTAATCAACACCATCGCGGACGGAGGGATGTGGGCCGTGCCCCGATCAGGAACGATCCTCGTGTTCGATAAGAAGAACAAACGCGTTCGAGTGACGCACCAACTCATGCCCGACATAAGCATCGCACGGGTACTCGAAGCTATGGGGTGGGAAATTACTTACAAAATTAGTAAACACTAACTTGTCTATTGGTAGACAATCACAACCTTTATGGAGATGCAAATGACCTTTTACAAACATAAGCAACTGCACAACCCCTTACCAATGAACCGCGTCCTATCCCCTGAAAAAGTAGCCAAGATACTAGACCGTGTACCCATCATTAACCCCACGCACGAGCTTTCCGCAGGGGCCATCGAAGCAAGACAGATCATTGCCGATGCACAAAAGAAGTTCGAGCAGCAACAACAGGAGCAAGCAATGCACGACAAACACCTTCAAGCAGTGATCGACCATTGGGACAAAGAGGACACGTCCCTATCAACAACCAAGGAGCAACCAGTCATGACTACGCAAACAGCCACGCCAGCTACAAAACCTCACCTCAGCGCATCCGTAACCATCTTTAAGTTCATCCTGAAGAACCCCTACATGCTCTTCGCAGACGTGAAGGAGGCAGTGGTGGCGCAGGGATTTCTTGAGAGCACCGTCGAGACGCTCATCTACAAGATGATTAGAGTGGGCATGGTCAGCCGCGACATGGATGGCAAGCTGACCGCGCTGCAAAAGAAATACACGTCGGTGTCTGCCGCCTATACCCGAGCAAGAGGCAAAGCCAAAGTCGTCGCTGTCAGAGGCAAAGACAAGAAGCCTCGCGTGCAACCCCCACGCAAAGAGCCCAGCCAAGGCATCGCTGCGCTCACTCCTAACGCAACCCCTAACGCAACCCCTAACGCAACCCCTAACGCAACCCCTAACGCAACCCTGCCATTGACCGCTGCCCGCGTGCTGGAGATGCTGAGCATCAAAGAAGCGCACGTGCTGTACCGTGAACTGCAATCCATGTTTGGAGCCTGACATGCCGAGTATCAAAGATCTATTCCGACGCATCACCCCCACCGAGATGATTACGCTAGAGCTTGCAGAAGCTGAGCACGCACTGCTCAAGGCCGAGACGGGTGTCGAGTAT
>Ga0105050_10009298_pt1 | contig 11047 bp, 9 predicted proteins | sample FRY01_FD_78088 | JGI IMG/M metagenome (GOLD analysis project Ga0105050, IMG submission 78088) | Freshwater microbial communities from Lake Fryxell liftoff mats and glacier meltwater in Antarctica - FRY-01 | ecosystem: Environmental > Aquatic > Freshwater > Ice > Glacier meltwater ... | reverse complement strand
GCTGCGCCGCATGCTGGCCACCGGCGAGGGCCGCGCGGGGTTCGCGATGCTGTCGGTGTTGGTGGCCGTGGCGCTCGCCGCCCCGATGCTGTCGCCCGGCGACCCACTGGCGATCCGCGGCGACCCGCTGCTGCGGCCATTCCAGGACATGGCCCATCCGCTCGGCACCGACCGGCTGGGGCGGGACGTGCTCGCCGCCCTGATCCATGGCGCACGCACCTCGCTGCTGGTGGCCGCCGGTGCGGCGGCCGCCGCGCTGGGCATCGGCATCACCGTCGGCACCGTCGCGGGGTTCCTCGGCGGGTGGGTGGACGAGGTGCTGATGCGCGTGGCCGAGGCGTTCCAGACCGTGCCGGCCTTCCTGCTGACCCTGGCGCTGATCTCGGTGACCGGCCCGCGGGCCTCGACGATCGTGCTGGGCATTGCGATCGGCGCCTGGATGCAGCCGGCGCGGATCACCCGGGCCGAGATCCTTTCATTGCGTGAGCGCGATTTCGTCGCGGCCGCGCGGGTGATCGGCATGCACCCGCTGGAGATCGCGTTCCGCGAGGTGCTGCCGAATGCGCTGACGCCGGTGGTATCGCTGGCGGCGGTGATCGTGGCGGCGGCGGTGCTGATCGAGGCCGCGCTGTCGTTCCTGGGCTTCGGCGACCCCAATCGCGTTACCTGGGGGAGCATGATCGCCGAGGGCCGCACCGTGCTGCGCCGCGCGCCGTGGCTGTCGATCATCCCGGGGATCGGGCTGGTGCTGACCGTGCTGGCCGTGCACCTGACCGGGCGCGGCATCGGCCATGCCCTGCGGGCGCGCCGGGTGGTGACGTGACCTTGCTCGCGCTGAATGACCTGTCGGTGGCGTATGGGCGCGTGCCGGCGCTGTCCGGCGTGACGCTGTCGCTGGCGGCTGGGCGGCGCCTGGCGGTGCTGGGCGAAAGCGGGTCGGGCAAGTCCACGCTCGCCATGGCGCTGTGCGGGCTGCTGCCGGCGGGGGCCGTCGTGACGGGCGGCATCGCGTTTCCCGGCCTCGGCGTGCCGGTGCTGGGCCGCGATATCGGCGTGGTGTTCCAGGACCCCGGCGGCAGCCTCAACCCGGTGCTGACCATCGGCGAGCAGATCGCCGAGGTGGCGGTGGTGCATCGCGGGCAGAGCTGGCGCGCGGCGCGGGCCCATGCCGCGCGGCTGCTGGACCGCATGGGCATCGCGCATGCCGCCGAGGCGCTGGACCGTCATCCGCACGAATTCAGCGGCGGCCAGCGCCAGCGCATCGCGCTCGCCGCCGCGCTGGCCGCCGATCCGGTGCTGCTGGTGGCCGACGAGCCGACCAGCGCGCTGGATACGGTGGTGCAGCACGCCATGGTGGAGCTGCTGGATGGGCTGGTTCGCGAGCGCGGGCTGACTCTGCTGTTCGTGACGCACGACATCGCGCTGGCCTCCATGCTGGCCGACGAGGTGGCGGTGCTGCACGGCGGCCGGCTGCTGGAATGGGGCGCGGTGCGTCCGGTGTTCCGCACCCCGGCCCACGCCTACACGCGCGCGCTGCTGGCCGCGCGGCTCGACCTCGACACGAAGCTCGCCGCGCGCCTGCCAGAGATCGGGCCTGACTTCACGGTCATGGTGCCGCATGGCTGAGCCGTTGCTGGAGGTGCGCGGCCTGTGCAAGCGTTTTGCCCGCGCGGGGCACCAGGTGGCGGCGCTGGACGGCGTGGACCTCGCGATCTCCGCCGGCCGCACGGTGGCGCTGGCCGGCGCCTCCGGCTGCGGCAAGTCCACCCTGGCGCGCTGCGTCATGCGGCTCGTGGCACCGGATGCGGGCACCATCCGGTTTGCCGGTATCGACCTTCTGGCCTTGGGCGAGGCGAAGCTGCGGGCGCTGCGGCCGCGGTTCCAGATGGTGTTCCAGGACCCGTCGACGGCCTTCAACCCCCGCACCACGGTGCTGCGCGCGCTGTCCGACCCGCTGCGGGTGCACGGCCTGGCCCGGCCGGCGGAATGGCGGGCGCGCGCGTTGGAACTGCTGGACATGGTGCGCCTGCCCGCGGCGCTGATCGACCGCCGGCCGCATGAGCTGTCGGGCGGGCAGCGCCAGCGCGTGGCGATCGCCCGGGCGTTGGCGACCAACCCCGACCTCCTGGTGTTGGACGAGCCTGTCTCCGCACTCGATGTCTCAGTGCGCAACGCGGTGCTGAACCTGCTGATGGACCTCCAGGCGCGGATGGGCGTCGCCTACCTGCTGATCTCCCACGACCTCGCCGTGGTGCGCGCGGTGGCGGGCGAGGTGGCGGTGATGGAGGCGGGGCGGATCATCGAACGCGGGCCGGTCGCCGAGGTGTTCGCCCGCCCGCAGGCGGAGGCAACGCGCCGGCTGCTCGCCGCGGTGCCGCGGCTGATGGTGGACTAGCGGCTCACCCCCAATGCAGCGTCGCGCCCGCCAGGACCAGGTAGCGCCCCACCTTGGCGATCGTCACCAGCAACAGGAAGCGCCAGGGTTTCTCGCGCAGCATCCCTGCAATCACCGTCAGCGGGTCGCCGATCAACGGCACCCAGGCGAGCAGCAGCGACCAGTAGCCCCAGCGCGCATACCGGGCCCGGGCGCGATCCAGGGTTGCGGGCGAGGCGGGGAACCAGGGGCGGTCGGCGAAGCGCTCCACGGCCCGGCCGAGCGCATAGTTCACCACGCTGCCGAGCACGTTGCCGAGGCTGGCCACCAGCAGCAGGGCGGCGAGCGGCTGGCGGTCGGCCAGGATCAGGCCGACCAGCACTGCCTCGGACTGCATCGGCAGGATGGTCGCGGCCAGCAGGGCGGCCAGGAACAGCCCGCCATAGGCGGCGAAGTTGATCATGTCATACCAATCGGCCTAATGATTGACCTATGAGAGAAGGCAAGGCCAGGGCATCGCCGTCGCGGCGCGAAGCCGCGCCGACGGGGACCCACCAAATGCCGGCGGCCTTTGGAAACCCATTTATTTTCATATATTTAAGGTCCAGGGGCTTGGCCCCTGGTGGGTCCAGGGCGACGCCCTGGCCTTGCTTGGCCATGGGTCATCCCAAACAGTGATTGGTATCAGTCGCGCATGAACCGCGTGACCACGTTGCGGATGAGGGTGGAGACCTGGTTGTCGAAGTTGTTCCACGGCAGGCTGCCGCAGAAGGTGATGGAGCCCACCGAGAACACCGCCCCGCCGCGCGCGGTTTTGAAATACACCATGTCACTGCGGATCAGCGGATCGGGCGCGTTGGTCATCTTGTTCTCGCGTGGCTGCAGCACGTCTTCCGGGGTCACGCCGAAATGCGCCTGGTGGCCTTCGGAGCGACACAGCACCACGGTGTTTGGCGGCGTCCCGAGCAACGGGTCGGCGCGATCCAGCTCGAAGCCCGCGGCACCCCCACCGGAGAAGCCGAAATCGCCGATGACCTCGCCCTCCACGCCCTCGAAAATCCAGGCCACCTCCGGCGCGTGGCTTTCCGGCAGGCGGCGGTAGAAGCTGCCCTCGAAGCGCCCCTGGGCGGAGAAGCCGATTCCGGCGAGCGTCTGCGGCGCGCGGTCCTGCCGTCGCCACAACCCGCCATAGCCGCCGTCGAACTGGTGGTAGTATTCGCCGGGATCGGCGGCCCAGGCGCGGGTGCCGGACTCGGTGCGGCGCAGTTCCAGCGTGTCCGGCACCAGCGGGGTCGCCGCCACGCGCCAGTAGAAGCCGTTGCCGCCGAGATACACCAGGCGCCCGCCAGTGGCGGTGTAGTCGCGCAGGGCGTCGAGCGTGCCCAGGCTGTGATATTCCGGATGCGAACCGGTCAGCACTACCTTGTAGCGCGCGAGCAGGTCGGTTCCTTCCGCCTCGATGTCATGATCGGTGATCGCGTCCCACGCGATGCCCATGGCGTCGAGCCACGCGGCCAGGTGCATGTCGGCCGGGAAATGGCGCAGGCCGGAGCCGCGTGCGTCGGGATAGGCGAGGTAGCCGGGGCGGAAAGTGAGGATTGGCCGGCGCAGGGTGGAATGCGCGACCCCCGAGCCGTCCACGTGCCAGTCATAGGTGGAAAGCCCGAACTGCTTGTGGTCGCCGGGATGATGCAAATAGCTGCCCGGCCAAGCGGCGCGGCGCTGGCGATAGGCATCGTCGTAGTTGCCGCGGTCGTAGTTGGCGTAGACTTGGTAGGTGTAGGTGGAAAACAGCAGTGCCACCTTCGCCGTGGCCGTGCCGGGCGGCGGCAGCACGAAGAACGGCACCACGTCCTCGTCGATGTTGTCCTCGGGCCCTGCGCGCAGCCGCACGCCATACACGCCGCTCGGCAAATCCGCAGGCACGGTGAAGGAAAAATCCGTCTCCCAGCCGCAGTCGTACAGATCGTCGGCATGAAAGTGGATGGCCGCATACTCGTCGGGCGCATGGCGCCAGTTCAGCTCACGCCCCGTCCAGAAGGCCCCGCGGGAGGCGCGGGTCGGCAAGTTGACCAGCCGGCCGTGCCAGCGATGCGGCCCGCGGTCGGTGATGCAGTCGGTGTCCTGGCCGAGCGAGAAATCCCACCAGGCATGCAGGGCGGTGCGCGGCAGGGCCGCAGGCTCCAGCACCGTCGGCCCGTCGAAGGCGCCGCGCAGCAGCATCGGATGCTCAAGCCGGCCGTTGAAATGGTCGCGGCCAGGATGCGCGGTACCATCGGGTGCCGCGGCCAGCAATAGGTGTTGCGGTAGCGGAAAAGTCGCGGCCAGGCTGGCGCTGCCGGAGCCATCCACGCCCCAGTCGCTGTGCAACTTGGTCTGCATGAGCCGCATGCCGGCGCCGGTCGAGACCAGGCGCAGCTCGTACCAGCGGCGCTCGGCCATCGGGGCGGCCACGCGGCACTCCTGTCCGTCCGCGCGCAGCACCGCGCCTTCGGCGCTGGCGTGCAGGGTCACGCCCGGCCAGCCCAGCACCGCCTGCGCCCGGCCATCGAGCAGCCAGGGCTGCACGCGCACGCTCAACGTCCAGTCGCCATCAGGCGTAAAGCCCGCGCAGTCGATTTCCGCCCAGGAGCCGTTATGCACCGGCTTCACCCGCCCGGCATGGGCGCCGGCGAAGGCGGCGGGAACGGGCTCCATCCGAACCCCCGGCCCATTCGGGTTGGGATCGGCGCTGCGGATACGTACGAGGTCGGCGCGGTACTCGGCATGGGCGCAGGAGACCTTCAGCTCCAACACGCCCCCGGCGCGCACGGAGAAGCGGTCGGCATAGCCGATGATCGGGATCATGCAGCCTCCCGCGGCAGGGTTTCGAGGGCGGCTGCGAAGCGGCGCATCATCTCGTCGACCTCACTCTGGGTGATGATCAGCGGCGGCGAGAAGTTGATCGTGTCTCCGACCACGCGCAGCAGCAGCCCCTGGTCCATCATCGCCTGCTGCATCGCCTGGCCGCGCGCGCCGGGTCGGTCCTTGATCGGGTGGAACTGCACCGCCCCACCCAGCCCCAGCGCGCGGGTGTTGAACACCAGCTCATGCCCCGCGAAGGAATGGATATGCGTGTGCAACCCGGGCGAAACACGGCGCACATGGCCGACCAGGTCGCGCTCCTCGATGATCTCCAGCATCCGCAGCGCGACGGCGGCTGCCACCGGATGCCCGGCATAGGTGGCGGCATGCGGCATGGTGCCGATCACGTCCGACGCCCGCTCCAACACGTCGTAGAACTCGCCGGACATCACGATGGCGGAGATCGGCATGTAGGCAGCCGACAGCGCCTTGGCGAGCGACATGCAATCGGGGGTAAAGCCGAACGTCTCGGCGGCAAACAGGTTGCCGGTGCGGCAGAATCCGGTGATCACCTCGTCGTCGAAGAACAGCACGTCATGGCGCGCCAGGATCTCCTGAAGCCCGGCCAGGTAGCCCTTCGGCGGCAGGACGCAGCCGGCGGAATACGAGACGGGATCGAGGATCATCGCGCCCACTGTCTCGGGCCCGGCGGCCTCGATCGCCTGCTCCACCTCCAGCAGCATCCGCGCGGTGAACTCCGCCTCGCTCTCGCCCGGCAGCGCGCGGTTCACGAAATCGGGCTGGCCCACCGTCAGCACGTCGTCCATCGGCAGGTTGAACGTGGCCGCCGTACCGGGGAAGCCGCCCAGGGCTGCGGTGGCCATGGTGCCGCCGTGATAGCTGCCGGTGCGCGCGATCACCTTCGTGCGCTTCGGCTGGCCGAGATAGGCGTTGCGGAAGCGCATGAACTTGATGAGGAAGTCGTTGGCCTCCGACCCCGTCGAGGCGAAGGCGACCCGGGCATCCTTCATCGGCGCCATCTGCGCCAGCTTCTCGCCCAAGGCGAGGGCGGCCGGCACGGTGCGATAGACGCCGGAGGCAAAGGCCGGCAGGGACCGCATCTGCCGTACCGCCGCCTCGACCAGGTCCTCGTCGGAGAAGCCCAGGGCGGCGCTATAGAAGCTGGCCGTGCCCTCGATGTATTCCCGCCCGTTCTCGTCGATCAGGAAGATGCCGCGCCCGCGCTCGATCACCATCGGCCGGGTCGTCCGCGCCCGGCGCAGGTTGGTGAAGCCGATCAGCGCCGCGTTGTCAGGGTTGTTGTCGCCTGGGGTAATGCGCATCGCTGGCCTCCGGACCGGTTCGAGCACAGCGTGGAATTGGCCGCCCGCGCCGTCAATCGCGGTTTGCCCGCCGCCGGGGGCTGGAAGATACTGGCAGCAATGGCGCGCCGCTGATGGATGCGCCGCGGAGAAGACGCATGAGCATCGAGTTCTGGACCTGGAACACGCCGAACGGCCGCAAGATCAGCGTGGCCCTGGAGGAAATGGGCCTGCCCTATACCGTGCATCCGGTGAACATCAGCAAGAACGAGCAGTTCAACCCGGATTTCCTCAAGTTCTCCCCCAACAACCGCATCCCCGCCATCATCGACCCCGCCGGCCCCGGCGGGCAGCCGATCAGCGTGTTCGAAAGCGGCGCGATATTGATCTATCTCGGCGCCAAGACCGGCCAGTTCTGGCCGTCGGACCTGCGGGCGCAGGTGCCGGTGCTGGAATGGCTGATGTGGCAAATGGGCGGCTTCGGCCCCATGCCGGGCCAGGTGCATCATTTCCTGGCCGTCGAGAACGAGCAGGACCGTCGCTACGGCCTGGAGCGCTACACCAGGGAGACCAAGCGCCTGTACGGCGTGGCCGATCGGCGCCTCGCGGAGGTGGAGTTCTTCGCCGGCGACCTCTCCATCGCCGACTTCGCCATCCTGGGCTGGGCCTGGCGGCACGAGCGGCACCAGGTGGACCTCGCCGAGTTCCCGAACGTGAAGCGCTGGTACGAAACGATGATGGCACGCCCCGCCACCCGGCGCGGGTTCGAGGTGGCGCTGAGCTAGGCGGCCAGGGCGGGCACCGGTGGCATTTGACGCTGTGCCCGCCAGCCCCTAGAAGGACCCTGGCAAACGTCGTGTGACTTTCTTCTCCAGGCGGAGGGGTGGCCGAGCGGCTGAAGGCGACGGTTTGCTAAATCGTTGTAGGTGTTAAAGCCTACCGTGGGTTCGAATCCCATCCCCTCCGCCAATTCATCCCCCTCCCCCTCCGGCCAGCACCGCCTCCAGGCCCCACGCCGCGAGGTCGGATCGATCCACCTCTTGATCGTAGCCACGCTGCCATGCCGCTGCCTGCAGATGCGCGTCGTGCGCGGCCGACGTGCTCAGGAACCGTGCGATCGGCCGGCGGTTCAGGCGGGAGAGTTCCAGGCGGTCCGCATCCCAACAGCAGCCGATCGTCGGTTCGGCCGAAACGCGCCCGTGCTCGTGCCAGGCGCAGGCGCTGACCAGCAGGTCCAGCCCGGACGCGTCGAGCTTCAGCATGCCGGCATCGACGAGCCTCTGCGCATAGGCCGCGGCGCGCTCACCATGGCCGAGGTCGTGCCCCTCGTCCTCGCGGCGGCTGTCGTGCAACAGGGCGAACAGCTCCACCACCTCGATGCAGGCTCCGGGGGTGCGCGCGGCCAGGGCCAGGCCGTTGGCACGCACCCGCAGCCAATGCGCCGGCCCGTGGATGCCGTTGGGTTCAAGCCGGTAGCCCGTCAGCACTTCCGTCACCAGCCACGGCTGGACTGGCGGCGATCCGGGGCAACGGCGGATTTCGGCGGCGCGCGGGACGGGGTCGCTCATCATGTCCTCCGCAGCGGGATCTGGCGCGGGGTGGCGACGCGCGCCGTGCGTGCGCCCTGCCCCATGTCCGGCCAGGATAAATCCCGGCACGGCAAACCGGAAGCGCGGGAGCCCGCGGCGCCTCTACGCGTTGCCCTCCCGTCGCCGTCCGATCCCGCGACACGGGAGACATCGTCATGCGCCGACCGAACCCGCTGCCCGTCCGCTGCATTCCCATTGCCGCCGCGGTGCTGCTCGCCTTCGCATCCCCGCTTCACGCCCAACCGGTGCCGCCGGCATCGGGCCAAAGCCGCGCCGACCATGCGCTGCAGGAACAGCTTCGCATCGCTGTGCAGTCGCTGCGCGAGTCCGAACGCCAGCTCGGCGAGGCAACGCCGGATTGGGAGCGGGTGCGCAGCGTCGTATCCCGGGCCCAGGGCATGCTGCACGCCCTACCGGTGCCTGCAGCCCACCACCCAGCGCTGGAGCGGGCCCAGGGCGAATTGTCGGAGGCGCAGATCGCTGTTGAGGAGCGGGCCACCGACCGCGCCCAGGCGCGGTTGCGCGGCGCGGCAGACACCTTGGCCGAGCTGCGCCCGGGCCTGGACATCCCGGCGCTGACAACCCGCGAGCCCCCCAGGCCGCCCCAGGCCGTGGAACAGACGGCACAGGCACCCACGCCGCCGACCGTGCCGACCGTGCCGACCGCGCCGACTGTGCCGACCGTGCCGACCGTGCCGACTGTGCCGACCCTGGGCGGCGACGACTCGGTCGGCATCCAGGCCGCGCGCATCGCCCCGCTGATCGGCACCGCGGTGGTGGGGGCGATCGGCGCGGATATCGGCCGCATCGACAACTTCCTCGCCGATCCATCCGGGCGGGTGCGCGCCGCCGTCGTGGAATGGGGCGGCGTGTGGGGTCTTGGCGAGCGCCGCACCGTCGTGCCGATCGAGCGGCTGCAACTGGGCCCGGCCTCCGTCGCCGGTCGTGCCCGACTCGACGTATCGCGCGACGAGTTGGAGGCGATGCCGCGCTACGACCGTGACGGCATCGAGGCTCTGTCCCGACAGCACGGCTGGGGCGAGGGCGTGCGCCCGGTACGCTGAGCCGGCGCGCGCCGAACCGTCAGCCCGCAGCACCGGCGCCAGCCGGCCTGCCGCGCCATTGCCAGGCGATCAGCGCCGCGGCGAGCCCGAGGCCGATCAGATGCGGATGGGGCACCAGGTCGGCCGCCACCGCCTGGATCGCCGCCGGGAACACCAGCAGCACGCCCGCCAGCACCAGCCCTGCCCGCTCCCACGCCGCCAGCCTGCGCACCAGCCAGCCCTGGCAGGCGGCGGCCAGCGCGGCCAGTCCAGCGGTGGCCGCCCCGATCTGCCAGGCCACGTCGACCCAGGTCATGCCGGGGCGGAACTGCAGCAGCAGGCCGACGCCTTCGGGGTCGGTGACGAACACGAATGGCAACACGAAGGCCGGCAGCGTGTATTTCCACGCCATCAGCGTCGTCCGGTACGGCCCCGCCCCGGTGATGGCACTCGCCGCAAAGGGCGAAAGTGCCGTCGGCGGCGAGACCTCGCTCAGCACCGCGTAGTAGAAAACGAACATATGCGCGGCATAGTCGGGCACGCCCAGCTTGATCAGCGCCGGTGCTGCGACGACCGCGCAGATGATATAGCTGGCGGTCACCGGCACCGCGAGGCCCACCACCCATACGATCAGCGCGGTATACACTGCCGTCAGCACCAGCGAGCCGCCCGCACCCTGGATCGCGATGTCGGAGAATTTCAGCCCCAACCCGGTGAGCGTGATCACGCCGACGATGATGCCGGCGCAGGCGCAGGTCGCGGCAATGCCCACCGACTGCACCGCGCCGCCCGCCAGCGCCTTGATCAGCCGCCGCGGCGTCAATGCCGTCTCGCGGCGCAGGAACGACAGCACGACCGCCACGCCGGTCGCGTAGAGCACCGACATCGTCGCCGAATAGCCCATCACCATGAAGACGATGATCGCGACCAGCGTGGTGAAGTGGAAGCCGTAGAGGCGCAGCAGCTTGCCGACGGGATCGACCTTCATTGCCTCGGCTGCCCGGATGTCGCCGGCGGCGGCGCGGGCGGCGATGCGGCGCTGGTCCAGCTCCACCATGAACAACAGCGAGGCGTAGTAGAGGCAGGTCGGCACGATTGCCATCGTCAGCACGTCGAGGTAGCCGATCTTGAGGTATTCGGCGATCAGGAACGCCGCCGCCCCCATCACCGGCGGCGAGATGATGGCCCCCAGCCCGCCGGCCGCCAGCAGCCCGCCGGCATCGTCCGGCCGGTAGCCGACGCGCTTCATCATCGGCCAGGCGACCGTGCCGAGCGTGACCGTGGTGGCCACGCCCGAGCCGGACGGCCCGCCGAGCAGGAACGACGACAGCACCACCGTCCGCCCCGCGCTCTGCGGCTTGCCGCCGGTGAGCGCGAACGAGAAGTCGACGAAGAACTTGCCGGCGCCGGAGGCCTGCAGGATCGAGCCATAGATGGTGAACAGCACGATCAGCGAGGCCGACACATCCACCGCCGTGCCAAATATGCCCTCCAGCGTGATCGTCAAATGCGGGATCAGGCGCAGCGCGTCGTAGCCCTGGTGGCGCCACGGCGAGGGAAGATGATTGCCGTAGAAGGCATAGAGCAGGAAGGCGATGGCAACCACTGGCATGATCCAGCCGGTGGAACGCCGCGTCACTTCCAGCACCAGCGCGATCAGCATCCAGCCGACCACGATGTCCATCGGCTCGGGGAAGATGTAGCGATCCTGCAAGTCGTCGCCGCCGGAGACCAGGTACCAGACGACATAGAGCGCGGCGGCAATCAGCGCCGCATCCCACAGCATCAACCGGTGGCGGAAGCCGCGCGCCACCGGAAACAGCGCGAAGCCGAGCACCATCGCGAAAGCGACATGGACGTAGCGCAGCGTGGTGG